>JFJP01007275.1_pt1 | contig 11571 bp, 10 predicted proteins | sample 431651 | NCBI WGS metagenome assembly JFJP01 (sample SAMN02602958, study PRJNA72255) | Microbial mat metagenome, whole genome shotgun sequencing project. | biome: fresh water; feature: sink hole; material: water; isolation source: purple microbial (photo- and chemosynthetic) mats found in... | reverse complement strand
GACTTCGTCGTCTCCAAAATCACACGACCTTTGCCACCTTGGGTGCTTCAAAGTCAGCTCGCGGCGCCTGGGTAACTGCTGTTTTTAGGATAAATGGTCAGCAGGACCAATTGCACGGCGGTCACGGCTTCCATTTCCACACCGGTGATTGCTACAGTTGGCTGATTTCCATAAAATGCGTATCTATGCGTAAATTTTGAAGGTGATCAACATGCAAACAGTCAGCGCCACAGACTTGGCCCGAAACACACGCCAAATTTTGGACCAAGTGGCCAGTTTGGGAGAGTGTGTGATGGTTGAGCGTAACCACACGGTGGTGGCGCAAATTGCACCGCCTCAACGCACCATGACCGCTGCACAAGCGTTGGCCGGTTTGCCATACCCCGTTTTGACACCTGCTCAAGCCAATGCCTGGCTGGCAGACAGCAAGCCCGATCTGGGCGAAGGGGTTCGTGATCCATGGGCATGATCTTTGACAGTTGCGTGTGGGTGGGTCTGGCTTCTGACCAAGTGCAACGGCAAGACGTGCTGGCGGCTGCGGGCGATGCCCCGGTTTTCACGTCGGTCATCTCGCTGGGCGAACTGGGTTTTGGGGTTCAGTCGTGTGCCGACCCCACCACCCGGGCCTTGCGGGCCGCCTACTTGCGCCAAGTTGAAACCCGTCCGACACTGGGTGTGTCACCTCAAACTGCGGCAGCTTTTGGGCTGTTGGCTGCGGCGGTCAAGCAATCGGGCCGTTCACCTCGGCCCCGGTACAACGATTTGTGGATAGCTGCTCAAGCCATCGAGCATGGCTATTCCCTTCTGACGCTCAACGGCAGTGATTTTGTGGGTTTGCCAGGGCTGCGTTTGGTGGTGTTACAGCCCAAACATCAGGCGTAAGCCACCAGGTCTGGGCGTCACCCCGCCACAAAGCTGCCACTCTTTCCCCCCCGCTTCTCCAGCAGCCGCACCCCTGTCATTTCCATACCTCTGTCTGCCGCTTTGCACATGTCGTAAATCGTCAGCAGGGCCACTTGAACGGCGGTCAGGGCTTCCATTTCCACGCCGGTGGGGCCAGTGGTTTCAGCGGTGGCGGTGCAGCGCACGGTGTGCTGCTCGGCCAGCACTTCAAAGTCCACAGCCACACGGGTCAGTGCAATGGGGTGGCACAGGGGAATCAAGTCGGCGGTTTTTTTGGCACCCATGATGCCTGCCAGGCGGGCAATGCCCAGCACATCGCCTTTTTTGGCGGTGCCGCTGGTCACCAAGGCCAGCGTGGCCGGTTGCATGGTGATGCGGCCCTCGGCCACGGCCACCCGGTGCGTGTGGGCTTTGGAGCCAACGTCCACCATGTGCGCTTGGCCTTGGGCATCAAAGTGGGTGAGGGGCGAGGGGGTGTCTGGCGTGTGCATGGCGCGCAGTTTACCCACCGCTTGCCCGCTGGGTGCCGGGTTAGTCGGTGGTTTCAAACCACTCGTGCAGGGGCCGGGGCGCGCCGAACACGTAACCTTGGCTCTCGTCCACACCCAGCGCCGTGACCGCGTCGTGCAGTGCTGGCGAGCTCACAAACTCGGCCACGGTGCGCACTTTCAGTTGGTGTGCCACTTTCACCATCGATTCCACAATCACCCGGTCTACCGGGTCGTCGAGCAGACTCTGAATAAATGCGCCGTCAATCTTGATGTAGTCCACATCAAACCGCTTGAGATAGTCGAACGTGGCCACCCCTGTGCCAAAGTCGTCTATGGCCACACGGCAGCCACACTCGCGAATGGCGCGTATGGTGTCAGTGGCCTGCGCGGGGTTGGCAATGGCTTGGCTCTCAGTGATTTCAAACGTGAACTTGTGTGCTGGCAATTGGTGCAGCTTGAGCCCTTGTGCGATGCGCTGGGCAATCACCGGGCTGGCCACGGTCGGGCCTGACAGGTTGATGGCGCAGTGGTCCAGCTTTTCCAACGCCTGAGGGTGCAGCGCAAACCATTCGAACGTTTGTTCCATGACGGACATGTCGAGCAGTTGCATCAGGCCAGCGCGCATGGCCACAGGCAAAAAAACACTCGGTGGAATGATGTGGCCCTGTGTATCGCGCAGGCGTATCAGCACCTCGTACTTGTGGGGCATTTGCGCTGGGTTCACATTGGCCACAATCGGTTGTGCGTACAAAACCAACTGTTTGGCCTGGATGATTTGCCTGATGCGCTCAGCCTGCTCCGCTTCTTCTTTCAGGGCATGGGCCGACTCGCGGTCAACGGCTGCGACCTGCACTTGGCGCGTGTCCTGTGCCAGTTGCTCCGTGCGGCGCAAGCAAGCCATGACCACCTCAACGGGCGGTGGGGGCTGGGTGATCAGTTTCACGGCGGCCACTGTCCACATCGGTCGGCCCACGGTGTCGTCGAGCAGTGCGCGTGACTCCACCACAGCAAAGTTGATGGTGGAGAGCAGTGCATCCAGTTCCACCGTGTGGTCGGCCAACAGCCCCACAAAGTGGGCTTTGGAGGTGCGTGCCCACATCACCTCGGAGGCTGCGTTAGCCAGTGCTCCGCCAGTGGCCCGTTCCATCACATCGCTTTTCCGTGCGCCCAGAAGTTGCTCGATGGAGTCGGCATTGGTCATGTGTACGCTCACCAGAGTGGGCGCGCGGGGGTTGGGCTGTTCATCGGCAAACTGGGTTTCGCCCGGGTCTTCAACCCGGTCCACCAGTTCTTCAATTTTTCTGTAAAGGCCGGTCAGGCTGAGCAGGTTGGTCAGGGGGTCTGTATCTGCCTGGCGTTCCAGGCGCTTCAGTGCCAGGCGCCGCTCGTGTGCCGTGACCAGCAGAAGCTGGGTGGTGGCCACGCTGAGTACCACGGCCAGTATGGCCAGGAGCAGCTCGGTCGCCTGTGTTGCCTGAGGGTAAAGGGGCAACGCCAGGGAGATGGCAGTCAGGGTTGAGACCGTGGCCAACAGCCCCAACACATGAACGCCCAGCGGCTGAGCGCGAATGGCATTGAGCGCCAGCACCGGTAGCAGCAACAGCAGGCTCGCGCGTGCCAGGCCCGGCTGCTGTGCCCACCACAGGCCACCGTTGAGTGCAGCCACACACAGCACTGCCAGCACTGTGCGCCATTCCGCTTGCAAAGCCTGACGCAGCTTGCTGAAAAAACGCGGCAGGCCGCTGCGTGCACGCGCAACAAGCAGTTCCCAAGTCAGCGGGGCAAACACCAAGGCACCGCACAGCCCTGTCACCCAGTAGGCAAAGAATGCCGATGCAGACTGGGTGGGGGAAAACGTCTGGCTCGTCCAGGCGTCGCCCAACACCAGAATGGCGGCCGACAGCGGGCCACTTTGCAGCGCCTGGACCTGCAGAAATGCCAGCATGGTGGCCTGGCGGGCAAACGGCTGAGATGTGCCGGCAAACCGCACCCTCACACGCCGCCACGCCACCCACGGCCCCGCCACAGCGGCCAACATGACGAAGGGGATGATCGCTGGAGTGTGTGTGTATACCAGTGCTGCCCACACTCCAACGCCAAGCGCCACGGCCCAAGCAGCGTTTTTGCCCTGAGTGCAGAGCATGGCAAACGCCAGGCCGGTGGCCGGCCAATAGAGTGGCATCAACACCGTCTGCAGTGTGGCCACCTCAGCCAGCAGACTCAGGCATGCCACCACAGCAGCACCCACCAGCACCGCAGTGGTGCGGTGCAGGGGCTGGGAGGGGCGTGGTGTCAGGGTGTCAGGCATGGAACCATTTCGGCATGTTGGCACCGAACTGCGCGAAGGCAGAAACCAGTGCGGTGGACAATGGCGGCGGGTGGAATGTTAGCTGTTGAATGGTCTGTTGGGGTTTTTGGCCAAAGTGTGGGTTTCAAGTCTGACACCAGCCACACACACCGCAGGTTAAATGGAACACATTTTGAACAAAAAATTGGCTCTATCGCTTGTTGGTATTGTGTGGGCAGCTACGACATTTGCTGCGCCGACGGTGGCCGACACGGGGCGATTGGCGCTGCCACGCATGGGTGAGGCGGGTGCGCTGGACCTGGCAGCCGAGCGGGAGCTGGGCGAGCGCATCGCGCAGCAGATTTTTCGCGACCCCGATTTTCTGGACGACCCGGTGTTGTCCGACTACCTGCAAGCCCTCTGGCAGCCCTTGCTGGCCTCGGCCCGCGCCCGGGGCGATGTGGCGCCCGAGTTGGCCGAGCGTTTTGCCTGGCGGCTGATGCTCTCGCGTGACAGCAGTGTCAACGCATTCGCGTTGCCCGGGGGTTACCTGGGCGTGCACCTGGGGCTGGTGGCCACCGTTGCCAACCCCGACGAGTTGGCCTCTGTTTTGGCGCACGAACTCACCCATGTGTCGCAGCGGCACATCTCTCGCATGCTGGACCGCCAGGCCCAGCAAGCCCCTTGGATGGTGGCGGCCATGATCCTGGGTGCACTGGCCGCCAGCGCGAGCAAAAACACCGATGTGGTGCAGGCGGCCGTGGTGGGTGGCCAGGCGGTGGCGGCGCAAACGCAGTTGAATTTTTCGCGCGACATGGAGCGCGAGGCCGACCGTGTGGGCTACAACGTGATGACCGGCGCCGGTTTTGATGGCAATGGCTTTGTGACCATGTTTCACAAGCTGGAGAAGGCATCCCGCCTGAACGATGACGGAGCCTTTCCCTACTTGCGCAGCCACCCGCTGACCACCGAGCGCATGGCCGACATGCAGTCACGCCTGAAGTTGGGTCCCGCCGTCGCGCCCGATGGTGCCGCTTCACCACCACCCGTGTCTGCCCAATGGCACGCCCTGATGGCGGCTCGCGCCCGCGTGCTGTCTGAGCCCTCTGCAACCCGCTGGCGTGCCTGGCTGGCCGAGGCGCTGGCTCCCACGCCTGCCGCAGCCACCGCCGCAGTTTGGTACGCCGGAGCCCTGTCTGCCTTGCGGCTCAAGCAACCGGTCGATGCCTGGGCGTGTGTCCAAGGCCTGTTGCTGCATGCCCCGGGCATGGATGCCGCAGCAGCCCAGGCGGTGCGCCTGCTGGCGCTCGAGGTGTGGCTGTCGCCAGGTGCGGCCACCACAATGCCATCGCCCGCATTCAAAGCCCGGCTCTATGGTTTTGCGCAGGAAGCATTGGCCGAAGGCCGCGCCCGTGCGCCTTTGGTGCTGGGTGCACAGGCGTTGTTGGTGCAGGGGCGCGGGCCTGAGGTGGTTGGGCCTCTGCAACTCTGGCTCACCTCTCACCCGGCCGATGCCATGGTCTGGCTGGTGCTGGCCCAGGCCTGGCAGGCTCAGGGGCACCCGCTGCGCGCCATCCGGGCCGAGGCAGAGGCCCGTGTGGCGCAGTTCGATCTGGGCGGTGCCATTGACCGCCTGAGCGCGGCGCGCGAGTTGGGGCGCGAACTTGGCCGCACGCAGCGAGATGCCGACCACATGGAGCTGTCCATCATCGACACCCGTTACCGGCAACTGGTGCAGCAACAGCGCGAACGGCTGCAGGAGAACAGGCGCTGATGCACGGTTGCGGTGCGATAATTCGCGCTCTTTGACCTTGGAGACACGAATTGGAAGCCAGCCCTAGTGGCACGCTTTCATCCTTGCCAACGGCTTGAGCTTGTTGCCCTGTGTGCGCCCCTTCTGGCGTGGCACAGCGGAGCGGTGTTAGGCAGCAGCGGGGGTGAAAGCGACACCACCCCCCTCAGGTGACACGCGCCCCGCGCTGTGTTTCCCCTGCCCCCACCCGCAACGGAGCCCGTCATGCTCAACGTGTTCACGCTGGCCAATGGCCGTTTGTTTCAAGAAGAAATCGATTCGCTGGAAGAACTGGCGCAATTCAAGCCCATTTGGGTGGACCTTGAATCGCCTTCGCCCGAAGAGCGCCGCTGGGTCAAGCAGCATTTCGGCCTCAGCATTCCCGAAGACGCGATGGACGAGGACATTGAAGAGTCCGCCCGCTTTTTCGAGGAAGACAACGGCGAGCTGCACATCCGCTCCGACTTCCTGATCGACGACGACGAAGACCCCCGCGCCGTGCGCGTGGCGTTCATCCTGAACGAGCAAAACGACGAGCTGAAAAGCCGTGGGGTGCTGTTTTCCATCCACGACGAAGACGTGCCCGTGTTCCGCCTGCTGCGCATGCGCGCGCGCCGCATGCCGGGTTTGATTGACGACGCCAAAGATGTGCTGCTGATGCTGTTCGACGTGGACGCCGAGTACTGCGCCGACACGCTGGAAGACATTTACGACGACTTGGAAAACGTGAGCCGCCAGGTGCTGAACGGCGACGTGACCGACAACAAGGCCAGCGAAGTGCTGTCGGCCATTGCGTTCGCCGCAACGTGATGGACACGCGCCGCGCTGTCAGTTTCATGATGCGCACCCGCATGCTGGGCACCGAGCAGTTTGAAGACGCGCGGCAGATTCTGCGCGACCTCGATTCACTCGACGGCCACACCGCGTTTCTGTTCGACAAGATCAACTTTTTGATGGATGCGACGGTCGGCTTCATCAACATCAACCAGAACAAGATCATCAAGATCTTCTCGGTGGCCAGCGTGGCCTTGCTGCCGCCTACCTTGATTGCCAGCATCAGCACATGCCCGAGCTGAGCCAGACCTGGGGCTACCCCGCTGCGTTGTGCCTGATGGTTGCTTCTGCTGTGGGGCCTATGCTGTATTTCAGGAAGCGCGGCTGGCTGAAGTGAAATTCAGTCGAAAAGTGCTACTAGCGCTTGATTGTATTCAATAGTTTGCTATCGATGTTTCAGGCCGCATCTGGCCGGCTCAATGCTGCCAGGGCGGCCAGCACCACCTGCGCGCTGTAGCGGGCAGCAACGTCGGCCACAAAGCGGCCAACGTCGGCTCGGTCTGACACGGTGCGCACCGCCGCAAAGGGCACGCCGAAGTCGTGGCACACCTGGGCCACGGCGGCCCCTTCCATTTCCACGGCCAGCGCGTCGGGCAGGGCCAGGCGAAGGGCATCGCTTTCGGCACTGTTGGCCACAAAGCGGTCGCCGCTGGCGATCAACCCCTGATGCACCTTGGCCCCTTGCAGGTGGAAGGCAGCCACGGTGTCTGCGCTCAGCCAGGTGGGCAGGTGGTCCAGCGTGTGTCGGCTGGCCTGGGTCAAGGCGTGCGTCCATTCAGGGTGGGTGTCGAAATGGGCTTGGCCGTAGCCCGGCACCTCGTGACGGGGGAACAGGGGCGAGGCGTCCATGTCGTGCTGCACAAAACGTTGCGCCACGACGATGTCGCCCACCTTCACGCCCTCGCCCAGCCCACCGGCCACGCCAGTGAACAGCAGGCCATCCACGCCAAACCGTTGCAGCAGCAGCGTGGCGGTGGTGGCGGCGGCAACCTTGCCAATGCCCGACACCACGGCCACCACCTCACACCCGTCCGAACCATGTTGCGGCCCGCCCAAATGGCCGGGCCAGAACTGACGGCCCGCCACGGTTTCGCGGTGCTCGTCGGGCATCAGGTCGAGCACGGCCTGAAGCTCTTGCGGCATGGCCGCCATCAGGCCAATGCGACAAGGGCGTGGCAGGGGATTGCCGTTATTTTTTGTCACGCAGTTCGCGGCGCAGGATTTTGCCCACCGGGGTTTTGGGCAGTTCGGTGCGGAATTCGATGACCTTGGGTTGCTTGTAGCCGGTCATGTTGGCCTTGCAGAACTCGCGCAGCTGCGCTTCAGTCAGCGCAGGGTCTTTCTTGACAATCACCAGTTTCACGGCTTCGCCGGTTTTCTCGTCGGCCACACCCACCACGGCGCATTCCATGACGCCAGGGCAACTGGCCACCACGTCTTCTACCTCGTTGGGGTAGACGTTGAAGCCGCTCACCAGCACCATGTCTTTCTTGCGGTCCACGATCTTGAAATAGCCGCGCTCGTCCATGATGCCCACGTCGCCGGTTTTGAAGTAACCGTCAGCGGTCATGACCTTGGCCGTTTCGTCGGGGCGCTGCCAGTAGCCCGCCATGACTTGCGGCCCTTTGATGGCAATTTCTCCGGGCTGACCCATGGGCACTTCGTGGCCGTTATCGTCCAGGCACTTCATCGAGGTGCCGGGAATTGGCACGCCGATGGTGCCGCTGAACTCATGTGACGTGACGGGGTTGCAACTGGCCGAAGGGCTGGTTTCGCTCAGACCATAGCCCTCGCAAATGGGGCAGCCGGTTTTCTCGAGCCACAGCTTGGCCACTGCGTGTTGCACGGCCATGCCGCCGCCGAGGCTCACCTTCAGGTTGCGCCAGTTCACCGTGCCGAAGTCCGGGTGGTTGGCCAGGCCATTGAACAGGGTGTTGACCGCCGGAAAGCTGTGGAAGGTGTGCTGGCTCAGTTCTTTGAGCACCGCAGGAATGTCGCGCGGGTTGGGAATGAGGATGGTTTTGCCCCCCATGCGCAGGCTGAGCATCATGTTCACCGTGAACGCGAAGATGTGATACAGCGGCAGGGCGCACACTGCGGTGGGCTGCTCACCCGCCGGTATGGTTTTCATGGCCGGGGTGTTCCATGCTTCGGACTGCAGCGCGTTGGCCACCACATTGCGGTGCAGCAGCACGGCGCCCTTGCTCACGCCTGTGGTGCCGCCTGTGTACTGCAGCACGGCCACGTCATCGGGCTTGATGTCGGGTTTTTTCAGCGTTCCTTTGGTGCCCCGGGCAATGGCTTCGTTGAACCGCACCGCTTGCGGCAGGTGGTACGCAGGCACCATTTTTTTGACGTTGCGCACCACGTAATTGACCAGTGCGCCCTTCAGCAACCCCAGCCGGTCGCCCATGGCAGCCAGCACCACGTGCTTCACAGGTGTGTTGGCAATGCACTGCGTCAACGTGGCAGCAAAGTTTTCGATGATGACAATGGCCTTGGCGCCCGAGTCTTTGAGCTGGTGCTCCAGCTCACGGGGGGTGTAGAGGGGGTTCACGTTCACCACCACCAGTCCGGCGCGCAGCACACCCGCCACGGCCACCGGGTACTGCGGCACGTTGGGCATCATGATGGCCACGCGGTCACCTTTGACGAGCCCCAGCCCTTGCAGGTAGGCGGCAAACGCCTGAGACAGGCTGTCGGCCTCGGCATAGGTCATTTCCTTGCCCATGAAGCTGTAGGCCACGCGGCTGCTGTATTGGCGGTAGCTGTCCTCGATCAACTGGACCAGCGACGTGTATTGCGACGTGTCGATAGGAACTGAGCCAGGGGCGGTCGGCGGAAGAGGTCATGTACGCAGTCTCCTTGTTGTGTGAATTGCATAAACGAACGGTCGTTCGTTTATTGGGCTGAACCCTGCGATTCTCCACTATCCTGACGCATATCTGACAGGGGCGCGCGCACAAAAAAGGGAGACCACCCTGCGGCGGTCTCCCTTTTGGCTGCAACCACTCTGTGGTGGCGAGTGCTCAGGTCTTGAGCGCCACCAGAACCTCGTCCAGCATCTTCTTGGCATTGTTCTCTTTGTAGAACAGCGGGTTGTCCACACCGGCGTAGCCGCTGGCCATGGAGCGCTTCATGACGATGGAGGTGCGGGCCTTCCACACTTCCAGCACCGGCATGCCAGCGATGGGGCTGGTGGGGTCGTCCTGAGCGGCGGGGTTCACGATGTCATTGGCGCCAATGACGATGGCCACATCGGTGTCGGGGAAGTCTTCGTTGATTTCGTCCATCTCCATCACGATGTCGTAAGGCACTTTGGCCTCCGCCAGCAGCACGTTCATGTGGCCTGGCATGCGACCGGCCACGGGGTGAATGGCAAAGCGCACATTCACGCCTTTGGCACGCAGGGTGCGGGTGATCTCAAACACGGTGTGCTGTGCCTGGGCCACTGCCATGCCGTAGCCGGGCACGATGATGACGCTCTTGGCATCGCGCAGCATTTCGGCCGTTTCAGTGGCGCTCACGGGCACCACTTCGCCCTGGGGTTCGGCTGCCTCGCCAGATTTGGCTGGAGCAGCGCCCCCGCCCGAGCCAAAGCCACCGGCAATCACGCTGATGAAGTTGCGGTTCATGGCGGTACACATGATGTAGCTCAGGATGGCCCCGGAAGACCCCACCAACGCACCCGTGACGATCAGCAAGTCGTTGGTGAGCATGAATCCAGTGGCCGCTGCCGCCCAGCCAGAGTAGCTGTTGAGCATGGACACCACCACAGGCATGTCGGCACCCCCGATGGCCATGACCATGTGGATGCCGAACAGCAGCGCAATGACGGTCATCACGATCAGTGGCAACATGCCGTCAGCAACCGTGTGGGCATTGATGAACTGGCGGCCGAACACGATGACGATGACCAGCGCGGCCAGGTTGAGCCAGTGGCGGCCGGGCAGCAACAGCGGTTTGCCACCGATCTTGCCGTTGAGCTTGCCGAACGCAATCAGCGAGCCCGAGAACGTGACCGCCCCGATCAGAATACCGACGTAAATCTCCACCTCGTGGATGACTTTCTCCGCACCTTGCAACGCAATCGAGGTGTCAACGTAGCTCGCAAACCCCACCAGGCAGGCAGCCAGGCCCACCAGGCTGTGCATCAGGGCCACCAGTTCTGGCATTTGGGTCATCTTGACCACTTTGGCCGCAAACAGGCCAATGCCGCCACCCAGCACCAGGGCCATCACGATCCAGCCCACCCCATCGGGGGTGACGCGTGGGCCCAGCACCGTGGCCACGATGGCCAGTGCCATGCCCAGCATGCCGAACAGGTTGCCGCGGCGCGAGGTTTCGGGGTTGGACAGACCCCCCAGGCTGAGGATGAACAGGATGGCCGCACCCAGGTAGGCCATGTTGGTAACGCTTTGAGACATGTTGTGTTCCTTTTGTTCTTGTTGTGGGTTACTTGCGGAACATGTCCAGCATGCGGCGTGTCACGGCGAAACCGCCAAACATGTTGACCGCGGTCAGCACCAGCGCCAGGAAAGACAGGCCGCGGATCAGGCTGTCAGGCCGACCGTCCGCGCTCGACACCACGCCCAGCAGCGGCGGGGAAATCTGCACCAGCGCGCCGATGGCAATGATGCTGGAGATGGCGTTGGTCACGCTCATCAGCGGCGTGTGCAGTGCGGGCGTCACGTTCCACACCACCATGTAGCCAATGAAACACGCCAGCACAAACACTGTGAAGTGGCCCAGGAAAGCCGCCGGAGCATAAGCACCGATGAACCAGAACACCACCGCCGCCACCGCAAACAGAATGGCCAGTGTTTTGGCGGGCATGGGGGCGCTGCTGCCGTGACCGTGGCCGCCTTTTTTCTCGGCCACTGCCGCAGTGGGCTTGGGTGCGGGGGCGGCTGCCTGCTTCAGGGGCGGGGCGGGCCAGGTGATCTCTCCGTCCTTGATGATCGTCAGGCCGCGGATGGCGTCGTCTTCCATGTTGACGTTGATCACGCCATTTTTGGTTTTGCACAGCTCTTCGCTCAGACGGAACAGATTGGTGCCGTACAGCGTGGACGACTGGCGTGCCAGGCGCGAGGCCAGGTCGGTGTAGCCCACGATGGTCACGCCGTGCTTGACCACCGACTGACCCGGTTCGGTCAGCTCGCAGTTGCCGCCCTGCTCGGCGGCCATGTCCACGATCACGCTGCCCGGCTTCATCGACTGCACCATCTCGGCGGTGATGAGCTTGGGTGCCGGTTTGCCCGGAA
>JFJP01040253.1_pt1 | contig 11574 bp, 9 predicted proteins | sample 431651 | NCBI WGS metagenome assembly JFJP01 (sample SAMN02602958, study PRJNA72255) | Microbial mat metagenome, whole genome shotgun sequencing project. | biome: fresh water; feature: sink hole; material: water; isolation source: purple microbial (photo- and chemosynthetic) mats found in... | reverse complement strand
GGCTGCCGTTTTCAGGAAGACGACGATGAGACCCCGGGATACGGGCCGGTCAGAACCGAGCCGCAGTTGATTCTCTCCAGGGATGTCCGCAGTTTCCTCGGGCTCGATGAACTGATGCGGCCGATGCATTATAGCAGGCCTCGTCTGCGGTCGGTCGATCAGTTTCTGGTGCATGACCCTGATACCGGACTCGCATGGCAGACCAAGGGGCCTGAGTATACCCTTGATTGGCTGCAGGCCTTCGCCTATGTGGCGCACCTGAATAGACAGAGATGGCATGGCTGTGCAGACTGGCGATTGCCTACGACTGATGAACTGATGTCCATCCTGAGGCCACCGGGCATTGACCGGGATTTTTGTCTTGATCCGGCTTTTTCACGCGACATTCACTGGCTCTGGAGCAGTGACTGGTGCAGCGGAAAACAGGCATGGATGGTTGATATAATTGAGTGCTTTGCCGGCAGACTGGATAAAGACGGCTCAGCCTCTGTCTGCGCCGTCAGTTCGTCTGTCGCAGTATCAAAATGAAAGGGGCGCACTTTTTGTTTTCCATTTTCAACGGACTTGAAACCTGAAATTGAATGGAACTGGGAGAGAGATGAAATATAAGATCAACATAACTCTATGGTCGAAGAAATCTGGCTACGGCGGAGATGGAGGACACAGATTCCGGCCGAAAAGCATTCTTGCCGGGTACCTGAAAGGAGCCATTCTTCTGACCCTGATCGTTTTCCTGGTGGCCGCTGCCAGACAGGCCCAGGCCCTGGCACCGATCCGCATTGCCGCCATATTTTCCCAGACGGGGATCGCCGCCACGCACAACGCCCCGCTTCTGGCCATGACGGAACTGGCCGTGGAGGAGATCAATGCCCGCGGTGGACTCCTGGGGCGCCAGTTTGAATTGATCAAACTTGATAACAAAAGCACGCCGATAGGGGCAACCATGGCGGCAAAGGAGGCGGTCGAAATGGATGTCGCGGCAGTTGTCGGGGCGCACTGGAGTTCGCATTCCCTGGCCATGGCTCCGGTTCTTCAGGCCGCCGGCATCCCGATGATCAGTCCGGGGTCGACGAATCCGGATGTGACTCTTGTCGGTAATTACATCTTCCGCGCCTGCTTCCTTGATTCTTTTCAGGGGCGGGCGATGGCCAGGTTCGCCATTGACGACATGAAGGCCCGTTCTGCGGTGGTGCTGCGTAATATCGACGAGGCCTACAGCATCATGCTGGCGGACTATTTTCTCAAAGACTTCCAGGCAAACGGCGGGGAGATCCTTGCAGACTTGGAATATCGTGGCGATGCCATTAACTTCACCGAAGGCATAAGCAGGATCAAAAAACTCGCGCCCGATATTGTCTATCTCCCGGGATATACGCGTGATAGCGGCCTGTTGATCAAGCAGGCGCGGAGCATGGGGCTGGACGCAGCTTTCCTCGGCGGAGATGCCTGGGATGAGATCGAAAAATACGCCGGAGATGCCATTGACGGAAGCTACCAGTCAGCACCGTGGCATCCCGAGGTGCCCTATCGGCGGAGCAGGGATCTCCAGAAGCTCTATCGGCAGAAATTCGGCATTCAGATCAATAACATGAGCGCTCCGCTTGCCTATGATGCGGTGAATCTTCTGGCCGAGGCAATCAAAAACTGCGGCTCAGTCGACCGGGCGAAAATTCGCGACGCCCTGGCTGCGATTCGGAATTTCGAGGGAGCGACCGGCGCTATTTCCTTTGATGACAATGGCGATCCTAAAAACAAGAAGGTCTTTATCATCAGATTCCAGAATGGAGTGCGGGTATTTCACAAGGCCATCTTGCCGTAATGCTCATCATCATTTGTCAAGATCACTTAAGACAGAGGAGGCAATCATGTCGTTGAACTGCAGGATGTTACTGGTTCTCTCCTTTATGTTTTGGATCATGCCCGGCCTGGCGAAAGAATGCCAGGCCGGGGCTGAATCAGCTATACGGATTGCCGCCATCCTGTCGCTGACCGGACAGGCAGCAGCTTCCAACAGCTCCGTCGTCTCTGGTATTCAGATGGCTGTCGATGAAATCAACACCAGCGGGGGAGTTCTCGGGCGCCCCCTTGAACTCCTTCTCATCGACAATGAAAGCACACCCATTGGTTCGAGTGTTGCCGCCCAAAAGGCGGTTGATAACAAGGTGACTGCGATTATCGGAGCCTCCTGGAGTTCTCATTCACTAGCGATTGCGCCGATCGCTCAGAAAAATCGTATTCCGATGATTTCTCCCCTCTCGACTATCCCGAAACTCACCGCCATCGGTGATATGATCTTCCGTGTCTGCTATACGGACGATTTCCAAGGGAAAATGCTGGCAAATTTCGCCTACAATGATCTCAAAGTCCGCAGGGCGCTTGTTTTTGTCGATCTCACCAGTGATTACAGTATGGAACTGGCGCGGGTTTTCAGCGAACGCTTTGGGGCGCTGGGCGGCTCGATCGACAAGGAGATAGAGTACAAATCCAATCAGCTGTCCTACGACCGGCAGATCAGCGAGGCAGTCGGCAAAAAGGCCGATGTAGTTGTGCTGACGGGCTACGACGAATCAGGATTCATAGCGGCCAAGCTACAGGAAGCAGGGATACAGGCAAAAATCATCGGTGGCGATGGCTGGGGAGACGGGGATTTTTATACTTCAGGCGGCAACAAATTGAAAACGGCATTCTTTCTGACCCATTGGACAAGGGAATCGGAAAATCCCTTTTCCCGGCGATTTGTCGAAAAGATCCCGGAAGGTGTGCCGGTCATTTTCGGTATAGCACTGGGGTATGATGCTGTCTATGTCCTTGTTGAGGCAATCAGGCAGACCGGCAGTAGCGACCGGGAGAAAATCCGCCAGTCGCTGGCGAAGATTACCTACACAAAGGGGGTTACCGGGGCTATAACTTTTGATGATCAAGGAGATCCGGTGGGGAAGAATCTCGTTGTCATTGAGATTCGCAATGGTGTCCCCACCTATGTCAAAACGATTTCTCCGCCATAACGGGGAAGAGGGGTCAGATGAGAATCCGCAGTCTGCCGTTTAAGATCAACACGGCAATATTCGTCACTGCCGCAGTCATCGCGATAGTTTTTCTGGTGATACTCTTTCCGGTAGAGAAAAAGCGGTACGCTCGTGAAACAGACAGGATATTTCTGCTCCTTGATACGATCTGCAAGCAGAAGCAGAATGATCTGGCCAATGAGATCTTCGCCCAGCAGCAGCGAGCCCTGAAGGCGACATTGACTGAGATCAAGGCAATCCGGGAAGAGATCGTCAACGTTTGTCTCTACCAGGATAATGGTGAAAAGTACCTCTGCTACGATAATGATGCCGGACATTCCATAGATTCGAAGGTTTTTGCCGATTTCAGGAAAGAACCGGTCTTTTACAAGAGCAAGGCCGCCAATTATCCTCTTGGGACATATCTCAACAGCATTGAAGTAATTGGTGCAACAGTTGGATATATTGCTATCCACTACAATTTGTCCCAGATTGAAAAAGAGGGAAGGGAACTTTTTTATGTATTCTTTTTCCTGCTCCTCGCAACCACGCTCGTAATGTCTTTACTCCAGAACGTTTTTTTGTTTCAGGCAATTATCAGACCTGTTTCACGATTGCGCAATGCTATGCGACGGGTCGAAGAAGGCCACCTCGGAGAGACTGTCAGGTTGCCCTGGAAGGATGAGATCGGTGAGATGGGTGCCGCCTTTAACGATATGTCGCTACAACTCTTTAAAAGCAAAGGGGATATCAAAAACGCCGAGAGGAAATATCGAGATATCTTCGAACAGTCGATAGAAGGCATTTTTCAAGCCCTGCCCGATCACAGCAGATTCCTCACGGTCAACCCATCCCTGGCCCAGATTCTGGGATTCTCGACGGCTGGAGAGTTGCTCCTGTCTGTAGATGATATTAAAACCCAACTCTTCCTTTCACGGGAGGATTGGCAGAGGTATGAGCAGGATTTCGAGGCGGTTGGCAGGATTGTCGGATTTGAAACCCAACTCCTGAGAACAGATTCACAGACAATATGGGTATCCATTTCATGCCGTCGGGTTTTCGATGTTGACGGGTCGCATATCTATAATGAGGGATCAATCGTTGATATAACCGAGCGTCGACAACGGGAACGGGCAGAGAGAGAAAGGGAGGCTGCAGAGGCGGCAAACAGGGCAAAGAGCGAATTTCTGGCCAAGATGAGCCATGAAATCCGCACGCCCCTCAATGCCATCCTCGGTTTTGCCGAGATCCTTGAGTCCGGACTTGAGGACCAGCAAAGAAAAAACTATGCCCAGATCATCAAGTCCGGTGGGCAAAACTTGTTGCAGCTGATCAACGATATTCTTGATCTTTCCAAGATCGAGGCCGGAAAAATGGAACTCTATCCTACCGAGGTGGATGTCCGCCAGCTGTTACGTCAATTGGCTGAGGTCTTTTCCGTTCAGGTAAAACACAAGGGTATTTCCATGCGTACCATGGTGGATGCCGGCGTGCCGCGCTATTTGATGCTGGATATCGTGAGACTCCGCCAGATTCTCTTCAATATTATCGGCAATGCGGTAAAATTCACCGAACAGGGTGTGGTAGAGATCAGCGTGACGGTTTCAGAGACCTTTCCGGCGGCGGAGAGCGTGAATCTCTCCATCCAGATAACGGATAGCGGGGTGGGCATTGCGCCGGAGGCACGAGCGGAGATCTTCGAATCATTCCAGCAGCAGCATGGCAATCGTCATCCTGCGACAGAGGGGACCGGGCTCGGCTTGACTATATCGAAGAATCTGGCAGAGGCTATGGGAGGGTATATTCATCTCGAAAGCGAGGTGGGAAAGGGCAGCGTTTTCACAGTGCATATCCCGGAAGTCATGCGGCTTACCTCTCTTGATATGAGTAATAAAGATGAATATGTACAAAGTGATAGCCGTCATATTCTTTTTGGCGAGGCGACGGTGCTGGTAGCCGATGATCTGGAAATCAACCGCAAGCTGTTGCGGGCTGCCTTCGGCGACAGTCCGGTTCAGATAGTTGAGGCTGTCGACGGCAGCAATGCCCTGGCCTTGGCGGAAGAACACAGACCCGAGCTTATTCTCATGGATATCCGTATGCCCAATCTTGATGGTCATGAGGCGTTCAGGGAGATCAGGAAGATACCAGCCCTCCAAAAAACACCGATTATCGCCCTGACGGCGTCTGGTATGCCCGAGGATATCGAGTTGATACGACGGACAGGATTTGATGATTTTCTCATTCGTCCCTTTAATATTGCCGAACTGCGAGAAAAACTTGTAAAATATCTCAATGTGGAATGGGGGATGTCTGGAGTTGACAGCAGTCTGGATGAGAGAGCTGGATTACCGGAAAGTTGCTCCTATCTGGTTGATTGGTCCTGTCCGGCTGAAGTTGTTCGGCAGTTACAAGAAATACAAACGACCGAATGGCAGAAAATTCGGCGGAATCAGCGTATATCTGATATAAGGGCTTTCTCTGAGCATATTCTAAGAATCGGCAGGGACAGAGGTCTTGCTGTTCTGCTCGAATATGGTCGAACCCTGGCTGATTTTGCGGCAACCCTTGATATCGATAATATTCAGCAGACACTGGAAAATTTCCCGGAAATCCTGAGTCGGATCCAGAACTGATTACCATGCCAGAAGGATGACTTGAACGCGAGAGAATTGCCATCAATGAAATCGAACATTTTGATAGTAGATGATATCAGCAGAAATATTCAGGTCCTGGCGACAATTCTGGAGCGCTCCGACTACACGGTGTCGTATGCTTTATCCGGGCAGCAGTCCTTGGAAATTCTTGCGCATGAGGATTGTGATCTCATCCTGCTCGATGTGATGATGCCGGATCTGAATGGTTACGAAACATGCCTTCTGATAAAAAAAATTCCCGGTCGGGAAAATATCCCCATCATTTTTCTTACGGCCAGAGGAGAGCAGAAGGATATCAATCGAGGATTTGAGGTCGGTGCTGTTGACTATCTGATAAAGCCTTGTAATGCTGCCGAGTTGCTGGCAAGAGTCGACACCCATGTGCAGCTGAAAAAGATGCGGGATTTGCTGGAGGAACGCAACCGCGAACTCAATCTTAAGAATGAAGACCTCGAAAAGTTGAATAATGAGCTTCAGGAAATGCTGAAGAAAGTGGAAGTCCTCGAGGGCATTCTGCCAATCTGCTCGTTCTGTAAAAAGATTCGCGACGATCAGGGATATTGGAGTCAGGTCGATTCTTATATTTCGCAACACTCCAAGGCCTTGTTCAGTCACAGCCTTTGTCCGGAATGCGCAAAGACGAATTATCCTGATTTTTTTTAATGTGTGACGATCCTGATGCAATCGACGTGCTGCGCTTGGAATCCCGGAGCGCCCACTGTTGCTTTTCTCACTGTCTTCTCTCTTTTTGCTCCCCAGACACCGGCACCTGCAAGGTGGTGGTTGTGAACTCAAATGAAAAAAACAAGTAGCCCCCGCAAGGGCCCCGAAAATAAACAGGTTGACAGCAGGTTCATCGTCGAGAGCGAATCACAACTGCTCGAATATCTCATCGCTCGGATTCCTGAAAAGAGCCGGAAAGTTATCAAGGCTGTTTTGAGAGACAGGCAGGTATCGGTCGGCGGGAAAGCAGTGACGCAGTATGATCACCCGTTGCGAAAAGGACAGGAAATCAAGGTCCGCTGGCAGAAAATTCCTCTCGATCAATTATATCAGGGGATTCAGATCGTCTTTGAGGACAGCGATCTGATCGTCATCGATAAACCGGCCGGTTTGCTGACAGTGGCGACAGACACCGAGAAACGTAAGACAGCCTACAGCATTCTCAGTGATTACGTGAAGAAGCGGGATCCTGACAATAAAATATTTGTCGTCCATCGGATAGATCGAGAGACATCAGGGTTGCTGCTTTTTGCCAAAAGCGAGGAGATGAAGGATGCGGTGCAGGGAACCTGGATGTCAACCATTACCGAGCGAGTCTATGTGGCGCTGGTGGAGGGAGTCGTAGAGCCGACGGAAGGGACGATCACTTCCTGGCTGACAGAAAGCTCCGCATTTAAAGTGTATTCTAGCCAGAATCCGCAGCAGGGGAAGAAGGCTGTCACCCATTATCAGGTTATACAGAGCAATCGGGACTATTCTCTGCTGAAAGTTTCTTTGGAGACCGGGAGAAAACACCAGATTCGAGTGCATTTGCAGGATTTGGGACATCCGGTCGTCGGCGATAAAAAATATGGATCCACTGACAATCCGTTGAAACGATTAGGCCTCCATGCCCAGGTCCTGGCTTTTATCCATCCGGTAAGCAATGTTCCCTGGCGTTTTGAAACACCAATTCCCCGGTCATTTCTGCGGGTATTCAAGAATTGATATTCATCAAGAGAGGGTGGAGGTAGCGAATTCTGGGCAAAGAGTGCAACCTTCACAGGCCCATTACGGGCATGCAGTGCGGGGAGTGATTTTTTATGGTTTCGTCCTTGCCTTCTTCTGTTTCGATACTATTATCTTGTAAATCTTCTGTAATGCATGTATTCTGTGTGCCTTAAGAAATTAATTATAATAGTTTGAGCATACTCTTTCCCGCCTCTCGCTGTGTCTATTCGCATTGCTCGATGCCGTAAAAGTTTCTGCTGATCACGTATACGAGGAGAAACAGTATGAAACTTTTTGTTGGCAGCCTGCCATTTGATATAACCGAGCCCGAGATTGTGGACCTTTTCGCAACGTATGGAAGTGTTGTTGACGCCAAGCTTGTCATCGATCAGTTTTCAGGTCGCTCCAAAGGATTCGCCTTTGTTGAGATGTCCACCAGATCTGAAGGGCATAAAGCCATGGAGAATCTCAATGGCAAGGAATATAAGCATCGGAGCCTCGTCTGTAATGAGGCGAAGCCCCCTAAAAAACGAGGCCAGCATCGCCATTAGGATGCAGGCCGGACATAATACATCATGCCTTAATGCATGAAAAACCAGCAAGGGTTTCAGTGTGCGCCGGATTGGTTCCGTATTTTCATTGATTGTCCGCAACTTGCTGAAAACAGTTCTTTTTTCTCCGGAATCGCCGTGAGGATGAGAAACTGAGATCCCGTCTCTTTTTGCCATAAATGCGAGATACGCGGGATGAAGATTGAATTTGTACCCATAAGTAGGTACCAGGAGTTTTGATGAGTTTTAAAGTTTTTTCGTTTCACCCCCACCTTGAGGCCGCAATTCAGCTCAGCGGTTACACAACCCCAACCCCCATTCAGCAGCAAGCTATGCCGTCCATTCTTGATGGACGTGATCTTCTCGGTCTTGCCCAGACCGGCACCGGTAAGACAGCGGCGTTTGTGCTGCCGACGTTGCAGCGTCTCCTGCAAGGACCGAGAAAAAAAGTCCGGGCGTTGGTTATTGCCCCTACCCGTGAACTTGCCGAGCAGATCAACGAATATTTTGTCAAAATGACAGCCGGCACCAGTCTGCGCAGCGCCGTCATTTATGGTGGAGTCAGCAAATCAAATCAGTCTAGGCGACTGCGAGAGGGTGTTGAGATCATCGTTGCCTGCCCGGGAAGACTGCTTGATCATTTGCAGGATAAGGCCGTCGATCTGAGCCATGTTGAGGTGTTGATCCTCGACGAAGCCGATCACATGTTCGACAAGGGTTTTCTGCCGGATATCCGCAGAATACTCAAGCATGTACCTGCAAAACGCCAGACCTTGATCTTCTCCGCTACGATGCCGGGGGAGGTTCGCCATCTGGTTGAGGATATTCTCAACAATCCCGTAAAGGTCCAGATTGACTACGAGAGATTGATTAAATCTGTCTCCCATTCGATGTATCAGGTCGAACAGGGTGACAAGGCAGCCTTGCTGCAGGAATTGCTGGGAAAACCAGAGTTGCACAATGCTCTGGTGTTTACCAGAACCAAACACAAGGCCCGAAGCCTCGCGCTGTCTCTTGAGAAGGCCGGATTCAAGGCAGCTGCCCTTCAGGGAAACATGTCCCAGGTAAAGAGGCAGCAGGCGCTTGAGGGTTTCAAACAGGGCACCTATAATATTCTGGTGGCAACCGATATAGCAGCACGAGGTATTGATGTTTCAGGTCTGTCCCATGTTATTAATTTTGACATGCCAGATACGGTCGAGGCTTATACCCATCGTACGGGCAGGACTGGTCGCGCGGCATGCGCCGGAGATGCATTCACCTTCATGACCAGTGATGATCATCGTATCGTGCAGCAGATCAGAAAGGCCCTCGGTTCCGAGATGCCGATTGAAACTATTGCTTCGACATCGCGAAGACCGCAGGCTGACCGATCTCAGGCCGCCAGACCGCAGACAGTCGCCAGGCCAAAGACGGCCAGACCGCAGGCTACTGCAGGGCGGACCGAGAAGGCAGCACCGGTAGCGGGCAAAAATATACAGAGACGAGGACGTGCCAAATCATTTGATTTCGGTATCTAAACGTCTGCAAGATGGCCTGTCCGGGAGTTCCGGACAGCTTGCCGGATAATCGAAGATTTTCCGGCCCTATTACAAAACGGTCAAAAAGTGACCGAGTTCAAAGGAGTAGTACAATGGCTGAAGGTACAGTTAAGTGGTTCAATGATGCAAAAGGTTTTGGTTTTATTGCCCAGGACGGCGGTAAGGATATCTTTGTACATCATACAGCAATTCAGGGCGATGGTTTCAAATCTCTCGAAGAAGGAGAGCGCGTGACCTTTGATGTTGTCGATGGCCCGAAAGGCCCGGCGGCTGAGAACGTCAACAAAAAGAAATAATTGAGTACTGCAGTGCCCCCTCTGTTGGCTACAGGGTGGGGCACTGTTGTGGTACAATTACTGCACAAATCATTTCGTCTGCTGTAGTGTTTTTGAGCGCTGCTTGAAAAAGGACGATATGGCAGTGAAGACTCTTTTCAGGTCTCCGCTGGAGATATCCAGATGAGTTACCAGGCGAAGGTGTTTTGCCGGGCTTATCAGTATTCCATGCGATTGCAGAAATGCCGCGAGATCATGGCAGAGAGCTTCCTCGACATCAACAAAGACCATATTGGTCTGCACATTTTCTCTTTCCACCCGCAATTTATCATATTGAGCTAGGCCATTTGCCAGTAGTTGGGCATTGTCATGGTCCTCCGCCAATCTGTCTACATGGTATTCCAAGGCATATAAGCCGGCTGCGGCCAGAATGCCTGCCTGCCGCATGCCTCCGCCGGCGACTTTGCGCCATCTTCGTGCTTTTTGGATAAAGTCCCTGCTGCCGCAAACAACAGAGCCAACCGGCGCCCCTAAGCCTTTTGAAAGACAAGCCGAAACTGTGTCGAAATGTTTTGTCAGTTCGGAAACATGGACGCCGAGTTTGACAGAGGCGTTGAATATTCTCGCCCCGTCAAGATGGAGAGCCAGATTCTTTTGCCGGGCAAAATCTGCCGCCGATTGCAGATAGCTTATGGGCAGAACCTTGCCAGACTGAGTGTTTTCGAGACAGAGAAGTCGTGTTCTGGCAAAGTGGAAATCGTTGGGCTTTATTGCTTTTTCAACCTTCTCGAGATCGAGAGTTCCATCACTGTCGAAATCGAGAGGCTGTGGTTGAATGCTGCCTAGAACAGCACCGCCGCCGCCTTCGTATTTATAGGTGTGGGCCTGCTGGCCGACGATATATTCATCCCCGCGGGAGCAGTGAGTCATGAGGCTGATCAGATTTGCCTGGGTGCCGCTGCAGGTGAAGAGGGCTGCTTCGAATCCGAGGACTTCTGCTGCGGTCTTTTCAAGTCTGTTCACAGTAGGGTCGTCCCCGTAAACATCATCGCCCACCTCGGCTGTGAACATGGCCCTGCGCATTGCTGGGGTCGGTCTGGTTACGGTGTCACTGCGCAAATCTAGAATTTTCATTGTTTCCTGTCCTTGTCCGCTGTGAGGAGATGTCTCTGCTCCGAGAAGGCTGGTAGATGAGAGAAGATTCCCTGTTTCATGAGATTGATGGTTCTATTAAACGTAAAAAATCCTGCTCTGTGAGGATTGTCTTGCCAAGTTCTGTCGCTCTTTTTAGTTTGGATCCTGCCTTCTCCCCGGCGACAATATGGGTGGTCTTTTCAGTTACGGAGGTGGCAATCTGTCCTCCGAGATCCTTGACCCGTTTTTTTGCTTCGTCCCTTGATAAATCTGTGAGACCACCAGTGAAAAGAATTGTGTAGCCTGAAAGAGGTTGGTCGGTCCCGCGTGCATGTTTGGCTGTCGGAGAGACCCCGTACTCATGCAGGCGGTCGAGCAGGTTGCAGGTGTCCGGGGCTGTGAAAAAATCGACAATGCTGGCTGCGGCCTGTTCGCCAATTCCCTCGATTTCCAGGAGCTGCTCTCGACTGGCCTGTCGCAATTGTTCAAGGGACTTGAAATGACTGCTCAGCAGGTCGGCGGTAATTTCTCCGATAAAACGGATACCGAGGGCTGCGAGCAGGCGACCAAGCGGCGGCTGTTTTTTAGCCTCGATGGCCGCCAGCACATTCTCCGCTGATTTTTCCCCCCAGCCATCAAGTTGCGCAAGTACTGAAGCATTGAGCTTAAAAATATCCGGGATGTCGCGCACAATTCCC
>JFJP01059093.1_pt1 | contig 11575 bp, 9 predicted proteins | sample 431651 | NCBI WGS metagenome assembly JFJP01 (sample SAMN02602958, study PRJNA72255) | Microbial mat metagenome, whole genome shotgun sequencing project. | biome: fresh water; feature: sink hole; material: water; isolation source: purple microbial (photo- and chemosynthetic) mats found in... | reverse complement strand
GGGTGGCCCGGATACGCGCGATGACGCCGTCGTAGTAGGCGGTGTCGCCGAGGGCCGCGATGGCGGCGACTTGAGAGAGGCGGTTGACGTTGTAGCTGTCGCGCACGCGGTCGAGCAGGTCGATGAGTTCCGGGTGGCCGAGGGCGTAGCCCACGCGCAGGCCGGCGAGGGCGTGGGCCTTGGAAAGCGTGCGCACCACGACCAGGCGGGGATGGCTGGCGAGGAGGGGTATCGCGTTTTCGTCGGCGAAAGGCGCGTAGGCCTCGTCGACCACCAGAAGGCCCTTGTAACGCGCCAGCACCGAGGCGATCTCGGCGTTGGAAAAGGCGACGCCCGTAGGCGCATTGGGAGAGGTGAGAAAGAAAAGCGGCGCCGTGGAGGCTGCGATGCGCTCGGTCGGAAGGCGCAGGGAACGATCGAACTCGATGGGGTTGACGCACCCGTCCTGGATTTCCACCAGAACCGGATAAAGCGAGTAGCTGGGGACGGTGTTGCCAAGCGCGGCACTCGGCGAACAGAAGACGCGAATGAGCAGGTTCAGGATGTCGTCGGAACCGTTGCCGATGCAGACCTGTTCCTCGCGCAGGCCGTGCAGACGGGCGACGGCGGCGCGCAACGGGCGGCTCGCGGGATTGGGATAGAGGCGCAGGGAGGCCCCGTCGCCGCCTGTCTCGACGCGTATGGCCTCGGCGACGCGCGGACTGGGCGGATAAGGGCACTCGTTGGTGTTGAGCTTCACCCAGCCCGGCTCCGTGGGCTGCAGACCGGGGGTGTAGGCATGCAGGCGCGTGACGTGCGGCAGGGCAAGGGACTGAATCTCGGAAGAGGACATGCTTGGATATGATATCGGAGCCCGGACCGGGGCTCTGGACAAGAAGTTAAACGGCCCAAAACGAGCGGGCGACCGCCGGAGTTGCCAGGGCGGGCAGCCTATTTGCAGCGGATCGACACGGAGCGGCCGTGGGCATCGAGCTGTTCCATGCGGGCAAAGGCGGCGACGATGGGGGCGGCTTTTTTCACGCTGACCTTGTCGTAGCGGATGAGGCTGGTGCGCCGCATGAAATCCGCCACGCGCAGTCCGCTGAAAAAACGACCGGTGCGCCCGGTCGGGAGCACATGGCTGGGGCCTGCCACGAAATCGCCCAGCGCGGTGGGTGTGTGGTTGCCCACCATGATGGCGCCGGCCGTGGTGATGGAGGAGAGCAGACCCTTCACGGCGGAGTCCTTGACGAGCAGTTCGAGGTGCTCGGGAGCGACAAAATTGGCGATGGGCACGGCTTTTTCGAGCGAACCCGCCTCGATGGAAACGAAGCCGTGTTCCAGTGCGGGGCGCAGCAGCTCCTGGCGTTTGAGCAGCTTGAGCTGCATGCCCAACTCGGCATGCACCGCCTCGATGACGGCGCGACTGGTCGCCACGAGATAGATCTTCTCCTTGCCGGAACCGTGCTCGGCCTGCGCGAGCAGATCGGAGGCGGCGAAATCAGGACGCGCGCTCTCGTCGGCGAGGATCATCACCTCGCTCGGACCGGGCAGGCCAGCGACGCCGACGCTGCCGAAAACCTGGCGCATGGCCTCGCAGACATAGGCGTTGGAGGGGCCGAAAATCTTGTCGACCGCAGGAATGGAACCCGTGCCGTAGGCCATGGCGGCGATGCCATAGACTCCACCCACGCGGTAGACCTCCTTGACCCCGCACAGATGGAAAGTCGCCAGCAGGATATCCGCGACGCGTCCGTTTGAATCGCAGGGCGTGAAGACGACGATCTCCGGCACCCCCGCGATTTGCGCCAGGGTGACAGTCATCAGGGCGGTCGAAGGCAGGGGCACCTGACCGCGGGGGACGTTGATGCCGACGCGGCGCAGGGGATGATGCAACTCCCCCACCTCGGCGCCCTGCGGGTTTTTGCCTTTCCAATCCTTGGGCAGACTCTTGGCGTGAAAGGAGCGGATGCTCTCGTAGGAAGCCTTGAGGGCCTTCAGGTCGGCGGCGGGGACCCTCGCGGCGGCGGCGGCGATCTCCTCGGGTTTCACGCGAAAATTGCGCGGCGCGAGCTTGGCCCCGTCGAACTTGGCGGCGTAGTAGGTGATGGCGGCGTCACCCCGCTCGCGCACATCGGCAAGGATCGCGGCCACCGAATCGATCATCTCCTTGGAGGCCGAGGCGGTGCGACAGAAGGCGGCCAGGTCTTCCTGGAAGGATTTTGAGGAAACGCTGAGGATACGCATCGGTGGCGAAAAGGGAAATTCGGTGGGAAGCCGGGCTTCGGCGCTCAATGTTTGGAGAGCATGGGGATGCTGAACAAACTTCCCGCGTAGGTCTCGTTCACGAGGACTTTCTCAAAATCGATGACGACCGTGTGAACCTTGTTGTCGGCACCCCGGTTGCTGTTGCTCAGCTGTTTGGGAAAACGAAGACCGTTCACCAGAATCTCGCCTGACTCGATCATCTGTCCTCCCTGATCGGTCTCGGTGAGCACGAGGCGACCTGAAGCCACGTCGAAATAACGAGAAAACGCCACCCCGCTTCGGTGATTGAAAACGAGCTTGCGGGTGGCCAGTCCCTGCGCCTGGGCTGGGCCGAGGTCCTCAATGCTGCCGACTGAAAAGGCGCTGAAGTTGAAGAAATTGAGATTGTCGAAGGTGTTGGCGCGAAGCCGTTTCATTTGTTCCGGCCCCAGGATCGTGAGGTTCCAGCGTGCGGGATCCTTGGCATCCTGGATGCGCTGCCAGGCATCGTAACCGTCGAGCACCGTCATCTCGATGCGTTCGGGCGTGGTGAGCGTGACCCGCTGCTGATAGGGTTTTTGGAAAATGATCTCGATGGAACCCTTCTGGCCATCCTCGGTTGTGATAGTCCCCTGATAGCAGACCGATTGCACAGCGGACAAGGCCGCCTCCCCGCCCAGCCATTCACGCGCCTTGGCAAGGATTTCCGGAGTCGTCTGCGCTCGCAACAGCGGGAGAGCAAACAAGGACAGGACGACGAGACAGCAGCGGAGTGACTGACGAATCATGGCTGAGGAAAGGGTTAGCGGCAAAGCACTCGCGACCGCAACGGCAAACTGCCGTTCCACCTGATCACTCCCACTCGATGGTGGCCGGGGGTTTGGAACTGATATCGAGCACGACGCGCGAGACGCCGCGCACCTCGTTGGTGATGCGGTTGGAGATCTCCTGCAGCAGGTCGTAGGGCAGGCGGCTCCAATCTGCCGTCATGGCATCGATACTTTCAACCACCCTAACAGCAATGACATAGGAGTAGTTGCGTTCATCGCCGATGACACCCACGGACTTGACGGGGAGGAAGACGCAGAAGGATTGCCAGACCTTGTAGTAGAGTCCGCTCTTCATCATTTCCTCGTGGAGGATCGCGTCGGCGCTGCGCAGGATCTCGAGGTTGGCGGCATCGATTGCCCCGAGCATGCGGACACCCAGGCCGGGGCCGGGGAAGGGCTGGCGCCAGACGACCTCCTTGGGCAGGCCGAGCGCGGCACCCACGGCGCGCACCTCGTCCTTGAACAACTCGCGCAGCGGTTCGAGCAGCTTGAGCTTCATGCGCTCGGGGAGCCCGCCGACGTTGTGGTGGGACTTGATGAGGGCGGCCGGGTTGTTGCCGATGGCCACGCTCTCGATCACGTCCGGGTAGAGCGTGCCCTGGGCGAGAAACTCCGCCTTGCCGATCGTCTTGAGGGATTTCTCGAAGACCTCGACGAAGGTGTTGCCGATGATCTTGCGCTTTTTCTCGGGGTCGGCGACGCCCTTGAGCCTGCGCAGGAAAAGGCTGCCGGCATCCACCACGCGCAGGTCGATCTTGAAATGCTTCGCGTAGAGTTTCTCCACGTACTCGCGCTCGCCCTTGCGCAGCAGGCCGTTGTCGACAAAGACGCAGGTGAGCCGGGTGCCGATGGCGCGGTGTATCAGCGCAGCCGCGACAGAGGAATCGACGCCGCCGGAGAGACCCAGCAGCACGCGGGATTTGCCGACCGTCGAGCGGATGCCCTCGATGGCATGCGCGATGAAGTCCTTGGTGGTCCAGTCCTGGCGGGCGGCACAGACGCCGACGAGGAAGTTGCGGATGATGTCGACCCCGCGCTCGGTGTGAAAGACCTCCGGGTGGAACTGGATCCCGTAAAAACCGCGTGTGCGGTCCTCGATGGCTGCGAATTCGGAGTTCTCGGTCGTGCCGATGGCGGCATAGCCCGGAGGCAGCGCGATGAGGCGGTCGCCATGGGAGTTCCACACGCGGATCTTGCGCGGGATACCCTTGAAGAGACGTCCGGCCTTGGCGATGGAGAGGGTGCCGTTGCCGTATTCGCGATGCGTGCTGCGGGAGACCTTGCCGCCGAGAAGGTGCCCCATGAGCTGGATGCCGTAGCAGATCCCGAGCACGGGCACGCCGAGCTCGAAGATGGCCTTGTCGGGCATGGGTGCGTCCTTGGCGAAGACGGAGCTGGGGCCTCCGGAGAGGATGATGCCGACCACGCCCTCCTCACGGAGTTTGGCCGCAGGCGTCGCGAAGTGGTAGATTTTCGAATACACCTGGCACTCGCGGATGCGGCGGGCGATGACCTGGGTGTACTGGGATCCGAAATCGAGGACGGCGATGACCTGGGACATGGGAAGGCTGTTGAAAATGCCCGGCGGGCGAAAGGAAGCGCGCTATCTGCGAGACTTTGTCCGCTCCTGTCAATGCGGCAGAATGAATGTCGCGGGTACGTAACTCTGGGCAGGCTTCGGCGGGACAGTCAGGACGGGGAAAAAGGAGTTCTCAAGTTCGTGACAAAGCGGATGCTTTCGGTTGTGGTATGCGCCGCGCATGCACGCAGCCACGAAGCCCGAACTCGATAACACACAGGAAGCCCACAACCGCCGACTCCGCTGGAGCCAGTGCCTGGCGGAAATGCGCACGCAGGAAGCCCAGGCTGCCGCAAAGAGCTCGGAGGCCCGACTGCAAGCGGCCAGCAAGCGCCTCGCGGAGCTCGAAAACGAGCTGCAAACCCTGCGCCATCACCTCCATGGCAGGGAGGATAAAATCCGGCGCATGCAGTCCTCCGGTTCCTGGCTGGCCACCGCACCCTTCCGCGCCCTGCGCAGGTTTCTCGTCGACCGCCTACGGGACAAATCCAACCCAGGCAAGCTGCCCACCCCGTCCGCCCCCGCCTGGGCCGTGGACCTTCCGATGCGCTGGGACGCCGCCCCCGCCGTGGGTGTGCTCAGCGGCTGGGCCTTCTGGCCCGCCTCCCGGCGCCTCCCCTTTGCCCTGCGCGCCCTCATCGACGGCAAGGAAGTGCCCGCCACCCTGGGTCTCCCGCGCCAGGATGTGCTCAACGCCTTCAAACTCTCAGACACCTCCATGCTCGGCTCCGGCTTCAGGCTCTCCTACAAGCTGGAGCCGGACCTCGACTATGAGGTACGCCTTGAGGCACGCGAGGAACACTCCGGCTGGTGCGAGTTCCACCGCGCACTGCTCCATACCAGCAGCCAGCCCATCCAGGTGCGCGACTACGAGGCCTGGGTGGAGAAATTCGGCCGCTGCACGCCCGAAAAGGCCGCCACCCTGCGCCAGAGACTCCAGGCCCTCCCCTCCTCCGCACGCCCGCTCCTCTCGGTGCTGATGCCCGTCTACAACAGCCCCGGGAAATGGCTCACGCGCGCCATCGAGTCAGTCCGCGAACAGGTTTACGAAAATTGGGAGCTGTGCATCGCCGACGACGCCTCGACCGCACCCCACATGAGGCCCCTGCTCGAAAAATTCCAGGCGCTCGATCCTCGCATCCGGGTGGTTTTCCGCCAGACCAACGGCCACATCTCCCGCGCCTCCAACAGCGCCCTCGAACTGGCGCGCGGCGACTTCACCGCCCTGCTCGACCACGACGACGAGCTCGCCCCCGACGCCCTCGCGCAGGTCGTCCTCACCCTTGCCGAGCACCCCGCCACCGACCTCCTTTACAGCGACGAGGACAAAATCGACGAGGAGGGCCGCCGCTTCGTGCCGTATTTCAAACCCGACTACATGCCCGAGCTGCTGACCGGGCAGAACTGTTTCTCCCACCTCTCCGTGCTGCGCAGCTCCCTCATGCGCGAGATCGGCGGCTTCCGCCCCGACTACGAGGGCAGCCAGGACTGGGATCTGTGCCTGCGCGCCGTCGAACGCAGCCAGCCTTCCCGCATCCGCCACATCCCCCGCATCCTCTACCACTGGCGCGCGATCAGCGGCTCGACGGCCGTCGACGTCGGTGAGAAAAGTTATTCCACCGACGCCGCGCGCCGCGCCCTGCTCGATCACTTCGCGCGCAAGGGAGAGCAGGTCGAAGTCGTTCCCGTGCCCGGAAGCCACTGGCGCATCGTGCACCCGCGCCCCTCGCCCGCCCCCCTCGTCTCCCTCATCATCCCCACGCACAACGGGGAGCGTCTCCTCAGGCGCTGCATCGCCTCCCTCTGCGCCCTCACGGAATACCCCAACTACGAACTGCTCATCGTAGACAACCGCAGCGACGACCCCGGCACGCTGGCCTTCCTCGCACAACTTCGCTCGGAGCCCCGGGTCCGCGTCCTCAACGACCAGTCCCCCTTCAACTTCTCCGCCCTCAACAACCGCGCCGTGCGCGAAGCCCGAGGGGAACTGGTCTGCCTGCTCAACAACGACATCGAGATCATCGACGGCCAGTGGCTCGATGAACTCGTCTCCCAGGCCCTCCGCCCGGAGATCGGTGCCGTGGGCGCCATGCTCTACTACCCCGACCAGAGCATCCAGCACGCCGGCATCGTCCTCGGCCTGGGCGGTGTCGCCAACCACGCCTTCATGCGCGAACCCCGCGGTGCCTCCGGCCAGATGAACCGCGCCCGCCTCGCAAACAACTACAGCGCCGTCACCGCCGCGTGCCTCGTCATCCGCAAGGCGACCTACGACCTGGTCGGCGGTTTCAACGAGAAGGATCTCGCCGTCGCCTTCAACGATGTGGACTTCTGCCTGCGCGTGCGCAAGGCGGGCTTCCGCAACCTCTGGACTCCGCGCGCCGAACTTCTCCACCACGAATCCGCCAGTAGGGGTTATGAGAATACACCCGAAAAGCAGGCCCGCTTCGAGGCGGAGGTCGCCTACATGCGCCGCACCTGGGGAGAACAGCTCGACTCCGATCCGGCCTACAACCCAAACCTCGCCCTCAGCTACGAGGGCTGGGACCTTGCCTGGCCCCCGCGAGCCTGAAGCCTCCCATGCAGTCCGCCCCCTGCGTCACCTATCTGTTCACGACCTTTCCCAAGGCGACGGAGACCTTTCTCCAGAGGGAAATCATCGCCATGCAGGCGCGCGGGGTGCGCCTCGCCATCCACTCGCTCTGGGGTGGCGGCGGGGATTTCCACGGCATACCCGTGAAGCCCTTTCCCAAATGGCGGCTGCTCACGCTGCTGTGGAAGATTCCCCAGGAATCCGCCCGCCGCCCCCGGGTCCTGCTCCAACTCCTGCACGGCCTCCTCACCCGCCGCCCTCCCTCCTGGCTCAACTTCTGGGAAAACATGCTCGGCGCGGGCTTCGCCTGCCTCGTCGCCGGGGAATTTCGCAAAAACCCTCCCGGCTGGCTCCACGCGGCCTGGGGCGGCGCACCCGCCACCGCCGCCTGGCTGCTCTGGCGGATCGACTCCCACCGCTTCAGCGCCGCCGCCCATGCCTACGACATCTACGAGCACGGCGGGGACTGGTGGCTGTGCGACAAGCTCCGGCACGCCGCCTTCATCCACACCTCCACGGAGATGGGCCGCGCCGCCCTCATCCGGAAAGGACTCCCCGCTGCTCGTATCCACTGCATCCGGCGCGGCCTGCCCGCCTTCCCCGTCCCCGCCCCGCTGCGCAGCCCCCGCAGCCCGCTGCGCCTCCTGTGCATCGCCCGCCTCGTACCCAAAAAAGGCCTACACCACCAGGTCCGCATCTACGAGGCCCTGCGGGACGCCGGGATCCCCTTCGAGGCCCGCATCGTCGGCGACGGTGAACTGCGCGGACAGCTCGCCGCCGACCTGCGCAGGCTCAAACTCTCCGAGAGCGTACGCCTGCTCGGCCACCTTCCCCAGGATCACGTCTGGGAGCAACTCACCTGGGCCGACGTGCTCCTCCACACCGGCGTCATCGCCCCGAGCGGCGACCGCGACGGCCTCCCCAATGTCATCCCCGAGGCCATGGCTGCGGGGCGACTCGTCATCACCTCCCCCGAGGCGGCCACCACCGAGGCCATCACCCACGGCGAGACCGGCTTCGTCGCCGCAGTGGACAAACCGGAAGACTGGGTCGCCGCCCTGCGCCTCGCCAGCGAGGACGATGCCCTTGTCGAAAAGCTTCGCACGAAGGCCCTCGCCTGGGTCCACGCCCACTACGACGCCCACCGCAACGCCGCCCGCCTCCACGGCCTCTTCCTTGAGGCGCTGAACTCTCCCGACCCCGCCTGCCAGGCACCCCGCCCCCGGACACCGTGATCCTCTTCGACACCACCAAAACCTCCGCCCAGCGGCACCACTCGGGACTCACCCGCGTGTCCTCCCGCCTGCTTGAATCCCTTGAGGCGCAGGGCGTCGCGACACGACAGGTTTCCTTTCCCGACGACCCGGCCCTGCACACCGCAGCCGGGGACGGACCCAGGAGAAAGACGCCTGCCCCTCCTGCGCACGGCAAGGACTGGTTTGTCACGCCGGAACTCTTCAGCGAGGCCGAGCGCCCCGGCTTCACCCAGTGGCTGCGCGCGCGCCCCTGCCATGCGGCGGCCATCTTCCATGACGCCATCCCGCTGAAGTTCCCCGACATCACCTGGCCGCAGAGCGTGTCGCGACATCCTGAATACATGAAGATGCTGGCGCTCTTCGACCGCGTCTTTGCCGTGAGCGCCGCCAGCCGCCGCGAACTGCTCGGCTACTGGAAGTGGCTCGGACTGCGGCGCACGCCCCCCGTCGAGCAGATCACGCTTGGCGCGGATTTCGACGGCTCTCCCCGACCGACCGAACCCGGCGCCCCCTCCAGCCCTCCCCTGCTCCTCTGCGTGGGCATCCTGGAACCGCGCAAGAACCAGGGCTTCCTGCTCGAAGTCTGCTCGCGCCTCTGGGGGCAGGGCTTGAAGTTCGAGCTCCACCTCGTCGGACGCGTCAACCCGCATTTCGGCGCCCCCCTGCTCAGGCAGGCCCGCCGCCTTGCGCGCAGACACAGCGGACTCAAGGTGCATGAAGCCATCGACGACAAGACCCTTGCGGCACTCTATGCCCGGGCCAGCGTCACCCTCCTGCCCACGCGTGCGGAAGGCTGTGGACTCCCGCTGCTGGAGTCCCTCTGGCGCGGCGTCCCCTGCATTTGCAGCGACCTTCCCGTGCTCCTGGAGAACTCCACCGGTGGCGGCTGCCTTGCCTTTGCGGAGAGCGACCACGACACCTGGACGCGCGGCCTGAGCGGCTTCATCCGCAAACCCGCTGTGCGCAACCTGCTCAGCGCCGAAGCCCTCGACCGCGAACTCCCCACCTGGTCCGCCTGCGCCACCCAGATTGCCGAGGCTTTGGGGTGAGGGGGGGCAATGCGCCACCCGCTGAGATTATATGCTGCCTGGCCCATTTGACTTCTTTATTGGCCTCTTTGGCTCCTAGGGTCCAGCGTAGCCGGGCATGGGAGCCGGAGCGCCTTGTTGGCCTGCCTTTTGTCTTAGCTGGAAATCGGCCAACTCGAAGCGCAGGCCCCATGCACGACGCAGCCCTTGAACTTTTCCTGACGCTCAAGGAGCCCTCTCATGGCCAATATTCCGCCTCTCCCCTTCAGCCTCTCAAGCAGAGGATCAAGGACCCTCGTCAGCACGTTCCAAAGCCACCACGCGGATTTCACACACAGCGTCATCGCTCCAAAAAGTAATCACCCAATCGCCCTCCACAATCACCTCATTGATCCTGCCTCGAGCGTCAATCTCCTGCAATTCACCCTTGCGCGAAGGCGTTTTCTTGAGTGCCTCCAAGATTGACGCCAAGCGCCGTTTTTCCGACGGCACCGCCTGTATCAGGAAGCGAGCAGCCTGTTCCCCAAAACATAGCTCGTAGGGCCTCACGTTTACTCAAGCCCAAGTTGCTTCTTAAGATCGGGCCAGCCCACCTGTTTTCCTGCGTCCATTTCAGCGTGCCTGCGCGCCAGCTCCTCTCGGTAGTCAGGCGACTCCGCACGCAGCAAATGCTTGATGAAGGCCAGCGCCTTCACCCGTTCCTCATGGGAAAGCTGCTCAATTTGCGGTTTGATTTCGGTAAACACCATGAGTCGCATATTCTGCCCTTTTTTGATTTTCGTCCAGCTCCTGCATGAATTTTTTGCCGACTACCTGCTGAAGTGCATCCAATCTGGGTTCCTCTGGCACGGTGAGGACCCCTCATACCTGATGCCGAGCGTAGCCGGCTGCACCGGGGACTGAAGCATTGCCGGAGGACTTCGCTAAGAAACCACTCACAGTCGAACGGGCCGCGAACGAGGTCTTTAGCTCAGAAAGGGATCGTCCTTGTCACCCGGGTATACTGCTCGCCCAGCGCAAGCCGAGGAACCCGCCTTTAGGCAAAATATAGTTCCAATGTGAGGCCCATCAGAGAATTCCATCTCGTCTGCAGTATGGGTCCAGCTCGTCATCTTAAAACTCAGAAGGGATCGTCGGAGTTCGCACCTGGCATCAACCCAGAGATTTTCCATCGTGCTTTCCAAAGTGTAACTCGGCTAATCGTCATCAAGTGGTCTCTCATATGCGTCTTGCGGGCCGCTACATGAATAGCATTTGCCTTTTTAGCCCATGAAGCGGATTGGATGCAGCGACTTAACACATTAGCTATCCACTGCCAGTCATCATCACTTGTCCTAAATCTCCGAGGTTTATTGGTTCCTTCAGGTACAGGATCTTTCGCCAGTATCCGCCGCTGCCAAGCGCAAATCCATTCATCCAGGTCCTTCTTTAGCCAGTTGTGCCGTGTCTGCCTAGAAATACACAACACTTCGGCAACAGAGTTGGCTTCAGCATCACTGACCAAGGAGGCACGCACGACCATTGCTCGTGCAACATCCATGTAAGGCAATAAATATCTTTTGCTAATAACATAGGACGCCACCTCTGCGTGTTGTTGCAGACGATCTACGGAATTTGCCGAGGTTTGAACTACCCCGCGTATCAGTTGCGACTCCATTGTTTTCTTAATCAATTACCGCATTTGTCAATCGATGCAACAGGAAACATCGGCGAGAGGCACCTTAAGGAATTTTTCGATTTTGGCTTTCATCCTTCATTTGACGCAGTTCGCCGCAAGGCGCTGAAGATTTTGGCACTTTCTATCGGGAGGAGGCAGAAGGCTTAAATGCAGGTATGTGTTCTATCTTCTGCTAGTATGAAATCCTCATCGATCGAATTGAACATGAATATCGCCACTACTTACAAAGAAGTTGAATCGAATGCTAGCGGTTCTCGTCAAATAGCTGAATGGCTGCTGTTTACTACCGGAAATATGGTTCTTCGCTAGTTTCAGTGGGTAGCAGGTAGGTCGAGGTGACCGGCGGTAAAGTAAAGCATGGTGATCAAGTTCTCTACGGAGCGGA
>JFJP01006035.1_pt1 | contig 11575 bp, 12 predicted proteins | sample 431651 | NCBI WGS metagenome assembly JFJP01 (sample SAMN02602958, study PRJNA72255) | Microbial mat metagenome, whole genome shotgun sequencing project. | biome: fresh water; feature: sink hole; material: water; isolation source: purple microbial (photo- and chemosynthetic) mats found in... | reverse complement strand
TTGCTCATCACATGCTGGGCATGACCTACCAAGAAGCCGGACAGTGGGACGCAGCGGAGCAGGCGTATCGGAAAGCGGCGCGGTTGAAGGAAAGCGTGGGCATGATTGGCGGCAATAACGGTGCGGCGGGAAGCTGGAATCAATTGGCGCAAGTCACCGAATCCGCTGGCAAACCCACCGAAGCGGAGGGCTGGTATCGCAAGGCGATAGCGGGTTTGCACGCTGCCGGAGATAACGTGAATGAATCCGTAGCCCTCAACAACCTCGCCGCCCTGCTGCTGGAGTTGGGGCTAAAAGACCGCCTGGCGGAAGCGCGGCAACTGGCGACGCAGGCGTTGGCGATTGATGAAACGCTAGACCCGGTGGGGGCGCAGATTTGGACAACCTACAACATTCTTGCCGACATTGCCGAGCGCGAGGATAAGCCGGAGGAAGCGGCGGCGTGGCGGGCGAAGCGCAAAGCAATGATAGAGAGCTTGCCGCTGGAGATTCGGCGCAATTTGGGCTTGGAGTAGCCGTTGAGGAGTGCCAAACCGTAGTTTGGCACACACGGGGTTTTAGGCATCGTCCTGTGGGATATTTTGCACCGCATGAGCGTCGCAAACACACGCGGCGCTGTGCCAAACTACGGTTTGGCACTCCAAGGCAACCACTCCAGGCTATCGCTGATTTCTCGTGCGAGCGTTCTACGCCGCATGAGCAGTTCCGCGCTCTGCGCGTGGGGCGCAGAGCGCCCGCCACTCGTGCCGCGTAGAACGCTGGCACGAGGGAAACGACGGTAAAGACCTTCCAGGTTTTGAAAACCTGGAAGGTCTTGGAAGTTTTCTCAGTAGGGCTTGCTGCCCACGAGATTACCCGCCGGGGCGTAATTGCACACCCAAACTTGTGACTTATCCGCGCAAATCGCCTTGGCACAACCGACTTCCGTGGTGTTTTTCCACACCACCTGCGTGTAATGACCGCAAGCCTTACCGGCGGGCGCATTGCAACTGTTGCTTGCGTAGTTATACCACTGCACTTCATCGCCCCAAGCCTTGACCACGGCGGCTGGGTCTATGCTTTGTAAGGCATTGTTCCAAATCCAATTGCCGCTGGCATCTTTGCTGGTGGCGGTTTTCTTAGGCCCGGCCCAATACAGATTTTCCCCAGGGCCGCTGTGTTTCATCTGACAATTTTGCTGCTGTAACTGCATCGCCCATTGTTCCGCTTTAGTGGCTAAACTGGCCGACCAAGCGAGTGCGGGCACGTTCACCTTGGCCCGCCATTCATTATGCGCCGCCACGGCGGCGTTACTGTCCACGGGATCGGCGTAGGCTTGGGCGGTGACAAACAGCACGCCGATGCTGAGCAGTGCTTTTTGGTTCGTTGACAACATAGGGTGGTTCTCCTGTTGGTGTGAGAGTGAGTGGATGAGCAAACAAGTCATGGCGCGAGGATTGCGCTTACCAAGCCAAAAAGTTCTCTAATAACTGTAATCCCGCGTGCTGGCTTTTTTCGGGGTGAAATTGTACGGCAAACACGTTGTCATAGGCCACTGCCGACACAAACGGCGTGGGATAGGCGGTGGTCGCGGCAATCACCTGTTTATTTTCAGGATCGGCATAATAGCTATGCACGAAATAAAAACGGCTGTCATCGTCGATGTGATGCCACAACGGATGGGCTTTTTCCTGATGCACTTGGTTCCAGCCCATGTGCGGAATTTTCAAATAGCCGCCCGTCAGCGGATCGCGTAAAAAATCGGTAAAACGGCGCACCGTGCCCGGAATCAGGCCAAAACCCGCCACGCCGCCGCTTTCTTCGCTGTGATGCAATAGACTCTGCATCCCCAAACAAATCCCCAGAAATGGCTTGTGGCGAATACTTTCTTGCACCGCTTGATCTAAGCCGGTGTCCGCCAACAGGCGCATACAGTTGCCGATAGCGCCTTGCCCTGGAAACACGATCTTATCGGCCTGCGCCACTTGTTCTGGCGTCGTCGCAATCTTGACTTGCCAAGCCTCACCCGCCACCTGTTCCAAAGCGCGGCTCACCGAGCGTAAATTGCTCATCCCGTAATCCAGTACGGCGACGGTTTTCATTCACAGACTTCCTTTAGTCGAAGGCAGATGCTCGCCCATGCGGGCATCGAGTTCAATCGCCATGCGCAGCGCCCGTCCAAACGCCTTAAACAGCGTTTCGGCGATATGATGCGCATTGCTGCCGCGCAAACAATCCAGATGCAAAGTCACTTGCGCATGATTGACAAAGCCTTGAAAAAACTCATGAATTAAATCCACGTCAAATTGACCGATCAAAGGACGCGGAAAATCCACCTGATACACCAAGCCAGGCCGCCCCGAAAAATCAATCACCACCCGCGACAAAGCCTCGTCCAGCGGCACATAGGCATGTCCATAGCGGCGTATCCCCTTCTTATCGCCCATCGCCCGATAAAACGCCTGGCCCAAGGTGATGCCGAGGTCTTCCACCGTGTGGTGAGCGTCGATATGCAGATCGCCCTGAGCACGAATCTCCAGATCGATCAGACCGTGGCGTGCCACCTGATCCAACATGTGATCGAGAAAAGCCAAGCCGGTTTCAAAATGTGACCGGCCCTGTCCATCCAAATTCACCGTCACACTGATTTGCGTTTCCAAGGTATTGCGTTGCACGGTGGCACAGCGTTCATTCATCACAGCACTCCAATAAAATTGCGCGTAAGCGGCGATTATAACAAAACTCCCCGACCTGCCCGCAATTTTGCCATTTCTGTGACAAAGCCATTGATTTTTAATCAATTAATTTCACAGGCCGCAGATTAAAGGCTTGCGCTCTGTTGGGCTTTTAGCCAGAATGCAGGCTTCCTGGGCAGGACACCCAGCCCCTATCGACTGGGTGCTGCCTGACTTTATCAAGCCACCGTAGCGACATTTCACATGGGTATATTTCAATTTTTTCGCCGAGAAACCGACACCGACGTAGGTGTGCTGATAACCACCACCGCCGTGGCGGGGATTAGTAACAGCATTTTATTAATCGTGGTTAATATGGCCGCTGGTCAAGTGGCCCATGCTGCGATTGAAATGCAATTCTTTTTCATCTTCTTAATCACCTTCTTTCTCTTCGTCTATGCCCAACATTACAGTTTAACCAACACCAGCGTGGCGATTGAAAAAATTGTTTTCAGATTACGGGTACGCATTGCCGATAAGTTACGCCATGCAGAACTGGACTATATTGAACACAATGGCATTGGTAAACTCTATACCCAACTGGTGCATAACAGTGACGTACTTTCTGAAGCGGCGATGGAACTCAGTACCATCATTCAGGCTGCTTTATTAGTCGTCGTCAGCTTGTTTTATTTGGGCTACTTATCGCTGATTGCTTTAGCACTCTACTGCGTGTTTTTTGGCATCGCGGCTTATATTTTTCTACATTACAACAAAGAAGTGTCGCATAAAATACGCGAAGCCCGTAAAATTGACGCCACTTTTTTAGACACCTTAAACCACATCTTAACCGGCTTTAAGGAACTGAAATTTCATCAAGCCAAAAGCAACGCGGTGTTAGCCGACCTCAGAAAAATTGCCAGCACCGCAGAAACCCTGAAATCTGACACCAAACGTCGGCAAAGTATGCTGATGGTGTATGCCCGCTCGATTTTTTATATCCTGCTTGCGGTGATGGTTTTTGTCGTCCCCCAATTCAGCCAAACCTATAGCGACCAGATTTATGCCCTGGTTGCAACCAACTTGTTTATCATGGGACCGATAGGCATGGTGGTTGGCATGGTGCCGGTATTAAACCGCGTCAATGTCGCGGTGAATAATTTAGAAATCCTGGAAGCCGAACTAGACACAGTGACCAGTTTACAACCCAAGCTCGTCACGGCTGTTGAGTTTAACAGCCTGCGCTTAGTGAATATCAGCTTTGATTATCAAGACGAAGAAGGCGTGAGCTTGTTTGGGGTTAAAAACATCAACCTGGATTTGAATCCAGGAGAAATGTTATTCATCGTCGGCGGTAACGGCAGTGGAAAAACCAGTTTCTTAAAGTTATTCACCGGTTTATATTATGCCACCAGCGGACATATCGAATGGAACGGGAAAAAGCTGGAACGCAGAGATTACCACCGTTATCGTCAACTCTTCTCCACCATTTTCACCGATTTTCATTTGTTCAATAAATTATATGGATTGAACAATGTCACCGTGGCCCAAGTGGAAGAGTTGCTCAAAGAAGTCGAACTGACCCACAAAACAGGCTATCAAGCAGGCCAATTCACCCACACCGATTTATCCACTGGACAACGCAAACGACTGGCGTTTATCAGTGCCTATTTGGAAGATAAACCCATTTATATTTTCGATGAATTAGCCGCCGATCAAGACCCACAATTCCGTCGCCGCTTTTATGAAGAAATTTTGCCCGGCTTAAAAGCCAAAGGCAAAACCATTGTCGCAGTCACCCATGATGACAAATACTTTGGCGTCGCGGATCGTGTGTTGAAAATGGACAATGGTCAATTACAAGCCTACACAGAATAAGTACCAAGCTCTAATTACATTAACATCTGCTGCACCACAGAGGCACAAAGACACAAAGGTACACAAAGACTGATTTAATAAATAACTAGCTGTTAGTATTTAGTTTTCTTATCTTTGTGTGACTTTGTGCCTTCGTGTCTTTGTGGTGAATGTCTTATGTTAAACGAGTTGTACTCATGCACTTAAGACCGCTTAGTTTAAGTTTTCTGCGGTTTTTTCACCGGTCTTTGCCAGTTTTGAATGGTTTTTTGTGGGCTGCGGCTGAGGGTCAGTTGTTCGGGCGGTACATCGCAGGTAATCGTCGAGCCTGCGCCTATGGTCGCGCCGTCGCCTACCGTCACGGGCGCGACCAGTTGGGTGTCCGAACCAACAAACACGCGGTCGCCGATCACGGTTTTGTGTTTGTACGCCCCGTCGTAATTGCAGGTGATGGTGCCCGCGCCGATGTTGACCGCGCTGCCGATTTCGGCATCGCCGATATAGCTGAGGTGATTGATTTTACTGCCGCTGCCAACCTGGGACTTTTTCACTTCGACAAAATTGCCGATATGTACGTCACGGGCAAGGTGGGTTTCTGGGCGAATGCGCGCAAATGGCCCGATTTTACAACCGGCTTCAATCACTGCGCTGTCTAGCACGCAATGGGCGAGGATTTCTACGTCATCGCCGATTTCTACATCGCGTATTTGTACAAATGGGCCGATACGCACGCGGTCGCCCAATTTCACCTGACCTTCCAGAATCACATCAATATCAATACTCACGTCGCGGCCTACTTGCAGGGTGCCGCGCAGATCGAAGCGGGCCGGATCGCGCAGGCTGACGCCTTCGCCCATCCAATGTTCGGCTTGTAAGCGTTGATATTCGCGTTCTAATTCAGCCAGTTGGCGGTGATCATTGACGCCGCTCACTTCGTATAAATCGCTGGGGGAAAAGCTGTGGATCGACAAGCCATCCGCCACCGCCATGCCGATGATGTCAGTTAAATAATACTCGCCTTGGGCGTTGTGATTGCGCAATTGCGCCAGTTTATGCCGCAACCAGGAAGCCGGTGCGCGTAAAATCCCGGTGTTGATTTCACAAATCTGGCGCACGGCGTGGTCGGCGTCTTTTTCCTCGACGATGCAGCGCACTTCGCCGCGATGGTCGCGCACAATCCGGCCATATCCGCTGGGATCGGGCAGTTGCGCAGTCAGCAGCGCCAGTCCATCGCCAGGCGCTTGTAGCAATTGGCCGAGGGTTTCGCGACGAATCAACGGCACATCGCCATATAACACCAGCACTTGGTGATCATCGGGCACGGCGGGCATCGCCTGGGCGACGGCGTGTCCAGTGCCCAGTTGTTCGGCCTGGTGTACCCAATGGATGCCGGGGGTTTGGATCGCCGCACGCACCGCTTCTCCCCCATGTCCATAGACCACATGGAGGCTGTGCTGGGACAAATGACGGGCGGTGTCCAGCACATGTTGCAACAAAGGCCGACCCGCCAGGGTGTGCAACACTTTCGGCTGGTCTGAGTGCATCCGCCGGCCTTTACCGGCGGCGAGAATGATAATAGAGAGTTTCACGATAAGGGGTCTGCTGGTTGAAAGAATGATGAGCGGGCGACTTTAAGCAATCATCGGGATGACACGCGCCAGCAATTGGCGCACTTGTGTCACGCCCACGGTCAGATTAGCGTCCACTTCGGCCATGGTGATCGTGGCGGGGCCGCGTCCAGCCGCTGCATTCGCCACCACCGCGCAAGTGGCGTAACAAATATCTAACTCGCGTGCCAGCGCCGCTTCGGGCATCCCCGTCATGCCGATCAGATCGCAGCCATCGCGTTCTAGGCGATCCACTTCAGCCGCCGTTTCCAAACGCGGCCCCTGGGTGACGGCGTACACCCCGTGATCATGGACTGGATGCGCCAAACCAGCGGCTGCCGTCAGCAAATGCCCACGCAGCGCCGCACAATAGGGTTCGGTAAAATCAATGTGGTTGACGGTCTGGCCCAGTTCTCCCGGCCCTTCTTCAAAAAAAGTGTGCTGGCGGCCATAGGTGTAATCGATCAACTGGTGCGGAATCACCAAATCCGCCGGGCGCATGTCTGCATTGATAGAACCCACGGCTGCAATCGCCAGAATGGTTTTAATCCCTAACTCATGCAAACACCAGAGATTGGCGCGGTAATTAATCTGATGCGGCGGAATATGATGCCCCGCGCCGTGGCGTGGTAAGAAAATCACCTGTTTGCCGCCGTACACGCCGTGACTGATGGCGCTTGAAGGCTGACCATAAGGCGTGCGCACCACTTGGCGGCGTTCGATCACCATGCCGTCCAAAGCGCTAATGCCGGTGCCGCCGATAATGGCTAAAGTGGTCATGTTCACAGTCCTTTGACGGCGTAAATGCCGTCCGCGTTGCGCCAATAGCCATGATAATCAAGGCCATAGCCGAAAATATAGCGATTCGGCAAAGAGAGTCCAGTAAAATCCGCAGCGGCCAAGCCGTCGGGATGATGCGCATCTGGTTTATCCGCCAGGGTTGCGGTGTATACCTGCGCCGCGCCTTGTGCCTGACAATATGCCACAATCGCCCGCAGAGTCAGCCCCTGGTCGAGAATGTCATCGATCACCAACAGCGTGCGCCCAGCCAGCTTGGATTCGGGCAGTTTTTTCCATTGCAAATCCTTGCCTTGGGTCTCGCCGCGATAACGGGTCGCATGTAAAGTGTCCAGTTGTAGCGGAAACGGTAAATGCGGCAACAACAGCCCAGCCGTGATCACGCCGCCATTGAGTACGCACAGACACAGCGGGTTGCTGTCCTGCAAACGAGCGGTGATCGCTTGGCCCAAGTCGGCGATGGCTTGCTCAACCTCGGCCCGGCTATAGAGGAGTTCTGCGTTCTGCAAAACCTGCCGCATCTCATTAACAATAGGTATCTGCAAGTCTATTCTCCGCGTTAGGCGCTCGCCGCTGGATACGCAGGAGAGCGTGGTTTTTTGAAAAGGGGGATTATAACGTAGATTATCACCAAAAAACCTGACCGGTCTTGCTTGTCCGGTCTGGGTGCCTGATACTCAGGCTACGCCGAGCAGTCTTGCGAACAAGCACCGCAAGACTGCATGGAATGACAGTTGCCTGGCTAGTTTGCTGTTTGGAAAGCGGTTTGCCCTGAATACCCACCCAGCACGGCTAAGCTCTTGTTTGCAGCGAGCGCACCCCCCATAATGAGTCGGGCCGGACGCGCTCAATTTGAGCAGGTTGAGCAAGTTGAGCGCACTTTATGCTTGAAAACGCGGCGAATAGCCTGTTCAAAACGGCAGGTGACTTTTTTCAAACCCAGTTGACGACTCCACGCTCTCCACAGCATCTGCTACTCACCCACCGGCTGAACTCAAGCCTGATGATTTTAGGGACGATTTTTTAAGAGGCAGAGATATTATTTGGCTTGCTGACTTTTATGGTATTATTGTAACAGACTGTAACAGTTTATTGAGTTCTCTCAGTTCATCGCCTGCACTGGCATCATGAAGAGGAGAACCGTGTGGTCGTCAAACGTTAATCTGACAATGTGAAGGAATAACTCAATGTCCATGAAATCAAATGCGAAAATTGGTGTTTACGTCGATGTTGCCAACATCAACCGCAACGGCGGCTATGGTATGCATTATGATATTTTGAGAGAGTTTGCCTGCCGTGATAATGCAGAAGCCTTACGCCTCAACGCCTACGTGAGCTTTGATCCTGAGCGTTCGCGTGATGATATTAACTACAGAAAAGGCATCAACGGCTATTTTTCTGTGCTGCGCGAATACGGCTTCAAGGTCATCCAGAAAAATGTCAAGTGGTACGAAGACGAAAAAGGCAATCGCTACGGCAAGGCCAACGCCGATCTCGACATGGCGGTGGATGTGTTGTTGCAGTCGCGTAACCTGGATCGCGTGGTGTTGGTGACTGGGGATGGCGACTTCATCAAAGTGGTGCAAGCTTTGCAAAACTTTGGTTGCCGCGTAGAAATTATCGGTTTTGATAATGTCTCTAGCGAACTGAAACGCGAAGCCGATATGTTCATTTCCGGCTATCTGATTCCTAACCTGTTACCCGTGCGCAAAATGGACAGCGGGCCTAATTGGGGCGACATCGGCTCCACGGTACGCGGCTATTGCTACCATTACGACGAAGACAAAGGTTTTGGCTTCATGCGTTACATGGATCGCGTCGGTTCCGGGTTGTGGATCACCGATTCGCGCAATCCTGATTCCCCTTATAGTTCCGTGTTTTTCCACGGCTCCAATCTGCCGCCTAACATCAATCCAGGCTATTTACCCAGCCGCGACACGCTGTTTGAATTCCGCTTGGAAAAATCCAAAACCAATAAAGACCCAGTGGCGATGAATATTCGCCAAGTCAATTCCACCAACGCCGCCGCGAAAACCATCTTGACCTCCCCTGCCCCCGTGATTCCCACCGCAGGCACGCCTTCCTGATCATCACTCGGTAGAAAAAGCGGGGAGCGCCGACAGGCGCTCCCCGCTTTGTTTATGCACCCTCCTCAAAACTGCTGAGTGCGCAACATCACCAAGGTGCAACCGCGCACCACTTCAATGTTCAGCGCCTGCGCCTGCGCTTCCAAGTGATCGTTTTCTGCCCCTGGATTCATGATAATCCGCGCTGGGTGCAATGCTAAAATAGCGTCGATCAACGGCTCCGATGTATCCGCACCCACATACAGCGTCACGGTATCCACCGCAGCCTCGATGTCCTCCAGCTTTTTATAACAACGTTGCCCGTGAATCGCTGCGCTGAGCGGATGCACCGGATACACCTGATGCCCATGCGCGGCCAAGTCACGCACCGCCATATTGGAATAACGTTCCGGTTTGGGCGACGCGCCCAACACCACCACCGTTTTTGCGCTCATAAAACCCCTCGTGAGATGACTGCACCATTGTGTGAATTCAGCGGATTATCTTATCATTGCGGGTTCCAATTAGGTATGACGCCCAAGGCGCAACAAGGAGTCCCCTATTTTCGCTTCCACCACGACCACTTGGCGCAGCGTCAACCGCTGGCAAATCGAAGACTTGCCGCCTTGGCTACGTCCCTGGCTGTTGACCAGGGATTCGCTGACCCAGCGACTGCGCCAAGCTTGTGCGGGCCGACTCGAAGTGCGCTTGCGCTTACAAACCTGGGCGCGCCCGCTGGCGGAAGAAAGCCGTTTATTACAACTACCCAGCCGCTGCTATGTCCAAGTGCGCCAAGTGCATTTATGCTGCAACACCCAAGCCTGGGTATTTGCCCGCACCCTGATCCCGCTCGCCACCCTCACCGGCGCACGACGGCGCTTATTACGACTGGGCACCAAACCGCTGGGCGAGGTCTTGTTTGCCGATCCCCAACTACGCCGTGGCCCCCTGGAAATCGCCCGCCTACAGCCAGGACAAGCCCTATACAGCCTAGCCACCGCCGAGTTAGCACAACCGCCAGCGCTGCTGTGGGCGCGGCGTTCCTTATTCTACTTGCAAGACAAACCGCTGCTGGTCAGCGAGTTTTTCCTGCCCGCCTTGAGTGACTGTGATGATTGAACGTCTGCGTCTCTACATGCAGCTCATGCGCCTGCATCGCCCGATAGGAATTTACTTATTACTCTGGCCCACCCTCTGGGCCTTGTGGTTAGCCAGCGCAGGCCGACCAGACCCATTGATTCTGACCGTATTCGTCTTGGGCGTGGTGGTGATGCGCTCGGCAGGTTGCGTGATTAACGACTACGCCGACCGCCACATCGATCCCTGGGTACAGCGCACCAAACACCGACCACTGGCCACTGGACAAGTCAGCAGCCGCGAAGCCCTGAGCCTGTTTGCCGGTTTATGCGGATTGGCGTTTGGTTTAGTGTGCCTGCTCAACTGGCCGCCCTCTATCCCTTCATGAAACGCCACACCCACTGGCCCCAAGCGGTGCTGGGTGCCGCCTATGGCTGGGCGATTCCGATGGCGTTTACCGCACAAACCGGCACGGTACCGCCGTTGGGCTGGTGGTTATTCGCCACGGCACTGGCCTGGACCGTGGCTTACGACACCTACTATGCGATGGCAGATCGCGCCGACGATCTCAAAATTGGCGTTAAATCCACAGCGGTACTGTTTGGACAAGCTGACTTGCTGATCATCGGCTTGATTCAAACCGGCGTGTTGATTTCGCTGTTTTTCATCGGCCAAGCCGCAGGACTGGGCCTGTACTATCAACTGGGCTTGACGGTGGCAACTGGACTGGCGATTTACCAACAAATCATCAGCCGCCACCGCGAACCAGCCCAATGTTTTCAGGCGTTTTTGAATAATCATTGGCTGGGATTGGCGGTGTTTGTGGGGATGGCGGCAGAGTATGGCCTGTCTTGAGTGACGAAGCGGGTCGTCCGATCAAGTCTGAGCATTCTGGTAATTCATGGGGTTTTCCGTAGAATACCGGGCTTTGCATGATTGGAAAAAGGGGGTTCGCCCATGCGTTATGCCTATGTTTCGTTCTGCTTGTTGGCGGGATAAGTAGCGCCAGCCCGAGGCATCTTACCCGCCTGACAAATCACCAGTTGTTGTGGTTGATAGTGGCATATCCGATTGAAATAGCTTTATTTTTAGAGGAGATGGTTGATGTTAAAATCCAGTCTGGTTTTTTGTATAACCGCCTGTCTTGCCCTACCGGTGTGGGCTGCGAAAGGCATGGTAGAAATTACTTCTGAGCCGCTTGGGGCAAAAGTTTATTTGAATGGGCAACGTAAAGGCTCTACCCCACAACAACAGGGCAAGCCCTTGTTATTAGAACTCGAAGAAGGAGAATACAAATTAGAGGGCAAAACCGAGGATGGCGGGTTTGCAAGCTTTGATTTATATGTGGCAGGCGGGTCGATTCAGCCAGTGCATTTGTTACTTTTGAAATTGCCTGAAATGGTCGAGATTCCGGGTGGGTCTTTCCAGATAGGCAGCGAGAACGGGGGTAGCGATGAAAAGCCGGTGCATAGGGTGACGGTGCAGCCCTTTGCGATAGGGAAATATGAAGTGAGCA
>JFJP01040252.1_pt1 | contig 11576 bp, 16 predicted proteins | sample 431651 | NCBI WGS metagenome assembly JFJP01 (sample SAMN02602958, study PRJNA72255) | Microbial mat metagenome, whole genome shotgun sequencing project. | biome: fresh water; feature: sink hole; material: water; isolation source: purple microbial (photo- and chemosynthetic) mats found in... | reverse complement strand
CCCCAAAACCCCAAAACCCCATAAGTTTTTCAAAATTCCTCTTTTAAATACATAACAAATATTTAAATCCTCAATTCATTATAGCTTAATAATTATTTCCTCATTCATCCATTTACTTTTGTTCTTCAACCCATTTGTTCACCGGTACAATGTTTCCATCTGTGATCGAGCCAATTTTGACCTTTGAAGGACCCTCTGGATGCATTTTGACCTTTTTGCCTTTACTCTTTTTGTTTTTGATTTTCTTTTACCTCTTGGACGATGCCATTACATTACTACGTACTTTTCCACCATGGTTACAGTCGAGGATGATAGAAGCATCTTATACAGGTAATTGAGTATTGGTGAAGAACGAATCGAAATCTTTTTCTCCGGCCACATCTTGGAAACTGGTGGCACTTATAGAAGAGTTATGTAGTAAGTTGAACTAACTCATTCTGTTCTTTTCGTGTTAGTAGTTATTGCCTAAAATATCAACTTCAGATATCTTTGATTTCTGTAAGTCAAACTCTTAGTCGTAAGCCTCTAACTAAGTATCATCATTCACTTTTTTTATTTTCTTATCATTCAATCCTTTTCCTGTTTTTTTGAACAGATCTGGTGAGTTGATATCTCCTTGTGGTTGATTGACGTATTACTGAATCCTTTCTTTCTTATTTAGTCTGTGTCTTCTATACAAGAGAATTGCGACAACCATCAATCCCACAATAACCAGACTTATAACTGAAACTATGATTACTATCTTTATTAAGTCTTATAGTTAGTCATCTTTTGACAAATCACTTGAACCACCATTTGAATTGCTATTTGTCTCTTCATTAGTAATAACAAGTGTGCTATTACCAACAATAACACTAGACTTAGCCGAAGAACTAGAAGCCGCAGCTGCAGCAGCAACTTAAACAGCCAAAGCGGAGGAGGAACTGGCTGTTGCTTAAGCACGAGCTGTCATAGCAATTGGTTAACTGGTTGAACCATAGAACTCTCCATCTAAGAATGGAGCTCCGAAATTTATTGAATTTGAACGCAATTTACGGTTCAGGTTGCTTTTGATTGAAGAGAGCTCATCAGAACTGTTGGTGGCAGAGGTTATCTAGAATACTATGTTCACAGACCCATAGTAAACTGAAACGACTTTGATAGTGGATGGGTGAATATCAAGAGCAGCGGCAAGTCTATCCACGAATTTGTTTGCGCCGCCATCAGCGTAGAACTCTTCAAGAGTCCAACTCAAACGAACTCTTGCAAAAATGGCGTTCAAAGGAGTCACTGTTAAAGTGCAGCCAAAAGTAATAGCGAACTGCAGTATGTTATCGACTCCAACGAATCTATTTTCTCCACACTTGGCTCCGAAAGTGGTGATATTCTTGACATACCCTAGTGTGTTATCAAATTCGTTGGCTGCAATCACATTACCATTGCTGTCTTAGACCTAGTAGGCGCCAGCTTTCTAATAATTTATGGTCACAGTCATACCACCAGTTATACCAATCAAACGGAAACGCTGTCTTTCGGGGACTGTACCAGTATACACAATCTCATAGTTATTATTAGAAACAACAAGTCCTGGGAATCTAGAGAGTCTGATCAATCCGGAATAGAACCCATCCTAGGAATGGTCCATAAACGTATTGAGAATGTTAGTCGAGTTGCTATTTTGATTTATCAGTATGATTGGTGAGAATGTACGTTTGGTTTTATCTGCATCTAAGCTTTCGAACAACAAAATACTCAGGTTATCATTCTCACAGAAGTAAGCATTCCATTCAGTCACTACTTTGCATTTTGAGATACTTGCTACCGCATTTGGATTATAGCTGGCCATTTGGAAGTACTAACGAGGAGTAAGGGGCTGTGTGGTTCCAGTAAAGAATACTCCAACAAATCTCATCAAAATGTTGTTTGGTCCTGTGCAAGGGAAATTACCACATTTATCAGCAACTGCCCACTAGATTGGAGAACTGAACAAGTTAGCAAAAGCGTATTGCCCCACATTAATGAATTGTGACCTAGTAACAATAACTGGTGTATGATAGTCTGCACCAGTAGGGTTTGCTCTAAACACCACTTGGTTTTTGCCACAATAAGTTTAATTAGATTAGAACCCATTGAATTTGACATTGGTGAACAAACTCTCACCTCCAAAAGATCCAGAAGACATGATTTTGGTAAGTGCATATGCTGATGTAGATTTGGGATACAAACTTTTGCCTTACTGTGAAACGTAAGGAATCATAGCACCTGCTTTATCTAAGCATTAAGGACCTGTAGACTCATTGCAGAAATTTTGCTTTATGCAATCACGAGCTTCGGATTCGCCATAGATGAATGAGTCTTTTATTACAATTTCTACTTTGTCAGCCTCAATACCTGCCATTGCAGTAACACCATAAACGTTATCAATGAGTGTCACAGCTCTAAATTAGAGTTTAAGCGTCTCAAAGTATGCATAAATTCCTCCCTGAGTCGCTTTGTATGCTGCAAAGTTAGATCCCTCATAGCAAATTGCGTGTGCTTCTTCATATGCTGGATTTGGGAAAATGGCAGCTCCATACCCTTTAATAGAATGAGCCACATTACCTTTAAATGTGTCATCTGTGGTATTATCGCAAGTATGACCTGGTGTAGCGAATCCATAGTATTCAGCACCTGCCACTATGTTGTTCTAGATCTTTAAGTTATAGCACACGTCTTGGGGAGTAAAACCGCAAATACCTAGACCGGAAAGACCCTCTTTCAAATTTTCAGCTTCAAAGTTTCTTGCATGTATATGTCCAATAAAATTTCCGATCATAGATATGTTGTTTGACGCCTGAATTTATCCTCCAAAGTTTACAAAGTCGAAAATCACATTATTATCAAAGACTACATTTTCTGAGCCTATTATATGAAGACCCCAACCTAAACCATGATGGATTGCTGAATAGGTCACTCTGCTTGGACGGTAGTATGTACTTTCAAATCTAAGAGCTGATTTGTAAGTGTCGTATTAAGAGCAGTTATAAACTTCTACATTGTTCAAAATAGTGACTCCAGCTCTGTACACATCATTTTCTTCTATAAAATCGCTTGTTAAAATCTAGCAACCCCAGGCATTAACATCTGATCCTTGGATCTTGATGTTTCTGTTTAGAAGGAATACCTCTCCTCTAATATCCACTTAGTTGTAGGTTGTTTTGGTTGAAACTGCTTTTCCATAATGTTGAGCTGTAAGCTCTCTATCAAGTTAAGTGAGCCCAGTAGCTGGATTATAAGAAGTAATAACTGCATAGTCTGAATCATTAGACAAGAGCCCTGTAGGAGCAAGTCCAATTTTGTCACCTGCTTGCCAGTCGAGTCCTGTCTCAACAAAGATCTATTGATTTCCAGGCATAACAATATCAGTCAAACGGGCTAAGTAGTTCAGGCGCTTTTTACCGTACATCTCTACTTTACCTGTGTTTGCAAGGATCTTGTTACCTGCCTCAATGGAGGCAGTAAAGACCATATGCTCGTCTTGCTTAACTCCGTGAAGAGTTATCAGAGCATTTCCTCTGAAAGGCTCAGTCTCAGAACCAATAAGAAGCTCACCAGCTCTCACAAAGATGCGTTTTGCTTGCAAATGGATATCCCTGTCTTGTAAGAAAGTTAAGCGCCCATTTATAGTTAGACTATTGAGTTTGGGAGTTTCAACGAGATCAAGGAACATGTTCCAGCCTGTCAAAATTTCAACATCTTCTCCTTCAACTGGAAGTACACCTGATGGCCAACTTGTTGTATTGCTCCAATATTTGATAGTGTTTTCAACGACTACTACTTCAATTGCTTTCATGCAAGCACCAAAGCATCTGATACCAGTCATGACAATTGGGTTGAGAGTCTAATCTTTACCATTTAAGACCACATTTATTTGTCTTGTGGCAGTGTCGTTGTAAACTACGTTGTCTCCAGAACGCCAAGTGGATGTAGTTTTATTCAGAAGAGTGCCGTTCTCTATTTAGACATTACCAACTGTAAAGTTGACTGCTGCTCTAACATCAGTGAAGTTAAACGTCAGGTTGACAGGTTTATCATTATTCCTCCATCTGTTTGAGAGTGTCATTCTCATTCTAGTAAAGTCTAAGCCGAAACCCCAACTGATTTTGTACTTGTGGTCTGTCACAAATGGAATTGCCCATCCATAAGATGGGTCTGATTGACTTCTGAAATTTACATTGCCATAGTTTGAATGATCCAAAATATATTCATCTAACTCCTCAGTCGTCATAGCTGAAATTTTATCGTCGTCGTACTTTAAGATTCTCATGTATTATCCATAGAAAGTATTTGGCGCATAATAATCGAATGCGATTCTTCTGACTTAAATAGCTGATGAGCAAAGTAGGCCGTCATACACAGCCTGATTTACTTAGCATTCAGGTTGGTCATTATGTTTCCAATAAGGAGTAGCCCAAGTCTTTTATCCAAGTCCAGTAAGTGTTCCATCAATATCGTAGTAAATGGCTCTATTAGGAGACTGGTATTTAATTCTCTTTGTGACAGAAGTGAATGATAGCTGTTGGAATTTAACTGTTCTTGCTCCAGAGTCAGTTGAAGCCGAACTGTAGCAATGTGAACATGAACCCAATGCTGCAGAGTTTGAATTGTTGAAGCTATGGAAACGCACATTTGTAACAGTGAAATTTTCTGTACGAGGTGTAATGATACCATATCTGAATCTTGATGAGTAAGCTTATTCTGTGTTTGCTGAGTATCCAACAACCAGTGCATTATTGATTTGTGCCAAGTTATCAGCCACGTCCCCAGTCAAGGAAAATTCAATCTGGCCTACCAAGTTGTCTGTAACTTTGAAGTTTATGAAGCGCACATCACCTACTCTTTCAGCTATAGCTCCGTTAATCTTGTTCTTGTATCCCAAGAAATTTGAGTAGTTAGCAGTTATAATGGGGTTTCTATGGTATGGGTTGGAAGGATTATTTGGATCTTATGATAAGCCAGAGCAAGGATACTTTCTAGGAACATGCCCATGGAAAATTCTCAGACCGTATCTTCCGTTGGAGTGGGCAACGTTTTTGTCGAATTCTCCTAACTGGGTGTTAATTGGACAAACTTTTTTATCAAATGAAGTTCCAGTTGAATGTGTTTGTAAATCGAACCAGAATCCGTATTTATTGCTACCAGCTGCATGATTATTTCTGAATATATTGTCTGGATTAGAAATCCAGAAACTTGCAGGAGTTACATCAGTGTTCAACATACTCCAAGATATGACCGTCTGTATGACAAGATTGCCATCCAAGAAGTTCTTTGTTTCAATAGCATCTTCAAAGAAGAAGTTGTGTCCCATTGCATTGTAAACAACATTTTAGATCATTCTCAAGTAATAAACAGCATTAATTGCGACTGCTCTGTTATAAGCTTCGTGAATTGAATTTCCTCTTACATAAGAGTTTGAAACTTTTCCGGTCTAATGGAAATAAATAGGGTATCTTCCAAGTTAGAAAGCTTGTCCGACATCTCTGAGTTCAATATATTCAATTTTACCAGTGGTTGCTTCATCTCCATGAGAATGAAGCATAATAAATGCACCGAATCTATTTTTTCCAGAAGTTTCAGGATCACCTCTGAAAACAACATTTCTAGTCAATAAACCAACTTCTGCTCTTATTTCTAACGTATCTGAACCATAAGTTTCAATACCTGCATAGTGCTTGAATGATAAAGATGCGTTTAGTGTTATAACTGGGTTATTGATGTTTGATTTGTCAATTGAAGCAATAGTTCTAACTTCAGCTTCATAGCTTTCATAAGAGGTTGGTGCAATAACAATCTCTTCTCCTTATTACCAGTCAACAGATTGATGCATTGTGATTTAAATGTCTCCTGGAAGGACTGTTGTTTAAAGTTCACCCCAAGGTGGATATCTTGGAGCTCCATGTAATTCAATGGTTCCTCCCATAACTGCTAAGACTTTTGATCCAAACAGTGGGAGCTCGGGAGTTGACTTATCTCCGTGCATTGTAATGATAAGTTAGGATGTGTAAGGTAATTCTTCAGTTCCAACTTCTAAATAGCCTCCCGCTTTAACAAAGATATAGTAAGCATCAAAGGTTCTTAGATGTGAGCTATCAGTTTCAGAAGGGAAAATGAGTGAACCTTCAACTAATACAAGTTTAAGAACTGGTGTGCTATCAACATCAACTAGTAAATGCATTCCAGGTGGAATTTGAACTGAATCACCATTAATTGGAGCGAACTCCCCTCCCCAAGTTGATTCTTCAGACCAAGCACTGACATATCTGTAAAGAAGTCCTTGAGTTGCAACTTTGCCTTTGCTATTTATGAAAAATTCTAATGAGGTATCTGGAAATAGACCTGGGCGAGAAGTGGTTGTGCAAATAATTTGAGTTGATGAAGCTGATGTAACTGTGCAAGATCTTTCATCAATGTTGATGGTAACATCAGAAGTAGAAGTTGGGAAGTTAGTTCCAGTAAAAGTTACTGAAGTACCTCCTTCAACTGTTCCGTATCTTGGTGAGATAGATGTTAGATATGGAGTCAAAGTTGAACTATAAGTAATTGATGAACTGAGTGTTAATTAAGAAGAGCCAACATTAAGCTAAGGAACGCATGAGTAGGAAGTAGCGGAACTGTCAATTGCTTCAACACCCTTCAATACAAATTCGCCGACGTTACAAGATCCAGTTCCATTTCCTTAGAATTTGTAGTATCTGTATTTGAGAATGCTAGAACCCTCAAAATTATAGTAGTTCCAAGCTTCATGTACTTCTTCATTAACAGTAAATATAGGGGTATATAATATTCCATCATTTGATCCTTAGACTGAAAGCAAACCAGAAACTGAGCTTTTAACAAATTGATTCATAAAGAACTTAATTTGGTTGACAACTCCAACATAGCCAGTTTTGAAATACATACCAAAATTACATGTTTCATTGGAATCAACATATCCATTATTATTATCTCCATCTGTTAAAGCATACTAAGTTGTAGGCTCGGTTGAGAATACAGTTCCTAAAAGTATTGCCTCTTCTTCAATCTGATAGTGCTCAACTGAATATGAGGTAGCAAGAGAAGGAACACGGCACTTTGCAGTGACTGAGTCTGATTCACTTTCGTCAAGTATGCATAGATTTTCACATACAGTAACATTCGCTCCTTCGTTGATCATAGATGAAGCAAGTCCATGTATTGGAATACTCAAAAGACATCCCCCAGCAAATGAGCAAGAAACCGGGCTGCCTGATGAAAACATAACAGGGTTAGATAAAGTTTCAGTGATGCTTGAATAGTGTCCTTCAGTTGTTGAGGTTGATTAGAATAAAAGAGTTGGAACCAAACTTTCATCAGATAAAGGCAAGCCAAAATCAAACACAGCTGTAACTTAGGTTGCAGAATCAATAGTTGCTGATGAAGACTCAAATCCATCGAAAGAAGCAACTACTGCATAGCCAGAAGTAATAAAGTTTGAACCAGTAAAGGTTAATGTTGAATAGTCACCTGATAATACAACAGCAGAGACAGAAGGCATTGAAGCAGAAGTAGAATATTGACATTAAGACTAATCAGTATTCATGCAATCGAATTGAGAAGTTCCGACTTGAACTTTTAATCCACCTGCAGTTGCAATTGTTAGCTCATTAGTAAGACATTGGACAACCCCATAACTAAGAATCTTAACTTCTTTGCAAAGTGTATCACCACTTGCAGTTAGAAGATTGAGGTTTAAAGTATCAACACCAACTCCTTAGATATTTGCAGTGATGATAGATCCAGCAGGAGATCCAATTTAAGGAGTTACTGAAATAAGGTGGGGAGTTACTGCAATTCCAGTTGAGAGAATTGAGTAACCATCTGGAGTTCCAGATTGCAAGTAAAGTTTAATGTCTGTGGTGCTCATATCCAACATAGAAGTTATTTTAGCAACAACTTGAGTTGCAGAAACAGACACGATTGTTTGAGCTTCTCCATCGATATAAACATCAACATTGCTTGTGGATCCGTCGAATCCAGTTCCAGTAAAAGTAACTTGGAAAGCATTAGAAGTAAAAGAGAACCCAACAGTCATAGAAGTAAGGGTGCCCGGAGTTGTCCATGTATATGAGCAAGTAGTTGTGCACTGAGCTTCTTCAGCTGCTTTCAAGAAAACAATGAGATTTTCTGTTCCAGTTGTAAGATTTTATCTTAATGGTGTTCTACATTTAATTTAAGTTGCAGAAGTAGAGATCACATTACAGTAGTTATTTCCAATCTTCACTGGGTTGTCAGTTGCCTCATCTGAGAAAGTGTGCCCAGTAATAGTGATCAAAGTACCTCCATTTTTAGATCCACTTGACGGAGTAAAACTTGTCACAACACCTTTTGTTGTGAAGATCAAGCCTGTTGTGGCTAAAGCTCCATAGGATGTAGAGACAACTTTTACGTTATAGACTCCACTATAAGCTCCTCCAAATCTAACATTAAGGGTTCTAGTACCACTGTCAACTGATACTACATTGTATTGCTTGGTAATTCTTGATGAAGTTGGTGATTATGGAACAAAGTAAACTTGGAAGTTGTCTCTATCATAAGAACCACTATAGTCGCTAGAGAGGACTATTTAAAAATTGGTCTTTAGAACAGGAGAGTACTAATTAGGAGTTACTGAAGTCACAGAAGCGACAGTTGAGGCAACGCTAAGAGTATGAGATGAGTCGGATTAGCCATTGATACTAACAGTAAGAGCAAGTGCGGATCCAATAGTTGTGAACTATTAGGTCAAACAAGTCATTTGTGTACTTGAAGTAGTTTTAACTGTGCAACCTGTTCCGTCTGCAAAAGTAATAACAAGGTTGCTTTCATCAAACATAGTCTGAGGGAAATTAGCTCCATTAATGGTAATAAGGTTTCCTCCTTAAGGATTTAGTCCTGAAGTTGGAGAAACAGATGACAATGAGACACCGACTACTTGACTAGATACACCACCGTTTACGGGGATGAGACCATACTAGTCACGGACTTTGGGCAACCAAGAACCTGAAACCAAAGTAGTTGAAGTTGTGCAGATAATCTGGGAAGTTGATATGGAAGAAACTGAACATTCTTATAGGCCAAAGCTGATACTTATATCATCAGTAGGGAGGTTAGTTCCAGTAATAGTCAGCGTGGTACCTGAGTAAGAGAACCCAGTGATTTATCCAGTAGCATCAAAGAATGAGTACGAGCAATCAACTGTAGTACAAATAACTGGTAGACCGTTCAGAGTCATTTTAACTTAAGGTTCAGAGTGTTGGGTGTGCAATAGATCAAAGGGAATAGGCTCGTAGAAGATGTTTGTGCTAGCGGTCTGAGCTTCTTCAGAAGAGAATGTAATTTCATTACCATTCAAGGTAGTTATGGTACCACTTTTTAGTGAGAATGCAGGAACATCACCTTCTACCCCAAAGAATTTAATGTAGAAGTCTTTTCCATTTGCTATATAATCATACTTAGGGCCCATCCAAACCTCAATTTTATCTCTATATGAAGGGCAAGCATCGTATATTGCTTCTTTGATAGTATTATAATTTGAATCATAAGCAATTTCATAGGTATCAGCACCTGTGTTGTCAGTATTGACACATGTGATTATGAATTTACCAGTTAAAGGTTCTGAAGACAACCCTGCATCTGATGGTATAATACCAACAGCAGTGGATAAACTTCCATCGTATTAGATTTAAATGTCAGTACTTGTCTGAAAAGTTATTGCTTTCATAAAGTAAATTGTGTAGATATTCTAAACCGAAAGGGTCTCGTTAAGAGTTTCAACTCCATCTATGTCATACATGATTTTTGAAACTGTTACTGGGACGTTAAAGTTACTGGTGAAGTAATAGTTAACAGCTTATCTCATTTGCCATGCAGTTGCTGAAGCCGAAACTGAGTAAGGACCGAACTTTTCAGTTGCTGATTTGAAGAAAAAGATCTTTATTTACCCTGAATCAGGGTTGGTAATGTTGATGATTGTTTGTTCGAAAATGTTGTTAGGATTTATTTAGAGTCTTTAAATTTCTTTTCGGGAATTTTAGTGCGAACCAGAACTTTTCTCAATTTCAACAGCAACTGAGACGTGTTCACCACCTCCTGATTGCTAGTGTCTGATTTCGATATAGTAGTCTGTATTATAGCTGAGTGCAACCCAACTAGAGATCTACTATGGGAAGTAGTAGTAGTTTCTGAAATCAGTGTATCCTACTGACTATTGTATCAAAACTTTGTTGGCTGGATCGCTGTTTGAGCTTAAGTAAACAGCACAACTGTCGTCGCAGGATACGTAGAATCTGTAGTTTGTTGAGACTGGAGCAGTAAAAACTCCAGACATAACTCTTCCAAAATAGCCCCTACCGGATTAGAAGCTTTCAGCATGTAAAGCTAGTTCTTGATAGTATGGAAGATTTGACATTGTATTGAGGTTGTATCCATTTGTTGAACTATAAACTTTAACTCTAAGGCCTCCTTGACCTTTGTAGTTTCCAGAAGTAGTAGCACCTGATGCAGCTTGGGTTTCGCAAGTAATCTTAGTGCGTTCTAGGGTTTTTACATTGCAAGTAACTCCATTGATGTTGATTGAGACATCATCAAAAATAAATCCATGGCCTTCAATGGTTAGGATTTGGCCGCCAGTTGTATATCCTGAAGTAGCGCTTATTGAATCTATACTGGCTAGGGACTTGCTAGAGTAACAGTCGCTTCCATCGTAGGAGCATCTCTTGCTTTGGCTTTCAATAAGTAGAGTTTTGCCAACCTCAAAGAGCATATAAGGGTGGTTGTCGGCTGAGGGGTCCATATCGCCAACATACCCAAGAACTTAGTTGCGACTGTAAGTTGAGAGCCAAGAAGATTCAGAAATGAGGTCCTCGAAGTTTATGAAGAAGTTGCCTATCTTTGCATTGATAAAGGGTGTTCTGTCAGCTTCTTTAAAGTCTTAGGCATTTTTAGGATCAACCGAAAAGGAAACTAACGAGCCAAAATAAGATACAGGTGGATTCATCTCATAAAGCAAAGGTGTGTACTTTCTTCTATATGTAATATAGCAATTGCTGGCTGTTGTGCAATCCATTTTATTTAAGACTCCATAGCCCTCATTGTTGGCTAGCTGGATCTAGAATATAGTAGTAACTATTGGGTCTAGCTCATCACTAGTAACAGAAAGCAACTTTGTTAGAGATGGCATTGTATATTAAAGTTTGCCGTCTCCAGTCTCAGATCGGGGAATGTTATCTTCTGTAGGGTTTGTTAATAAACGATTTTAAATTACGGGCAAGTTCTAGGCCGGAAATGGTCCCTCCGAATTCAGAAGAAATCAGGTTAACTTTATTGTATGTTGGCATTGGGTTCATCTGAACCCCGTAGGCTATGATCTCGGCTCCTCCAGCCATGGAAACACTTATTCCATTTCTACCTTCTCTTTCGAAGTAACCTACTCCATAGAGCTGAGGGAAAGCCTGATCTTACGCTATAAAAATATTTTGTTATAATCCTCGTCTTAAAAAGATAGAGATTTGCTTACCAAAGAGCGCAAGTGGCATCAGACATAATAAAAATAAGGAAATATG
>JFJP01040251.1_pt1 | contig 11576 bp, 6 predicted proteins | sample 431651 | NCBI WGS metagenome assembly JFJP01 (sample SAMN02602958, study PRJNA72255) | Microbial mat metagenome, whole genome shotgun sequencing project. | biome: fresh water; feature: sink hole; material: water; isolation source: purple microbial (photo- and chemosynthetic) mats found in... | reverse complement strand
AGTTTGTGCTTCCTTACGAACAGTATCTGGGAACAAGCTGGCAGTCGAAATACATTCAGCAAGATAAAGGTCGGGTGACTGCTGTTCCCGATGAAAAAGGCAATATAATTCCTGATTTCAGCCGTGTTGGATACCATCAGGGCGATAGCGAAATTCCGGGAATTCAGGTAATAAAAACAATATCGGCACCACTCAACGGCGACAGTCAGGATTTAATTCAGAAGGCGATCGACGAGTTGGCAACTTTACCTCCTGATGCACATGGCTTCAGGGGTGCCATCCTTTTAAAAAAAGGCATCTACCAAATACCCGGCTCGCTAAAGATCAATAAAAGTGGGATCATCCTTCGCGGAGAAGGCGATAGCGAAACCGGAACCGTACTGATTGCTTCCGGCAAAAAACAACGCAGTTTGGTCGTCATTTCAGGCACCGGAAGCCGGAAAGAAATTCAGGGAAGCAGGACAAAAATAGCTGATGCCTACGTCCCGGTAGGTTCTTTTTCATTTTCGGTTAGTGATGCACAAAACTTCAGGGTTGGCGATCAGATTGTTGTTTACCGCCCAAGTACCGAACGCTGGATAAAAGAGCTGAAAATGGATCAGATTGAGGCTCGTCCGGGAACAAAACAATGGAAAGCCGGCGAATATGATCTGAATTTTGAACGGACCATTACTAAAATTGAAGGAAATAAAATCGTTATCGACAATCCGATTGTTATGGCGATGGACGAAAAATATGGCGGTGGCGAAATATACAAGTACACTTTTGAAGGTAGAATTGCCGAAATTGGGGTGGAAAATATACTTTTCAAATCGGCCTATTTGTCGGAAACCGACGAAGACCATGGCTGGTATGCGGTTGAATTCGACAACTGCGAAAACGGCTGGGTTCGGAATGTTACGTCCAGGTATTTTGGGAATGGATGTGTTCTGATGTCGGATGGAAGTAAATACATTACTGTGACCAACGCCGGATGTTTCGACGCAAAATCGGTCATTACGGGTGGCCGACGTTATTCGTTTAACATCAATGGCCAAATGTGTCTGGTAATGAATTGCGAAACTACCGAAGGACGGCACGATTTTGTAACCGGGGCGCGTGTTTGTGGTCCCAATGTCTTTTACAACTGCAAAGCCAAAAAAACCCATGCGGATATAGGTCCACACCATCGCTGGTGCGTTGGTACACTTTACGACAACATCACTTCAGATGGACAAATCAACATTCAGGATCGGGGAAACATGGGTTCCGGACACGGTTGGTCGGGAGCGAATCAGGTTCTCTGGAATTGTACAGCTTCACAAGTTGCGGTTCAAAATCCATGGGTTTCAGCAAAAAACTGGTGTATTGGACTTACCGGGAAAAAATATCCGGGACATTTTAACGACCGCCCTGATGGCGTATGGGAAGGAATGAATAAACCCGGACTACAACCCCAATCGCTATACCAGGCTCAATTAATTGACCGGAAACAACAGAAATAAAAAAACAATCATGACAAAAACGGGAATTTTACTGATCAGCTTCGTTACAATCGCTTTTTCCAGTCTGGGGAAAGCTCCCCAACAGCCACTCCAACTTTGGTACAACCTTCCGTCGATGGTCTGGGAAGAAGCACTTCCGTTAGGCAATGGCACTACAGGAGCCATGGTTTTTGGAGGCATCAACCGTGAGCAATATGCCCTGAACGATCATACTCTTTGGTCGGGTTCTCCGGTTCCGGGAAACAGAGCCAACGGCCCGGAGCTTTTACCCAAGGTACGCGAAGCAATTTTTGCAGGCGATTACACCAAAGCAGCCAATCTTTGGAAAGGAATGCACGGACCTTACTCTGCCCGCTACCTCACCATGGGCGATCTTTTCCTGAAGTTTGGATTTAACGATACGCTGGTAACTAATTATTCACGAAAGCTCGATTTACGAAATGCACTTTCAACGGTTAGTTTCTCTAAAGATCAGGTCAATTACCAGCGCACAACGTTTGTGAGCTTTCCCGATCAGGTAATGGTGATTAAACTTTCAGCTTCTGAAAAAGGGAAAATATCGTTCAACACCCTGCTTTCGTCAAAATTGCATTATACCGTTCAGGTAAAAGCACCCGATTATTTGATTTTAACAGGTAAAGCACCCAAATACGTAGCGCACCGTGCCGAAGAGCCTCAGCAAATTATTTACGACGAACCCGGCGGCGAAGGAATGACTTTCGAGATTCACCTGAAATTAATTCCAAGCGGAGGAAAATTAGTTTCAGGCAAAAACTCAATTGGAGTTCAAAATGCCGATGAAGTGGTCGTTTTAATGACCGAAGCAACCAGTTTTAATGGCTTCGATAAATCGCCCGGTTTAAATGGGAAAAATCCATCGATGCTGGCGGCTCAAAAAATGAAACCCGCCGTTGCCCGCTCCTACTCCGAACTGTTGAACCGCCACCTTCAGGATTACCAAAATCTGTTCAATCGTGTTGAATTAAACCTTGGAACACAACAAACCCAACTTTCGACCGACGAACGAATGTTGCAATACAACAAAGGAATGGCCGACAACGGACTAGTTGCCTTGTATTTTCAATATGGCCGTTACCTGATGATTTCGTCATCGCGACCAGGAACACCACCATCGAATTTGCAGGGAATATGGAACCAGCATATTCAGCCACCCTGGGGAAGTAACTTCACCACCAACATCAATACCGAAATGAATTATTGGCCTGCCGAAGTAACCAATCTTTCGGAATGCCACCAGCCTCTTTTATCGTTCATCGAAAATCTGGCCGTAACCGGAGCTCAAACCGCCAAAGTTAACTACGGAATATCGGGATGGCTGGTCCACCACAATTCGGATATCTGGGCAAAAACTTCACCTACGGGTGGGGAAGACTGGGATCCGCGTGGAGCACCACGCTGGTCGGCATGGCCAATGGGCGGTGCATGGTTTTGTCAACACCTGTGGGAACACTACTGCTATACTGGCGACCGCGTTTTCCTGAAAGAAAAAGCATGGCCACTGATGAAAGGTGCTGCCGAATTCGCACTCAACTGGCTGGTAAAAGATCGGAATGGGTTGTTGGTTACCAATCCGGCCTCATCACCCGAAAATGTGTTTAAAATTGATGGGAAAACCTACGAAATTTCAATGGCTTCAACGATGGACATGTCGATCATTCGCGAGCTGTTTTCCAACTGTTTGCAAGCCTCTCAGGTATTGAACACCGATAAGGAATTTGCCGACCGGATTGAGCGCACACTTCCGATACTGTATCCGTTTCACATCGGACAATACGGTCAACTGCAGGAGTGGTTCAACGATGTCGACGACCCGAAAGATACTCACCGCCACATTTCGCACCTGTTCAGTTTGTACCCTGGCAACCAGATTACTCCTGAATTTACGCCAGAACTGGCAAAAGCAGCAAAACAAACCCTGATTCACCGTGGCGACGTAAGTACCGGTTGGTCGATGGCCTGGAAAGTGAACTGGTGGGCACGGTTGAAAGATGGCAACCATGCCCTGAAAATATTAAAAGACGGACTCAAATACATTGGCAACAAGGCCGATGCTTCGGGTGGTGGTGGCTCCTATCCCAACCTATTTTGCTCCTGTCCACCGTTCCAGATCGACGGTAATTTTGGTGGAACTGCGGGCATTGCCGAAATGTTGATGCAAAGTCACGAAGGCTTTATACACCTGCTTCCGGCCTTACCCGACGAATGGCCTTCAGGCGAAATAAAAGGACTGGTAGCTCGAGGCGGTTTTGTGGTCGATCTGAAATGGGAAAAAGGGAAACTCACCGAAGCAACGATTCTTTCGAAACTCGGAGGCTCGTGCCGGATTAAAGTCGATGGAAAGCCCTTCTGCCGTGAAACCAGCTTAAAAGAAGCCAGCGGGAAAAATGCCAACCCACTGCTGCGGCATCCCGATGGAATTATCTTTCAGAATCATTCGAAAACAACAGCAGTTGATTTGCCGCTACCAGCCGGTAAACATTACGAATGGCAAACATCGGCTGGGAAAACGTATCATTTACAGTTGAATTGAATTAAAAGACGAATAAACAACGACTATTTAGCACAACATTTACCTAACTAACACAACTATGAAGAGCTTATTTGTTTTGATCATTTTAAGTTTCCTAATTGCGGGAAATTCTACAGGACAAGTATCCAAAATAATTAAGGATGCCGAAAAGCAAACGACCTTGATGCTGAAAGATATTCCGGAAGCCAAAAGCCAATGGGATAGCAAAAAAGGTATCCCGGTTTCTCCACGTTCACTGACTCCGGAAGGGAAACTGATTTTAGTGCCAGCCAAAGACTGGACCAGCGGATTCTTTCCGGGTGTTTTATGGTTTTTGTACGAATTCACCGGCGACAAAAAATGGGAAAATCAAGCCCGCGAGTTTACCTCTAAAATCGAAAACGAAAAGTTGAATGGTGGCACTCACGACATGGGATTTAAAATCTATTGCAGCTTTGGAACAGGTTACCGTTTAACCAACGACCCGACCTACAAAAACATTATCATCCAGTCGGCCAAAACACTTTGTACACGATTTAATCCCAAAGTGGGTTGTATTCGTTCGTGGGATCACAACAAAGATAAATGGGATTATCCGGTAATTATCGACAACATGATGAACCTCGAATTACTGTTTGCCGCAACTCATCTTACCGGCGATTCGTCGTTCTATAAAATTGCGGTAAGTCATGCCAACACTACGCTAAAAAACCATTTTCGCGCCGACTACAGCAGCTACCATGTGATCGATTACGACACCATCACCGGGAAAGTACAGAAGAAAAATACACATCAGGGTTATAGTCACGAATCGGCATGGGCCCGTGGACAAGCCTGGGCAGTGTACGGCTACACCATGTGCTACCGCGAAACCCACGATCCGAAATACCTTCGTCAGGCTGAAAATGTAGCCAATTATATTCTGAACCATCCCAATTTACCCAAAGACCTTGTTCCGTACTGGGATTTTAATGCCCCCAACATACCGAACGAACCCCGCGATGCTTCGGCAGCTGCGATCATCGCTTCGGCTTTTTACGAGCTGGCAGCTTATTCGGCCAACGGGAAAACCTATCGGGCGAGAGCCGGAAAAATGATGCAGAATTTAACCAAAAGTTACCGGGCCAAACCGGGCGAAACCCATGGATTTATTTTGCTCCACAGTACTGGCTCCAAACCAATGAACAGCGAAGTGGATGTACCACTTAATTACGCCGATTATTATTACCTCGAAGCTCTGCTCCGATCAAAAAAATAGAGATGCAAAAAATAATACAAATATTATTCTTCGTTCTTGCTGTCCTTTTTCTTCCCAAACCGGTTTGGGCAACTTCATTTACGGTAAAATCCATCAGAGAATACCTTTCGGCGGAATCAAAAGCCAAATCCGGCGATACCATCATTTGGGCGTCAGGAACCTATCGACACATCAATTGGGAAATTGAAAAAAACGCGATCAACATTAAAGCAGAAAAGCCGGGGACTGTTATTTTCTCCGGAAGCAGCAAGGTGGAAATTAAAGCCAGTGGAATCACGTTCTGCGGGTTTCAATTTATTGGTGGAGCAACCAAAGAAAATGTTTTAATGATTGATGGAAGCAATAACCTGATTGAACAGCTTAACTTCTCAAATTATCATTCGAAATATTACCTGAATATTTCAGCAACAGGCCGTCACAACCTTATTCGCTATTGCAATTTCGAAAAGAAACCAGAAGACAATCCATCCTCTGTATTTCAGATTCAGGTCGACGAAAAAGAACCTGGCTACAATGTAGTTTCTCACTGTTCGTTCCAGAACCACACCGCACCACCCAATGCAGGCGGCGACTATGGTATTGAAGCTTTGCGCATTGGATACAGCCATCAATCGAAATTTATCAGCCGGACAATTGTTGAATATTGCTGGTTTTACAGCTGCAACGGCGATGGTGAAATAATCTCGTCAAAAGCCCGCGAAAACATTTACCGCTACAACACATTCGAAAACAATGGAGAGTCACATCTGACCTTGCGACACGGCAAAGACAATGTGGTGTATGGAAACTATTTCATAAATGGCAACGGACTCCGAATCAAGGAAGGCCAAAATCAGATGGTGTACAACAACTATTTCCAGACCGGAAAATATTGGGCCATCAAACTCGAAAACTACAAAGTCGATCCACTGGTGAATGTGGTTATCGCATACAATACATTTACCGGTTCAGGACCCATGTTGCTGGGCGGGAAAGGGGATTTTCCACCAGCCGAAGTCCGCATTTCGAACAACCTCTTTGTAAAACCATTGGCACTCCTTTCTACGGATCCCTCCGGGAAAGAACTATTCGCTGCCAATGCCGTACAGGCAAATTCCGAGACACCAGTACAAAGAGGATTTGAAACAACGAAGGTTCAGATCGTAACCAACGATGCAGGAATTAGTCAGCTAGCAAAAACCGTATCGGTAAAAGACAAGGTGCGACAAAAATTAACGATCCTTGATATTCCGGAACTGAACGACGATCCGCTGATCAGCCAGGATATCGCCGGAAATAAACGACCCGGCAAGAACAAATCGGCCGGATGTTACCAGCCCGGACATCAATCGGCTGCGGCAAAACCTTATGTGGATCGTCAAAATACGGGTCCCGATTATTTGCGCATTCAAACCGCGATGGCTCAAAAAGTACTCGACAACATTCGCACCCAAGCCATTATTCAGGCCAACCAATTTCTGAAAAAAAAACCGGTGACCGTAACGGGTAGCTCGTGTAAACGCAGTGCCGGCGGCAAACACGATTTTTATTCGGAAGGTGACTACTGGTGGCCCGATACGGCCAATCCAACGGGTCCGTACATACAGAAAGACGGACAAACCAATCCTGAAAATTTTGTCGATCATCGTTTAGCCATGATCCGTCTGAGCGAAATTACGGCCACACTTACCTCGGCCTGGGTGTTAACCGGCGATCAAAAATATGCCGACCGGGTGTTAGTCCACCTCAATGCCTGGTTTGTCGATTCCACAACCCGCATGAATCCGAATATGCTTTATGCACAAGCCATCTGGGGCCGATTTACCGGCCGCGGCATCGGATTAATAGATGCATACCATTTGGTAGAAGTGATCCGATCGATTAAAATTCTCGGTGAAAAGCAAGCCATTCCGGAGAAAAACCTAACACCAATCAACGCATGGTTCAGCGAATTTTTGAGCTGGATGACCACCCACAAATATGGCGTAGACGAAATGAATGCCGCCAACAATCACGGAACCTGCTGGGCAGTAACTGCCTCGGCCATGGCCGATCTGGTGGGGAATACCGAAATCAGGAAAATGTGTGTCGAACGATTTAAAACGGTGTTTTTACCCAACCAAATGGCCGACAATGGTAGTTTTCCACGCGAACTAAAGCGTACCAAACCGTATGGTTATTCGCTTTTTAACATCGATGCGATGTGCAACCTGGCGCAAATCCTGTCGACTCCAGACGATAACCTGTGGAACTTTCAAACTCCGGATGGTAAAACGCTAAAAAAAGGATTGACCTACATTTACCCGTTCATCGCCGACAAGTCGACCTGGCCTTTTGCCAAAGACATTTACATCTGGGACGAATGGCCGGTGCGGCAATCGTGTTTGCTTTTTGCCGGACTGGCTTACGAAAATGCCACCTACCTCAACCAGTTTTTGAGTTTACCTGCCAATCCGACTCATCCGGAAGTAATACGGAACCTTCCGGTGCGGCATCCGGCAATATGGCTGACAAAATAAACGCGACAAATCCTTGAATTTAAACTACTAACCCTGTAAATAAATCCTTATGCGAACAACAAAAATGCTTCCCATCTTGTCGGGTCTGGCTGGTCTGCTTGTCTCCGGGAATCTTCAGGCACAGCAAAAAAATGTGTTATTCATCGCTGTCGACGATCTGAAACCCTGGATTAGTGCCTACGGCGATCACCACGCCAAAACGCCTGGCATGGATCGACTGGCCAAAGAAGGTATCGTTTTTCAAAATTCGTATTGTCAACAGGCCATCTGTGCAGCCACAAGGGCAAGTTTGCTGACGGGTATGCACCCCGACAAAACCCGGGTATGGGATTTAATTACCGATTTCAGGCAGGTAAACCCCAACAGTGTTACCATTCCGCAGTACTTCCGGGAAATGGGTTACGAAACCGCCGGAATGGGTAAAATTTTCCACATGGGAAGCACCGGCCCCGGACATGACGCCCCGTCGTGGAGTGTTCCTTACCGCGATGCCAAATGCAAAACCTACGTGCTATCGTCGAACTTAAATGCCGGAGGGAAAGGTACCGCCACCGAATGTGCCGATGTACCCGACGACACTTATCACGACGGAAAGCTCACCGGAATGGCCGTTAGTCTGCTCGATAGTTTAAGCCGAAACAAAAAGCCTTTTTTTATGGCCGTCGGATTTCTAAAACCTCACCTGCCATTTGTGGCTCCCAAAAAATACTGGGATTTGTACCAGCGAAATGAATTTGAAGTAGCTCCTTTTCAGAAAAAAGCGCTGAATAGTCCCGACATTGCTTATCACCGTTCAGGAGAATTAAAAAGTTACACCGACATTCCGCAGTTCGAAAGTTATTCGGAAAACGAACTCGACCATTTGTCGGTTGACAAACAAAAGGAGTTAATTCACGGCTATTACGCAGCCATATCGTACATGGATGCCCAGCTTCAGCAATTACTGAATGAACTCGATCGCCTGGGAATCCGCAAAAATACGATCATTGTACTCTGGGGCGATCATGGCTGGCATTTAGGCGATCATGGCCTTTGGAACAAACATACCAATTTTGAGCAAGCTACTCACACCTTGCTAATGATGAGTGTGCCCGGCAAAAAAGCTGGAATAAATCCAACCACGACATGCGAATTTGTTGATGTTTTTCCAACACTTTGCGAGTTAAACAATTTACCAACACCAAGCTACCTCGACGGGAAAAGTCTGGTGCCGGCAATCGACAATCCAGCAGCCGAACTACGCGAATACGCCTTCAGCCAATATCCCCGCGAAAAAGATAAAATGGGTTATTCAATCCGAACCAAACGTTTCCGCTATACCGAATGGTTATCGAACGGATTCCGAACCAATAAGCCTTACGATCCGAAACTGGTAGTGGCCCGCGAACTGTACGACTACGAAAAAGATCCGATGGAAAAAGAAAATGTAATCGACAAACCATCCTACCAAAACGACAAACTCCGGATGGAAAACCTGTTTAAAGACGCGATAAAACGCGAATTTGAGACCTGTGCAAACTATTCAAAACTGGCCGATTACCGGGAAGCAATCCCTACCGATTTAAAAAAGGCAAACGCAAAAGGCAAAACAAAAAAAACAACGAATAAAAGATGAAAACCAGACATTTCACACTGTTGATCATACTATGCCTTGTTCTTGGAAATCAGGCAGCATTTTCCCAATCGAAAACCACTGTAACCATAAAAGGTGAAAATTTTTACCTGAACAACAAAATAACACTAAAAGGCAGAACATTAGATGGCATTTCGCTCGAAGGATTACTACCGAACTCACGGATGGTACAAGGGATATTCGATGATTTAAACCCTGAGACCAGAAATTTATGGAAATACCCAGACACCGATAAATGGGATGCAAACCGAAATACAGACGACTTTATTTCGGCCATGCCCGAATGGCGAAAACACGGACTCCTGGCTTTTACGCTAAATATTCAGGGTGGCAGTCCGACTGGATATGGAAACAAAGGGTGGATTAATCCGGGATTTTACAAGGATGGAACAATTCGGAATGATTATTTCGACCGTCTTGAACGGATCCTGAACAAAGCTGATGATTTAAAAATGGTCGTTATTCTTGGCATCTTCTACTTTGGGCAAGACGAACAATTGGAAAATGAAGCGGCAGTTAAAAATGCGGTAAATAATACAGTCGATTGGATATTCAAAAAAGCTTACCGAAATGTGATTATCGAAATTAACAATGAATGCAACATCAATTCCTATGATCATGATATTCTAAAACCGGAAAGGGTACACGAATTGATTGAACTCGTGCAGCATAAAAAACACCCCACACAGAACTATCGGTTGTACGTTTCAACAAGTTATGGCGGGAAACACATTCCACATCCGAATGTAGTAAAAACGGCTGATTTTATACTGATTCATGGGAATGGCATTGAGAATCCGGCCGATATAACCCAAATGGTGGAATCGACCCGAAAAGTAGATGGTTTTCATCCAATGCCAATCATTTTTAACGAAGATGATCATTTCGATTTCGATAAACCCGAGAACAACATGCTTAATGCCTTTAAAGCAAGAGCTTCCTGGGGTTATTTCGACTTCAGGAAAAGAGGCGAGACACTTAAAAAGGACGATCCTACATTTTACGAAGGATACCAAAGTATACCGGTTGACTGGGGTATAAATTCGAAACGTAAAATGGATTTCTTTAATTTATTATCCAAAATTTCAGGAATCGACCAACCGAACACCAAACATAAATAAGACTAACAACCGGCTTTGTTCCTAATTGAAAAATTTCCGGACAACATTGAGCTCGAATTAAAAATCGGTTACGGAACAAAACCCGGCCAAATCTCTTTAACCCGATCAGGTCGAGGCACAAACAAAAACCTCTCCGGATCTTCCTGAAATTGGGTATAAATTGGTTTCCGAGGTTCAATTCCGAGTTGGGTATAAATTTCCGGACATTTTACAACCAACTCGCAGTCTCCGTAATTCGGATTTTTCTGCCATTCAATTTCGCCGGAAGGCATAACAATCGGGAACCAGGCCAACCCGTTATGAGCACGAACAGCATCGTATTCAAAGCCATATTCGCGGTCGCACCAGGCGCCAAAAGTAAGCGGTCGATTTGCATCGGCGCTAATGGTTGCATGTGCCCAATAAGGAGGAACAATCACCACATCGCCTGGGCCAGCAAGCACCGCAAAACATCGTCCAGGCAGATCATCAGCTGTTTCCTGCATGTAAATGATGGCCTTGCCCAACCATATTTCATACACCTCGGGAGTCGACCAACCCGACAGCGGTGAAACTTTGTGAATATGCCCCTGACTACGAACCGGCTCATCGCCCAAACGGCCAGCAGCATAAGTCACCGCACCATACAACAGATGAAGTTGCTTTAGTTGGTGGAGATGCTCTGTTTTACCCACATCCATTGCTATCGAATAAACAGGATCAGGCCCATCACATTCCGGATTACGCAAACTTTTTCGAATCGAATCGAGCGAACGATTTTCGACAAGCGGGCCAAAAACATCATCACCATACCCGAAACCCATTGGATTGGTGCTTGGTTCTATATCAAATCCGGGATAAAATTTCATAACGGAAAAATTATAATTAGTGGGATTGCAACGTACGTAGATGCAACATCTTTCTCTTTTATATCGCAGCGACGCTGCTTGGGTTCGACTCTTCTTATTTTCTACAAAGATTCCACGGCTACGCCGTTGATTCTTGATAAAACTTGCTCTTATTTAAAAATACTAAAATGGAACCTAACCTTTAAGCAACGTAGTTGCGATATC
>JFJP01012588.1_pt1 | contig 11576 bp, 9 predicted proteins | sample 431651 | NCBI WGS metagenome assembly JFJP01 (sample SAMN02602958, study PRJNA72255) | Microbial mat metagenome, whole genome shotgun sequencing project. | biome: fresh water; feature: sink hole; material: water; isolation source: purple microbial (photo- and chemosynthetic) mats found in... | reverse complement strand
GCGCGGCGCTGCGGCGAGCCAGTTCAAAGGAAGTGGCAACAGTATCCAGCGCGGCTTCGGCGAAGGTAATTTGCCTTGTCGCGCCAGGGTTAAGTTCGAGTTCCAACAGGAGCGAAGGTTGAGGTCCAGGACCATGCTTGGGTCCACCGGTCATAAATACCACGGGAGCAATTCCGCTAGTTTGTCCGGCAAGGATATTCACCAATTGTTGTTGGGTGGGGATGATGGATTGTCCATCAAGCGGGGCAAGCGCGGCACACACTTCCAGTTTGATCTGACGCACAGCGTTGCTTTTGTTGGTCAAAATAACGCGCCCCGCGACTGCGTGAGATTCTGGTACCCAAAATTCAGCCGTGACATACAGGGCTTCGATGGGAACAAAATCGAGGGTTAGGAAGTTTGGGTAGAAGCGTCGGAGTGACGGTTTGGCAATAAAGGTGTTAGGGTCTGTAACAGAGGTGGTATTTTCTGTGAAGCGCAGGTACAGGCGCATGGAGCGCGCGCGCAGACCAAAAGTAGTGGAGAGTGAAACAAAAGCGGGGTCAGCCGCGCCGAGTTCCACCTCCCAAATGTGGTCGTTGATGTAGTCGGGCTGGCAGAGGCGGGCATCCGCTGCCAGAGAGAGGTAAAGCGGGTCGCCGAGATGTAAAGACCAATCGCGCATGGCGCTTATTGTACGAGCGAAATGGCGGGAGGTCAAACAGGTATAATTTAGTTTGGGTAGTTTGATAGTCAATAGTTGGTTAGTTGCCTAGTCAATGGCAAATGACTATCAGACAAACAACTATAAAACTGGCAACTATAAAACTAGGAGACTAACGATGGCTGGACTTTATTTTGAGGAATTTTCTGTCGGACAAAAAATCATCACCGTTGGGCGGACGGTGAGCGAAGGTGATATTTTCAACTTTGCCGGTTTAACGGGTGACTTTAATCAGATTCACACGAATGCGGCGTTTGCCAGCAAGACCCAATTCGGTCAACGCATTGCGCATGGGCTTTTGGGGTTGTCCATTGCAACCGGTTTGATCATGCAAACGGGGTTTCTGGAAGGGACGGTACTGGCTTTCCGTGAGATCAGCGAGTGGAAATTTGTTAAGCCCTTTTTCATCGGCGACACGATTTGCGCCGAGTTGACCATTACAGAAACCAAAGCCCTGCCGCGCATTGGCGGCGGCGCGATTATTGCGGCGATTGTGGTGAAGAATCAAAATGACGAAATATGCCAACGCGGTTCTTTGAACCTGCTGGTGTTGAGCAAGCCGAAATAGATTTACGCAACACGTAGCACGCAATATTCCGTGTTGCGTGTTACGTAAAGAGAAAATCCATGAGTAACGAAGAGAACGATCGATTACGCCGAATTTTAAGATCGGAAGAAGAAACACAGGGGGTCTATAACCCTGCGCCCATTGAACCGCCATCCCAGGTAACTGACAAGTATTATCGCCCCGCATTGGATAAGGACAACATGCCCCTGCCGCGCCGCGTGGATGAAATTGACATGGAAGGCACACGCGTCACGCCCGCGGCGTATCAACCGACAGCAAGAAGCCAACAGCCGCCACCCAACCCTGTTGCGACCGCCACAACTATCCCCCCGCAGCAGCCGCGCGCACAAGGCAATAACCGTCCTTCAATCGTTATCCGCAATCCTTTTTATAATATGGGCTGTTTTTTGCGCGGCTTGATCGTGACAGCTTTTGTGGCGGTCATCATTGGGCTGATCGTCGGCTCGTATTTCGTTTACAAATATTCTGAAATTGCCAGCGACCTGCCCGATGTGGGCGGCTTGCGCGAAAGCGCTTCACAGTTTGAGACCACGCGCATTTTAGACCGCAATGGACAGGTTCTTTACGAAATTCTTGACCCCAACGCGGGACGCCGAACCTACATTCCGCTTTCAGAAATTTCGCCAAACGTGCTGGCGGCGACCATCGCCACAGAAGACAAGGATTTTTACAGCAACCCAGGTTTTGATCCGGTTGCCATTGTCCGCGCGTTGTGGCAGAACTATGTCACAGGCGGGCAGGGCGGCGGCGCATCGACCATCACCCAGCAGTTGGCGCGCGCGCTGATCCTTTCGCCCGAAGAACGCAGTCAACGCACTGCAACCCGCAAAGCGCGCGAGATCATCCTTGCCGCTGAGATCACCCGCCGCTATACAAAAGATGAGATTCTTGAACTGTATCTCAATGAAATTTATTACGGCAACCTGGCTTATGGCGTACAAGCCGCCGCCGAGACCTACTTTGGCAAATCGGCTAAAGACCTGACGATGGGCGAAGCGGCTTTTCTTGCGGGTTTGCCGCAGTCGCCAGCCGTGTATGATATTTACACCAACTCAGAAGCCACGTTGATCCGCCAGCAGCAAGTGCTGGTGCTGATGTTTGAAATGAGCAGTCAAAACGGCTGTATCAAGGTCAGCAACAGCGAAACGCCCGTTTGCATTGACCCCACGGTTGCAACGCAAGCCGCAAACGAAATGAAGGTGTATTCGTTCCACGCGCCCTCGTTTGACGCGAAGTACCCGCACTGGGTTAATTTTGTCCGCGCTCAACTGGAAGAACAATACGACGCGCAGACCATTTATCGCTCTGGCTTTGTGGTGTACACCACGCTCGACCCTGTGTTGCAGGATCAAGCGCAGCAACTGATCACAAATCAGGTCGCCGCGATGGCTGACAACAACACACACAATGGCGCTCTGGTTTCCATTCGCCCATCGACAGGCGAAATTTTGGCAATGGTCGGCTCGCCCGATTTCAATAATGACGCGATTGCGGGACAGATCAACATGGCGAACAGCCCCACCCGCCAGCCTGGATCATCCATCAAACCGTTCACCTACATTGCAGCTTTTGAAAAAGGCTGGACGCCATCCACGCTGATCTGGGATGTGCCAACCCAATTCCCCGACGGCACAAATCCGCCGTACGAGCCGCGCAACTATGACGGCAAATTTCACGGCGGGTTGAGTGTGCGGATTGCGCTCTCCAATTCGTTCAACATCCCCGCAGTGAAGGCTCTGGAATTTGTCGGCATTTATGACGACCCGAACACGCCGCAAAAAGACGGGTTGATCGGCACAGCGGAAAGACTGGGAATCACCACGCTCACCCGCAACGACTACGGACTCTCGCTCACATTGGGCGGCGGCGAAGTCAGCCTGCTGGATATGACCTCAGCTCAGCCTACTCAGTCATCGCCAACGGCGGGCAACGAATGCCTGCTGTCTCCATTCTTAAGATCACAGATTTTGCAGGCACTATCATTTACGAATACAAACCAGAGGCGGGCGAGCAGGTCATCCGCGCCGAACATGCCTACCTGATTTCATCCATTCTTTCAGACAACGAAGCGCGTTCCTTCACCTTCGGACGCAATTCCGCGCTCAACCTATCCTTTCCCGTCGCGGCAAAAACAGGCACCACCAACGACATCCGCGACAACTGGACAATGGGCTACACCCCTGACCTGGCCACCGGCGTTTGGGTCGGCAATGCAGATTACACGCCCATGCTAAACTCGTCGGGCTTAAGCGGCGCGGCTCCGGTCTGGGCGCAGTTCATGGAATTCGCCGTGCCTTACCTTACCAACGGCGCGCCAACCCCGTTCAACCGCCCGTCCGGCATTATGGATAAAATAGTCTGCCGTCTCTCAGGCACAGAACCATCCGACTCATGCGGCTATGAATACAACGAAGTGTTCGCCTCTGATCAGCCTCCGCTTCCGTCAAACCAAGACCTTGCCCGCCGCACCAAAATTGATCTGTGGACAGGGCTCGAAGCATCCGACGCCTGCAAAGGACCAACAGAAGATGAAATGGTTTTGAACGTCACCGACAAATGGGCGCGTGATTGGATGGGAACGGAAGACGGAAAATTCTGGCTGGAAGATCTCGGCTTGCCGCGCAAACCTTATTTTGCGCCAGAGCGCGAATGTAAAGCCGGCGACCCACAGCCGATCATTGAACTCAAATTGAACGACGGAGAAGTCATCACATCTGCCATGCTGGAAATCAAAGGCTCGGCAGGCGCAGACGGCGGATTCAAAAAATGGGTACTTGAGTATGGCTTGGGCGTTGAACCCGCCGCATGGGCAATCCTCAACGAGAGCGACAAAGCCATAGACAACGGCACACTCTACTCATGGAATTTATCCAGCACGCCAAACGGGATCGTTTCACTGCGCCTGACTCTCATTGGCGATAAAACGGAAGTGGAAAAGCGCATCGCGCTAAACCTCAGCCTGCCCATCCCTACCGTGCCTTCGCCTACACCGACGCCTTCGGTGACTCCCGCTCCGCCAACACTCACCCCAACTGAAACCTCCACCCCTGAGATCATCATCCCCTCCGAAACTCCGACTTCAACCGATATTCCAACCGAAGCGCCAACGGCGATCCCATAACTTGTAACGCTTATGGCGCAAGATAACATCTTGCGCCATATTTATTAAAGGCATTTAGTGGTATTCATGCAGACACTTAAAAATAAACTTCCGCTTTGGTTAAAACTTTTATACGGCTCCGGTGACTGGGGACTTTCCAGCATCGGCATGATGCGTTCCATTTTTTACGCGCTCTATCTAACAGATGTGGTCGGCATTGAGCCGAGGCTGGCGTCCATTGGCGCATTGGTCGGCATTGTCTGGGATGCGATCAACGATCCGCTGATTGGGATGCTCAGCGACCGAATGCAAACCCGCTGGGGACGCCGCAGACCATTTCTGCTGTGGTTCGCGTTTCCGTTTGGATTGAGTTTTGTCATCCTGTGGTCTGCGCCAAACTGGGAAAGCCAGATCGCATTGACGGTCTATGTCACGCTGGCGTTCATGATCTCTGATACATTGACAACCCTCGTGGCAATGCCGTACCTTGCCCTAACCCCTGAGTTGACTCGCGACTACGATGAACGCACCACCCTATCCAGTTTTCGGACGGTATTCCAGTTGCTTGCCGCGATAGCCGTTGTAGTTGCCGCGCCCATGCTCGTGGATCAAGTCATTCACGCTGGCGGCACACAGCAACAGGGATTTATGCTCGCAGGCGCGATCTTTGGGATAACTGGCGCATTTCCGCTTTTCTTCATTGGCTGGTTCGTGCGCGAAAAATTCACCCCCGAAAAACAGGTGGATTTGCCGTTTCGTGAAACCTTGCGAATCGCATGGAAAAATATCCCCTTCCGCTACGCCGCAGGCATTTATATGTTCAACTGGTCGGCAGTGGATATGATCGCAATCACCTTTCCGTATTTTCTTTTATATTGGGTGGCTGGGGGAAATTTGCTTGCGAAGATCAACGTGCTGGGCGTGAACCTTGCGCTTGAATCTGCGTTCTTTGGAATCATGATGATTGTCTGTATTTTGTGCGTGCCCTTCTGGCTATGGCTGGCTCGCACACGCAACAAACGCGAAGCCTACATCATCGGCATGATATTTTGGGTCATCGTACAGGGATTGATTTTCACAATTCAACCCGGAGATATGGATTATTTATTACTAATCGGCGCGCTGGCCGGGGTTGGCGTCTCAGCGGCTTATATCCTGCCGGATTCCATTTTGCCTGATGTGATCGAATGGGATGAACTTCGCACGCGCCGCAGACAGGAAGGCGTCTACTACGGCATCCGCACCCTGATCCGCAAGTTGACGGGGGCGCTGGTTATATTTTTCACCCTGCAAGTGTTGGGTTGGTCAGGCTACCAATCGCCGCCAGAGGGCGTCACACAATTCACTCAACCCGACTCTGCGCTGCTCGCCATTCGATTAATGGTTTCACTGGTTGGCGCGCTGATACTCGCTGGGACGATCACGCTGGCATGGTCATATCCGCTCTCGCGCGAAAAATATGAGCGGATTCAAAAATTATTAAAAAGACGCCGTGAAGAGAAGGTATAAAAAACACCAGCCACGACAACGTTGATTGTGTGGCTGGCAGGCTGAGGCGGGGGGCGCGAAGCGAATATCTCTTTTGCTTTATTCAGCATGTCTTTTGTTGGCAAATAAACCAACCGCGTTCAATACTTTTCCATCTTGAATGGCATTTTCGGTCTCAATCACATCTTCGCTTTGATCAACAATTTCATTCTCAACAGGGGTTGCCACGATGAACAATCTACCCCAACTTGAATTGCCATTATTTTCAATGCAGGTTTGCAGAGTCAAATGATACTCGCCGCGATACACATTGTTGAAAAGCTGCTCGGCGGTGCTTGTGGTTTGCGTTTCCAGGTTTTTAAATTCGCTGTAAGGGCTTTGCGGATCCAAAGCCTGATAATGCTGGATGCTTGCCGCCACAAAACTTTCGATGTGACCGTCGCCATAGACCAGGACGATCCGATCGCCTTGTTTGATGTTCGAGAAAAAACTGCCCGCATGGGTGTTGTGCGCCAGCAATCCCACATTCCCAACCTCTGTTGCCATGCTGAATTGCGTGGCAATGGATTCTTCAGTGGAAACAAAGCCAGGATATCCGGCAGGTTGCTGAACTACGGACAAAGCCATCACATTGGAAACGTACACACCGCGCAAAGTGGCGGCGTTTCCATCTGTGACTGTTTCGATAAACGTATTTAAGTTGGGGAGTGAATTTGGAATATCTTTTGCGTACGCCTGTGTGGGGAAAGCAAAAGCGCAAAGCAGGAAGAAAAATAACGCGCTTGCAAATATTCTGTTTTTTAATTGTGAGAGTTGATTTCTGGATGCCATGAGAGTTTCCTTTTCTGAGCATCCAGATTTTTTGCGTTTATAAAACGTTTGAAATCTTGACAGCTCGTTTTCGGCAGCCTGGCGATCATGGCCGTGTGATTACGGCTTTAGACCCATAGCTTTGCGTCCCTGCCTTTTGGCAGGTTTGCGATTTATCGGTACGATCTTTTTTTGATAAGGTTCAAATAAAAACGGGTCTGACTTTTGCCAGACCCGCAGTTGGAAACACAAGGATGTGATCTTCGGCGGTCTGGCGATCCTGGCTGTGTTTCCACAACTTTAGACCCATAACTTTGCGTCGCTGCTTTTCAACAGGTTTGCGATTTATCGGATTTTTCTAAATAGAGTTTAGCACAGACTCAGGCTTTTGTACTTTTCAATTTTGAAACGTTGCCTTTTATTGCTGCAAAGGTACCTTCTCAATAATCGGGGGATTTTGGAGTGAGCAAGTTCTACTTGCGCATTTTCCAAAGTAGAACTTCGGGACTCCGCAATGCTAGCCGAAGTTTTGAGAAGACACCTGCAAAGCCTCAAAAAGATTGGAAGCCTCATCCAGTTTTTTTATTTTAGATCACCGACAACTCTTGATATTCGCCAAAGGTTTCCTTCATCACGCCTACAATCTCGCCCAGCGTGGCGTATGCATGGACACATTCCATGATGTGCGGCATGGTATTTTCTGTGCCAAGACAGGCAATGCGCAACCTGTCCAACGTTTGTCCCACACGCCCATTATCGCGCGTCTTGCGGACTTCGTTCAAACGGGATATTTGCCGTTCATATCCATTCGGATCCATTTTCAAAATTGGAACAGCGAACGGTTTTTCTTCAGCATAAGCATTCACGCCCACGATTTTGCGGATGCCGGTATCTATTTCGCGTTGATACCGATACGCCGCGTCTGCGATCTCGCCCTGGAAGAATCCTCTTTCAATGGCAGGGATCACGCCGCCCATTTCATCGATTCTGCGGAAGTAATCGTACGCCTGCTTCTCCATTCGGTCGGTCTGCGCTTCGACAAAGAAACTGCCGCCCAGCGGATCGACGGTATTCGTCACGCCAGATTCTTCGGCGATGATCTGCTGGGTACGCAGGGCAATGGTCACAGCATGTTCAGAAGGCAGAGCCAGAGCCTCATCCATCGAATTGGTGTGCAGGCTTTGCGTTCCGCCCAGCACGGCAGCCAACGCCTGCAACGCCACGCGGACGACATTATTTTCGGGTTGTTGCGCTGTCAGGCTGGCTCCCGCTGTTTGGGTGTGGAATCGCAGCAGCCATGAGCGCGGGTCTTTCGCCTTGAACGTCTCGCGCATCTCACGCGCCCAAATGCGGCGCGCGGCGCGATACTTGGCAATCTCTTCAAAGAAATCGTTGTGCGCGTTGAAGAAGAACGAAAGTCTCGGCGCAAATTGATCCACATCCATGCCGCGCGCAATTCCCCAGCGGACATATTCCAGACCGTCAGCCAGCGTGAAGGCAAGTTCCTGCGCCGCGGTCGAACCCGCCTCGCGGATGTGATAACCGCTGATTGAGATCGTATTCCACTGCGGAACTTTCTGCGCGCCGAACTCCATCGTATCCACCACCAGCCGCATGGACGGCGCGGGCGGATAAATGAATTCCTTTTGCGCGATAAATTCCTTGAGAATGTCGTTTTGAGTCGTGCCGCGTAATTGATCCAAACGCACGCCCTGGTTTTCTGCGGCGGCAAGGTACATTGCCCAGATGATCGCGGCAGGCGAATTGATGGTCATGCTCGACGAGACTTTATCCAGTTGAATGCCTTCGAGCAAAATTTCCATATCTTTTAGCGAAGAGATCGCCACGCCACATTTGCCAAATTCACCCAAGGCTTCGGGGGCATCGGTGTCGTAGCCCATCAGCGTCGCCAGGTCGAAGGCAATGCTCAACCCCGTCTGACCCTGATCGAGCAGGTATTTGAAGCGTTTGTTCGTTTCCTCGGCAGTTCCGAAACCGGCAAACATCCGCATTGTCCACAATTTACTGCGATGCAGTGTGGGATGAACTCCGCGCGTGTAGGGGTATTCGCCCGGCAGCCCAAGATCGGCGGCGTAATCCAACTCAGCCACATCCAACGGAGAGTAAAGCCGGTTGATCGGCTCGGATGATGTTGTTATGAAATCCTGTTTGCGTTCCGGCAGTTGCGCCAGCGTTTTTTGCAAGGACGATTTCTCCCATTTTTCCAGCGAGCCTTTTAATTCATCCAGTTTTATCCTGTCGAACATGGCGCATCTCCTTTGGCAATGCATAAATTATACATGAGGCGTAGTCTGGTATACTACCAAAAAGTAAAAAGTAATAAGTGAGAAGTGAAAATATGCCCCGTTTTGAAATTGATGTAGACCCCTGTGACCATATTACTGCGGATGCCATTGGCGCCCCAGGTCAGCGTGTTTTCTACCTGCAAGCCTATCAAGAACAACGCACGATCACAATTCTGATCGAAAAGGCGCAACTGCAATCGCTCGCCATCGGCGTTGAACAATTCCTCTCGCAGATCAACCAGCAAAACCCCGACCTTGAAGAAGCGCCGAGTGAATTTTCTGAAGAGCACATGCGAATCCATCCGCCAGTTGACCCGCTCTTCCGCGCCGGTGAGATTGGACTGGGCTACGACAAAGAACGCGACCGCGTTGTGATCTTCACCAAGGAACTGCTCACCGAAGAAGACGAACCCGAGTCCGCCGCGCAGATCCGTTTTTGGGCAACACGCACCCAAATGCGTAAACTGGCGCGCTGGGGCGCAGATGTAACAAATCGCGGACGCCCCCTTTGCTCGCAATGCGGCCAGCCCATGGAGCCCGAAGGTCACTTTTGCCCAAAGAAGAACGGGCACCTACACTGAAATATTGTCAAAAGTCAAAGGTCGAAGGTCGGACCTTTGACTTTTGACTTTTGACTTTTATGACATCCCCACTCGAAAAAATTCAAACAGCACTAACCCTCGGCGAATACGAACTCAAAGGCCAGTTCGTGCTGGGCAGCAACTACACCTTCCTTGTCAACGTTGAATACGAAGGCGTTGAATATCCTGCCGTCTACAAGCCAAGCAAAGGCGAACAGCCGCTGTGGGATTTCCCCGACAACACCCTCGCCCAGCGTGAAGTTGCCGCGTATCTATTAAGTGAACAACTTGGCTTGCACTTTGTCCCCGTCACAGTTCTGCGCGAAGACGGACCGCACGGGCGCGGCTCGCTGCAACAATACGTCAACTATGATGTGGAATATCATTATTTCAATTTCACATCCGAAGACAAAGACCTGCTCAAACCCGTCATGTTGTTTGATGTGTTGATCAACAACGCAGACCGCAAAGGCAGTCACATCTTTTTCGAGAATGACTCGCACAAGTTATATGCCATCGATCATGGACTTTGTTTTCATGAAGAGGATAAATTCCGCACCGTGATCTGGGACTTTGCCGGACAGGCAATTCCAGACGAATTGCTCGCGCCCCTTTCCAAATCTGATAATTGGTCGGACATCCTTGAGTCTTATCTCAGCCCCGAGGAAATCGCCGCGCTCCTGCGCCGCGCCGAGAAACTGCTCACCTCCAAAGTATTTCCACGCGCCCCAAAAGATCGCCGCGCGTTCCCATATCCCCCAATATAAAAGACCATGTCATTGCGAGGGCGCATTTGTTCTTCGCCCGACACTTGCGCCGCGCGCCAGTGCGGTGAGCAATCCCCATATCAAGTTAGGATTGCTTCGTCGGGAAGACCGCCCTCCTCGCAATGACATATTACATAAGGAGACCCCATGCACTACAAACTCGCAATCATCGGCTTCGGCAATGTTGGACAAGGCTTGGCGCAAATCTTGCGCGATAAGCGTGCAAATTTATCACAACAGTTTGGTGCGGACTTTACCATCGTGGCGGTCTGCGATCTGCTCAAGGGCAGCGCCTGCGACCCCAACGGACTCGACCCCGCAACCCTGCTGGATGCCGTAGCCGCAACTGGCAAGATCGAAACAGAGTCCGCTCCGCATCACGGTTGGGACGCACTGCGCACCATCGCCGAATCCGGCGCAGACATCATCGTGGAATTAAGTTACACCGACTTGAAAACCGGCGAACCCGCGCTGACGCATTTGCGCGCCGCGCTGAATGCCGGCAAGCATGTGGCAACCACCAACAAAGGTCCCATTGCTTTGCATTACACCGAATTGAAAAAGATCGCCGATGCCAAAGGCGTGGAGATCGGCGCGGAAGGTACCGTGATGAGCGGAACGCCATCCATGCGCCTCGGCTTGGAATTATTGTCGGCGGCGGGCATCACGCGCCTGCAAGGCATCATCAATGGCACGACCAATTACATCCTCACCCAAATGGAATCCGGCATGACCTACGCGGACGCATTGGCGGAAGCGCAAGCCAAAGGCTATGCAGAGGCAGACCCAACGGGTGATGTGGAAGGTTTTGACGCGGCAGGCAAGGCTGTCATTTTGGCGAACCTTCTCATGGGCGCGTCACTGACGATGAATGACGTAGACCGCACCGGAATTACCGGACTCACCCCGCAAGACATCACATCCGCCGCGGCAAACGGTGAACGCTGGAAACTCATCGGCAAAGTGGAAAAGGTAAACGGTCAGGTCTCTGCCAGTGTACGCCCCACACGCCTGCCGATCACACATCCGCTTGCCTCGGTGGGCGGCGCGACCAATGCCCTCACCTACACCACTGACTTGCTCGGTGACGTGACCCTCATCGGACCCGGTGCGGGACGTTTGGAAACAGGCTACGCCATTTTAGGCGATCTACTGGCGATCCATCGCCGCTTTGGGAAATAGAAAAAATTTCTACAAAAAAAACATTTTTCAACCACAAAGGAAACAAAGGG
>JFJP01003335.1_pt1 | contig 11577 bp, 13 predicted proteins | sample 431651 | NCBI WGS metagenome assembly JFJP01 (sample SAMN02602958, study PRJNA72255) | Microbial mat metagenome, whole genome shotgun sequencing project. | biome: fresh water; feature: sink hole; material: water; isolation source: purple microbial (photo- and chemosynthetic) mats found in... | reverse complement strand
ATCCGGTGGTTGTTGGCGGCCAGTTCTCGGTGCTCTCGACGGACATCTTCTTCGCCATTGTCGGCGCCCAGTACGATCAAGGCCGCGCGGCATCGCTGGCCTGGATACTGACGATTTTTGCCCTTGCCGTCTTTGCCCTGCAACGCGGCCTGCTCGGCAAGCAGAACTACACCACCGTCAGTGGCAAGGGTGACTCAGGCATTCCCATGCCCCTGCCAGACGGCGTGCGCCGCAGCTTGAACGCCGTGGTGTACCCTTGGCTGGCCTTTACCGTGATCGTTTATCTCTTTGCCTTTGCCGGCGGTTTCGTACAGACCTGGGGACGCGACTACACCTTCACTCTCACGCACTTCAAGACGGCGTTCGGGCTGGAATGGGGGCAGTTTGGGCTGGTCTGGGCCGGCACCGCGTGGAACTCGCTATTTACCACGCTTAAACTCGCCGGAATCTCCGCACCGATGACTGCCGCCGTTGGTCTGCTGATCGCCTATCTGCTGGCACGCACCGAGTTTCGTGGCCGCGGCTTGTTCGAGTTCGTCGCCCTGCTCGCTTTTGCCATCCCCGGCACGGTTCTGGGCGTGAGCTATATCCTGGCCTTCAACGTTCCACCGGTGGAATTGACCGGCACCGGCCTGGTCATTGTCCTGTGCTTCATGTTCCGCAACCTTCCCGTCGGCGTGCGCGCCGGTACGGCGGCATTCAAGCAACTGGACAAATCGCTCGACGAAGCGTCCCTGATGTTGCGCGCCTCGGCCATGCAAACACTCTTTCAGGTGGTCCTGCCCTTGCTCAAACCAGCGCTAGTGGCCGCGCTGGTGTACAGCTTTGCCCGAGCGATGACGACCGTCAGCGCAGTGATCTTTCTGGTCACAGCAGAAAACGAACTCGCGACCACCTACATTATTGGCCGTGTCGGCAACGGCGACTACGGCGTGGCCCTGGCCTATTGCACCGTGCTCATTATTCTGATGTCACTGGTCATCGCCATGATTCAGTTTCTGGTGGGCGAACGCAAACTGGGGCGGCGCAAGACCGGCGCTACGGTCACCGCAATTCCAGCTCTTTGAACACCCTACAACCTATCCCGCTGAACACAGGACACAACACCATGAATCACGGCGTCGAATTCAGGAACATCACCAAGCGCTATGGCACCGATCCATCGGGGCCGCTGGCGGTCAAGGGGGTCAGCTTCGAGGTCAAAAAGGGTACGCTGACGACCATTCTCGGACCATCCGGTTGCGGCAAAACGACCGTTTTGCGCATGATTGCCGGCCTCGAATCTCCGACCAGCGGCCAGATCATCATGGACGGAAAAAACGTGACGACCCTGGGGCCTGCAGATCGCAACGTGAGCATGATGTTTCAGAGTTACGCCCTATTTCCGCACATGAATGTTGTTGAAAACGTGATGTACGGCCTGAAAATGTCCGGCGTCGCCAAGGACGAAGCGCGCGCACGCGCCAGCGATGCACTGAAGAACGTCGGACTGGTGGGTTATAACGAACGCCTGCCCAGCGAGCTATCCGGCGGGCAGCAACAACGTGTTGCCCTGGCACGAGCGCTGATACTGGAACCCGCCGTGCTGCTCTTCGACGAGCCGCTGAGCAATCTGGACGCCCGTCTTCGCCGCGAGATGAGGGAAGAAATCCGCACGCTGCAACAGCGTCTTGGCCTGACTGTGGCATACGTCACACATGACCAGAGCGAAGCACTGGCTGTCAGCGACCTGATTATTGTCATGAACGACGGCCTGATCGCGCAAAGCGGCTCGCCACAGGATATGTACGAGCGACCGGAGAGTGAGTTTGTTGCCGGTTTCATGGGTGAAGCCATGCTTTTCCCAGGCACGGCCAATACTGACGGAAGCGTTAGGCTCGGTCCATTGGAAATCACTCCAAAACAAAGAGTGAACGCCGGTGCCGTGAAGGTTGCGGTTCGTCCCGAGGCCTGGCAGATCAATCGCGACGGTGCCGGCGTATCCGGAAAGTTGGTCAAATCATCGTATCTGGGCAGCTTTTTTGAATACACCTTTGAGACGGTATTGGGCAGCATCTTCGTCGTTTCACCCGACCTGACCAACGTACTGCCACTTGGCGCCCAGATCGGACTGGCATTGGCGGACCACGGGGTATCGGTGGTCAGGGTCGCCTAGATGCGCTGCTCGAAACGTTCCGAAAACACGGTCCGATTGATCTGAACGGCATGAGAAGAATCCTCTTTTTCGACATCGACAACACCCTGCTGGATCACCGTACCAAGACTATTCCGCGTTCCGCCCTGCAGGCGATCGAAGGACTCCGAAAGGCCGGCCATTGTGTTGTTGTAGCCACCGGCAGAAGCTACGAACACGCCAAGCCGTTTGTCGACCAGATTCAGCCAAGCTACGTCATCACGCTGAACGGCGCACGAATCCTCAGGAATGGGCACGAGGTATTGACCGTTCCGCTGCCGCGTGCTGCACTCGTCGATTTGTTTGACTGGTTGCAAGGCCAAGACCACACCTTCGGGGTCAACAACGGGCGAACGTGTTACCTCAGCAGCTACGATTCCCGTGCGCTTGAGCCCTTGCATGAAGTCGGGATCGCCATCCAGACCGACGATCCTTTCTACTTGCGTCAGGACGTCTATCAAGGCTGGCTGTTCTTTGACGAAGCACTGGATGCAAAGCTGTTCCCGGCAATTCTTGATCGCTACCCAGAGTTCGATCTGGTGCGCTGGCACAAATCAGCGGTCGATGTGTTGCCCAAGGCCACCAACAAATGGACCGGTTGCCGATGGGTCATGGCTCAAACCGGGTTTACACCCGAGCAAGCGATTGCCTTTGGTGACGGTCTTAACGACGTGGAAATGCTTCAGGGCGTCGGGTTGGGTATCGCCATGGATAACGGGCATCCCGAGCTCAAGGCGATTGCCAATCGCATCGCGCCGGCGCTACATCTGCATGGGATTGCGGCTGTACTCAAGGAGCTGTTTCAGGTCGGAAGGACGCGCTCGAACTGAACGATGGCATCGAGCCCGACCACAAGGCCATTCTCGATCCGGTTCTTCAGCGTCAGGGCCGCACCCATCGAATCGGCAATCTCGGAGCAGATGGTCAGCCCCAGCCCACCACCTTTCGAATGATGAACCGCCGAAAACGGTTCGAACACTTTCGTCTCAATATCCGTCGACAGGCCCTCTCCGGTATCCCAGACATGCAGCAATACAGACGTTTCGTCCGCCCGTATATTGATTCCCAGGCTGCCGTCCGTCGGGGTATGCCTTATCGCATTGCTCAGGAGGTTCGAAATCAATTCCCCGATCATCCAGGGGTGTCCGAGGGTCCATGCTGGACTGGCATCAAGGGAAAAATCGATGTTTTTTTCCGAGATCAGCGGCGACAGATCAACGGCCACGTCCTGCGCCAGCGTCGAAAGATCGCACAACTCCTTTTCTCCTTTGCCACGCATCTGTTCAACCTTGGCCAGCGATAGCAACTGGTTGGCAAGATTGCTTGCGCGGTCAACCGTAACCGCAATTTCCTTGATCACTTGCTCCGCTGGAGCGTCTCCGCACAGCCCGGATTGCACTTGGGCCTTCAATACGGCCAGCGGCGTCCTAAGTTGGTGAGACGCGTCAGAGACAAAGCGTTTCTGCAAACCCAACAAGCGGTGCAGGCGAGCCATGAGCTGGTTCAAGGCAAAAATGACAGGTTGCAGTTCCTTGGGGGCGGACGTTGTTTCCATGGGAGAAAGATCTTCGTCCTTGCGCAGATCAAGCAGGTTCTTGAGGCTCGCCAGGGGGCGCAGGGCGCGATTGACGACGATGACCGTGACGGCAAGGACGGTCATGAGAAGCATCGCCTGACGCGCCAGGGTTCCGAGCAGAACTTTGCGCACCACGTTGGTCCGGTTTTCCATCGGCTCGGCGATCTGGATGATCGCTCCATCGTGCGCCCCGGCCAGAGAGAGAGGTTGAAAGACCACGGCGATTCGCACCCGCGCATTGCCGTACTGCCCTTCATTGATTTCAAGAAGCGTGGGGGCGTTTGGCCATTTCTTGATGTTCGGCAAATAAGCCGGAAGATCTCGGTCCCCGGCGAGAAAACTGCTGTCGAGTTCGTTAATGCGATAGAGCATCCGCGTCGAATACTCCGCCTCGTGCACTTCCAGCGCCGCATACGAGACTGGAATCTGCAATCGCTTGTTATCGATGCGCAGCGAGTCCCCGATCGAATACGCCGTGGTTACCAGCATTCGGTCATACGCTGTGTTTGCAGACTCAAGTGTATTTCTGTACAAGGCAAAGCTGTCGATTACGATAAAGACCGTAATCGGAACAATAATCCACGCTAACAGATACGCCTTGACTGATAGCGGCCGCCAGAAGATCTTCATGCTTTGCCGGGATCACGCTGGGCGCGAAGCAAATACCCCAAGCCTCTCAAGGTGACGATCTCAGCCCTGGTTTCCGAAATCTTCTTCCTTAGCCGATAAACCAGCACCTCCACCGCCTCGAGCTGCGCGTCCTTGTCGGCCGGGAACACCTGTTGCAGTAGTCGCTCCTTCTTGACGGCGCGCCCCTGATTGTTCATCAGCAACTCAAGCATTGTTTGTTCGCGCGGCGTCAGTTCAAGCGGGTCATCACCAAGATAAAACGCGCCAGAGTGCCTCTCGTAACGCAGGTTTCCGCATTTCTGGCTGCTTGCATCGCCACCTCCCTTGCGCCGGAGCAGGGCGCGGATGCGCGCATCCAGCTCTTCCAGATCAAACGGCTTTGAAAGGTAGTCGTCGGCACCGGCATTCAGGCCCGCCACCTTGTCCCCCACCGCACCGCGAGCGGTAAGCACCAACACGGGCGTATCGATGCCTTGCGCCCGAATCCGTTGCAGCACATGGAGGCCATCGATCATCGGAATGTTCAGGTCAAGTATGATCAGGTCGTTATTTCCCTCCTTGATGTGACGCAATGCGGCACTTCCATCAAAGCACGGCTTGACCGAGAAGCCCCGCCGCTCCAATGTGCGAACCAGCACCTTGGAAATATCGACATCGTCTTCTACAAGCAGGATCTTCATGATTTCGCTGAGCGGGCTATTGGGAGTCTGAGGTAATTACTGACGTCTTTATACAATCTATTGCCACCCTGCGCCACCGTAATAATGCCTCCGGAACTGCCTCTGAACGGTGCGGCCTGACGCGCCAGAATGGCGACAACATTCTGGCGGCAATTCACGAGATCGACTTCATATTCACCGAAACACCCTGCCTGGGAAAGAGAAATGAAAATCAGCACCACACCTGGAGCGATTCTGATCGGGTTTGTTTCAACCTTGGCGTTGCCCGCAAACGCACAGCAGGGTGTAGTCAACATCGTTTGCGGCGTGCAGGTCGAGTGGTGCAATTCCGTCCAGGGCGCGTTTTCCCGGGAAACCGGAATCACAGTCAATATGATCAAGAAATCCGCTGGGGATGCGTTTGAGCAATTGGCGGCCGAGAGTGCAAACCCGAAGACTGATGTCTGGTTTGGCGGAACAGGCGACTCCCATCTGCAGGCAGCAGAAAAGGATCTTACCCTCGCCTACCAGTCACCCAATATCCACTTGCTGCGCGATTGGGCGGTCTCGCAGGCTGAAAAGGCCAATTACAGAACCGTCGGGATCTATGCAGGACCTCTGGGCTTTGCCTATAACGCTGAACTGCTGGAGAGGAAGAAACTGCCTGCACCATCGTGCTGGTCGGACCTGATCAAGGCCGAGTACAGAGGCGAGGTGCAGATGGCCAACCCTCACTCGTCAGGCACCGCTTTCATGGCCGTCGCCACGATGGTTCAGCTGTCCGGTGAGGACAAGGCGTTCAAATATCTGAAAGCCCTGCACAAGAACATCAACCAGTATCCGCGTGAAGGAAGCTCCGCGCTGAAAAACACTTCGCAGGGGCAAAACACGATATCGATCAGTTTCATCCACGATGTTCCGGGCGAAGTAATGGCCGGTTTTCCAATCAAGGCCGTCATGCCTTGCGAAGGAACAGGGTATGAAATTGGATCAATGTCCATCGTCAAGGGAGCTCGCAATATAGTGAATGCCAAGAAGTTTTACGACTGGGCGCTTACTGTTCCTGCTCAGGAACTGGCAGCACAAGCAAAACAGTTTCAGCTGCCGGCCAACATGCGCGCGAAGGTTGATCTCCGGGTTCCTGACATCAACAAGATCAAGCTGATCAAGTATGATTTCGAAAAGTACGGAAGCCCGTCCGAACGCTACCGCCTGCTGGAGAAATGGGAGAAGGAGATTTACAGCCAGCCAGCGCCGTAAGATATCCTCGGGACCTACATCGGGTAGCCGAAACGCTTGAGCAGTTGTGTCGTTTCGTAGAGTGGCAGGCCCATCACGCCGGTATAGCTGCCAGCCAGTCGTTCGACAAACATTCCCGCATGGCCCTGAATGCCATAGGCACCGGCTTTGTCCATCGGCTCGCCGGTAGCAACGTAGCTGCGGATTTCGGTCTCTTCGATTACTCCGAAAGTCACCTCACTGACCGACAGCACCGATTCGAGCCGGCCTTCAAAGGCCACGGCAATGGCGGTGAGAACACGGTGCGTATGACCAGACAGTCGACGCAGGATGGCTCGCGCATCGGCTGCATTGGCCGGCTTCCCAATGATTTCGCCATCGAATTCGAGCGTTGTATCGGCTGCCAGCACCGGCTGAGACAGCAATCTTCTCCCACCGACAATGCGCCAGCCATGCTCGGCTTTGGCGCAGGCCACACGCTGCACGTAATCAATGGGCGCTTCGCCGGCATACGGCGTTTCGTCAAGTTCGCCGTCCTCACGAGGTGCGTCGCGAAAGACGATGGTATCGAACTGAATGCCGATCTGGGCCAGTAACTCGCGTCGGCGTGGGCTGCGCGAAGCAAGGTATAGCCTCGGATTGTTAAAATTTATCGGCATCAGCCTTCCCGGTGGTAGGGGTGGTTCTTGACGACACTAACCACACGATACAACTGTTCGCAGAGGATCAGTCGCGCCATGGCGTGCGGCAGAGTCAGGCTGGAAAGGCGGATGGTGTCGTTGGCACGCTGCTTTAGTTCTTCATCGATACCGTCGGCACCACCGATGATGAAAGCCGTATCACCGCCTTCGCGCATCCAGTCTTCAAGGCGATGCGCCAGCTTCAATGTCGTCAGATCAACGCCGCGTTCGTCGAGCACGACGATACGCGAATACCCCGGCAAGACCGCCTGCAAGCGGGCTTTCTCAGCCGTCAGAAGCTGTTCGCGGGTCTTTGAGCCGCGAGGCTCAGGTTTTATTTCTGTAACGGATAAAGGCAACTCGCGCGGCATGCGCTTGACGTACTCAGCGCAGCCTTTGGCCACCCAGTCGGGAAGTCTATGGCCCACCGCGAGAATGCCGAGCCTCATGCGCTGGCAGCAACCGCCTTGCGTACGCGAGCCGGGGCTTTGGTGCTCCACAGTTCTTCAAGGTTGTAATAACTGCGAATCGCCGGTTGCATGACATGGACGACGATGTCACCCAGATCGACCAGCACCCATTCGCCACCATCCTCGCCTTCGGTCGAAAGAATCTCGCCGCCGGCTTCGCGTACCTTTTCTTCGACATTGCTGGCCAGAGAACGGACCTGGCGGTTCGAATCGCCGCTGGCGATGATGATGCGCTCAAAAAGCGGCGTAAGTTTGGCGGTATTGATCACTTCAATATCCTTGGCCTTGATATCTTCAAGGGCGCTGACGACGAGTTTTTCAAGCTGGGGTAGTTTCATTATGGGTTCAAATCTCCGAGTAAAAGTGGTGAGCCTGGATGTGATCGACAAGCACGTCAGGCAATAAATATCGCGTGCTGTGGCCCTTCGACAGCAGTGTACGTATCCGGGTTGCAGAAATATCGAGTTGAGTCATGGCGAAAGTAGCGATGCGACCCGCGGGGGATTCAGCCAGCATCAAGGAATCAGTGCAGAAGCGGTCACGGAAGAGGCTGGCCAGCGCTGGCGACAGGCTGGCCGTATCCACCGGATAACCCGGACGATATGCAATGGCGATGTGCGCCAGTTCAATCAGTTTCTCCCAGCGATGCCAGCTCCCAATGCCGGCAAATGCGTCGGCACCAACGAGAAGAACCAGCGACCGCTGGGTACCGCAGACATCCGCCTGACGCAGGCGCTCCAGTGTCGGCACGGTATAGCTTGTTTGCGCCGCATCGACTTCAGCGGCATCAAGTTCAAAGCGCGGATTGCCATCGATCGCCAGACGCACCATCTCAAGGCGCTGTGGCGCCCCGACTTTTGGTGACTTTTTTTGAGCCGGCTGACCGGCGGGAATCCAGCGAACTCCGGCCAGGCCCAGCGCATCCGCCGCTTCTTCAGCCAGGCGCAGGTGGCCAAAATGAACCGGATCAAAGGTGCCGCCGAAGATCCCCAGCGGCTTGCCAATTTCCTTCTCAGGCATCTTCGTCAACAGTGACAAAAACGTCGCGGTAGCTCACATAGAAGCTGGCGTAAAGCGTCGGCAGGAGTATGAACACGATTGCCAGCGTCAGCGTCACGGAGAACATTTCGCCGCCATCGGAAAGCAAGGAACTCAACAGGCCAACCACCAGCCCCGGAATCACTGCGCCGACCACCATGATCGCTGCGGAGTAAATCAGAAACGCCCGCCAGTTGCGCAGGCAGGCAACGAAGCTGAAGAACAGGGATTTGCCAGGCGGCAAATCGTGCCAGGCGACCAGAACGGGGGCAAACCAGTAGGCCATGATGAGCGGCGAGAATAGAACCAGCGCCAGCTGCCCGGCAAGCATGATTTCGCCGCTGGCCACCGCTTGCTCACTGGGGCGCTGACCAAGAACAACAAGCTGGAAAAGCAAGCCGTCATCGACCAGGCTGGTAATTCCGAGGATGGTGACACTGACAGCAATGTAGATGGCACCGAGCACCAGCAGGGAACGCAGGTTCTTGTTGAAGCCCGAAAACAGCAGTTGCGGTGGCATCGGGTTGCCCTGCTCGATCAACCGGCAGGCAGTCATCAGACTGACCGAAAAAACCGGGATGAGCAGTGTCGCTACGACCTGCCCGATGAAAGGCAGCGAATTGATCAGCGCCATCAACATCCAGTAGCTGAGCACGAAGAACGAAAGCATCAAGTGCCGCTTACGGAAAATTCCGAAACCCTCGGAAATCCAGCGCCAACCACGACGGGCGGGGAGTGTCAATGCTTGCATGGCGACGCAAAGTTAAGATTAGTTGGCAACGAAAATATCCCGATACGAAACATAGACCGATCCGGAAAGAACCGGAATGAGAAGCAGAAAGCCAAGACCGACAGGCAGTGCGGCAAAGAACATCAGCACCATGACGATCAGGCCATAGACAAGAAACGGCAGCGTGTTTTTCAGGCAGGCATTGAAGCTAGCCTTTAGCGCGTTAACCGGTGACATATTGTTGAAGAAGACGAGGGCTGGGGCAAACCAGATGGTCATGATCAGGGGAAATAAAAGGAGCAAGCTGACCAGCTTGGCAACAAGCGCCCCCCCAAATAACAGAGCAAAACCTGCCATGCCGCCCATGATGATCACGCCAAGGATAAGCAGACCATTCGTATTAGCCCGGAAGCCGGAAAAGAAATCAGAAACCTCAAGCATTTCGCTATTCGACGCTTTTTGGCAAGCTCGCAGCATGCCGGAACATAACATCGGGGTCAGCAAAAAAAACACCATTGCCCCGACCAAGCTCACACTGGACAGCGCAAAAGAGACGATGATCAGGAGCAGGGAAACTGCAATCCAAACCCATGGATTAGCCACGAAAATTGCCCAGCCGTGCCTTAGCCACTCAAAGGCATTGCCGGCAGGGACGACTCGACTTCGGCCATCAAAGGCCGGAGCTGGAATCGGGAAGTGTTCTATGGCAATGCTCACTTGAGTGGATTGGGGAAAGAATAAAATGCAGCGGAAAAACGGCAGCGCACTAGTGCGGCTACCACAGTTTTGCAGGCAGCGCACCGAGGGAATAGCGCTGGATCAGAAGGTACCAATCACCCACATCGGTACACTGAGCTGCGGCGTCCCCTGGGAATCCGGCCGCACAAAAACTCCGTCACCGCGCTGGTCAATCAACGTGTAAGGAACTCCGTACTCCGGCGTTACGATGATTTTGTACAACTTACCGTTCACGCGGTGCTCTTCGACCGTATCACCCTCCCGCTTCCTGATCGTCACCTGTGGCTCCAACGAATCACTCAGCGGCGCCATGACCGGCGGCGGGACATCCGGCAGGGGCTGCAGGTCGGTGCGCGTTTGCGCTGAAACCGGGGCAGCGAGGATGGCCAACAGGGCAATGAGGGCGTTGAGGCGGCGCATGAAAGTAATCCCGGATGGCAAACGATAAGCGTTGATTATATTACAGATTGAGCAGCATCTCGCGCTCTGAAGGCAGTGGAGCGAAGCCGCGCGACTCGTAGTGCTTGAAAATGGCTTCGACAACCTCTTCCGGCTTGTCGATCAACTGAAGCAGGTGAAGATCGTCGGGCGAAATGACTTTTTCATCGACCAGCGTGGTGCGGAACCAGTCGATCATTCCTCGCCAGAAGGGTTCGTGCACTAGAATGATCGGAATCTTCTGGCTTTTGCCCGTCTGGATCAGGGTCAGGGCTTCGAGCAGTTCGTCGAGCGTACCGAAACCGCCGGGCATCACGACGTAGGCATTGGCAAAGCGCACGAACATGTATTTGCGTGCGAAAAAGTGGCGGAAGGTCTGTGAAATGTCCTGATACACATTGGTCGTTTGCTCGTGCGGCAACTGGATGTTGAGGCCAACACTCGGCGACTTGCCGAAGTAGGCGCCCTTGTTGGCGGCCTCCATGATGCCGGGGCCGCCACCGGAGATGACCGAGAAACCGGCGTCCGAGAGCTGGCGGGCAATGTCTTCGGTCAATTTGTAATATGGCGAATCGGGCTTGGTCCTGGCGCTGCCAAAGATCGAGACCGCCGGCCGGATGGCGGACAGGCGCTGCGTAGCTTCAACGAACTCTGACATAATGCCGAAAACCCGCCAGGCCTCTTGCGACGCCGTGAACTTGGTCGCGGCAGGATCGGCCAGCGGCGGGATTTTTTCTTTTTCGCTCATTTAATTTTCTCGATCATCATTTCAACTATGCCTATCCTGCTGCTGGTCGACGGTTCGTCGTATCTCTACCGCGCGTTTCACGCCATGCCGGACCTGCGCAACTCGCAGGGCGAACCGACGGGCGCCATCTACGGTGTATTGAACATGCTACGCCGGCTGGATAGTGACTACAAGGCGCAGGACGTTGCCTACAAGGCCTGCGTTTTCGATGCCAAGGGCAAGACCTTCCGCGACGACTGGTATCCTGAGTACAAGGCCAATCGCCCGTCGATGCCGGACGACTTGCGCCTTCAGATCGAACCGATTCACACCGGCGTTGCGGCCTGCGGCTGGCCGATCCTGATGGTCGACGGCGTCGAGGCCGACGATGTGATCGGCACGCTGGCGCGACAGGCGGCGGCTCAGGGTATCGACGTGGTGATTTCGACCGGCGACAAGGATCTGGCGCAACTCGTCGA
>JFJP01045252.1_pt1 | contig 11578 bp, 10 predicted proteins | sample 431651 | NCBI WGS metagenome assembly JFJP01 (sample SAMN02602958, study PRJNA72255) | Microbial mat metagenome, whole genome shotgun sequencing project. | biome: fresh water; feature: sink hole; material: water; isolation source: purple microbial (photo- and chemosynthetic) mats found in... | reverse complement strand
AATTTTTTTTAAAAACACATAACTTTGTTCAATATTTGATAAAAATGTTATATTTTCTGTTAGAACCCATATTTTAGAAAAAATTGTTTCTGATGAATCAATTTTAAATTTACCTCTTATTATAAAATTTTTCACAAAATTTTGTTTAAAAAAAATTTTATTTTCAAGAGAAAAATCCAATATTTCAGTAGCTCCTATATTTGTTAAACTTCTTTTAAGCATGGAAAATTTTAATATTTCTAAGAAATTTTATAAATATTAAAAAGACTGATTTTTAAAAAATATCTAAGTTTAGGTTTAAATTTCTAAAAAGAAATACTTATACATAGGTTTTATTAAATACGCCTCTTTTTGCAACTTCAGGACATTTACAAATAAAAAGTATAAGAAAAATGAAAATATTATGCAGAAAAACACTTTACCACTTTTTAAAAATGATTGTAAAATATTAGGAATTTTATTTATGTTTATTTTTAATTTTTGACAAAGTGTGAAAAATAAAAATAAAATTGATATAAACAAATATACCAACATCAATGTAATATTTTTTTTTACAACAAACATCAGATATTAAATTTTCAAATCTTTCTTTATTATTAAATGGCAAAGAATTTCTTTTACTCTCAATTTGAAAATTATACATCAAACCAAAGTCATTAATTCCATTACAAATCATAATATTTAAACTAAAAGGAATATAAATATTATTCTTTTGATTAGCAATATTTATTTTTGTTTGCATATTATTTATTAAAAAACTTAATAAATCAAAATATATCTCTTTTTCTTTTTCATTTAAATAAGATGAAAATTCCTGATTATATATGTAGAAATTACCTAAAACTCCTTTATTAAGATTATTTTGCCCCAAATTGCCAGTAGCAACAAAACCTTTTCTTTCTGCTAATATTTTTTCGAAAAAATCAACTTTATTTAAAATATTTTCAATTTCACTATATGAATAGTTTTTTATAGAACATTGTTTTATACCAAAAGGTTCTAATACATTTCCCAAATTACCAGATACATTTATATTTATATCTAAACTTTTTTAAAAAAACATATAAAATTATAACAAAAATTAACTTATAGCCCAAGTAATTTGAGTAATATCTCTAGATTTAGTAACCATATCTGCGTGTTCTGCGGCAAAGAAAGGAATTTGATCAACTAAAGGTGTTTGTAAAACTATTTTTTTTCCATCTAAGGTAATTTGAGTAGTAATAGATCTATAATCTTTTATCAAAACTGAAGTAATCTCTTGTAAAACCAGTTTTATTTTTTCAATTATTTCCTTTTTTATAAATAGGTTTTCAGAAAACATATCTAAAATTTTACCCATTTTTATAATTCCCTCAGAATTTGCAGCAAAATTTAATATAGAAGTTTGGTTTTCTAAATTTTCATAACTATTTTCTGCGCAAATTATATTAGTTTCCTTATAGGAAATTTTTTCTTCTAAAAACATTAAAATCTTTTTTAAAGTACATAATGATAAAGGTTCTATTAAATTAATTACATTATTAGGTAATCCTTCTAAATTTGATTTTGATATTAAAATTACAGGTAAATTTTTTATCTTTAAAACATTATATAAGAAAGCTTCTGAGGTTATAATTAGATCAAAAACTCTAGTATTTCCGGGCCAAAAATTTAAAATTTCTGCCTCACACCAGTTTTCGTTAGAAAAAAATTGAGATAAAACTCTTAAATTTTCAGCATCATTATCTACATAAAGTATGTTCACAACTCATTGTTTTTTTTATTAGTTAAAATAAAGTAAATTTATAACTATTGTTTTTGTAAAATATTGTTTTTGTAAAACAATATTTCTTTTTCAAAATCATCTACAAACTTTTTTGTATCAAAAATATCTCCTAATACTATTCCTATTTTTTCTGATAACTTTTTTACAGTTTCAACATAGAAATTTTCTTCAAAATTTGGCATAATTTTCTTTAATTCTTTTTCAAAATTATCTTTAAACTCTTTAACTTTTGCATCTATTAGATCAAAATTTGAATTTAATAAATCAGAGCTTGAATAACCCATCTTTTCAATTAAACAAATTTTATAATTTTCCAAGTCAACATCATTCTGTGCTTTTTTTTCCAAATCTTTAAATTTCTCTTTGATATCATTCAGTTCTTTTTCTAACAAAACTTTAAATTTCTCTTTCATATATTTATTATTAATATACATATCTTTTAATTCTTCCAAATATTTTTTTAGGCGTATGTCAAAAAAGAAATTATCTAACATAATTTTTTTAAAATCTAAAGTTTTCTCTGTGGCTCTTTCTAAGAAATTAATTATCTTAAAAAATTTATAAGCCTTATATTCCATTGGATCTTTATAATTTATATTATTAACATGATAATTCTCCAATATAATACTTTCCCGCATAATAAGGTAGTTATTATCTATAGTATGATATTCATCGCTTACGTTATCCTTCCATTCTTTATTTATTTCATTTACAATACTACAAAAATATTCACTTCCTAATAAATCATCTTTTTTTAAAAGATCAATATTTTTCTGAGAAGTTTTTGAATAAGATAAAATTTTCAATCTTTCTATATTTTTAAATATTTCATTAAAAATCTTTAAGACTTTGCTTCCATTTTTTAATTTAATTATCTTTTTTTTTTGGCAATGAATTAAAAAATTTAAAAAAGAATATAATGTTTTACAAATTTTGACTCTATCTTTTATTTCTTCTTCATAATCATTATGTTTAATCCATTTTATCTGTAAATTTTTAATAAAATCTAAAACATCCTTAATTTTCTTTTTGATTTTTTTCTTACTTATATTATACGAAGTTTTTAAATTATATTTTATATCTTCTAGATTTGTGAATTTCTTTTTTAACAATTGTTTTTGAATTTTAGTAATGCTATTAATGATTGATTGATTTTCTGTAGAATCTTTTAAAATTTCTTGAAAATAATCTTTATTATATAAAGTTTTTATAATATCACAAATTTCATCCAAATCTATTTTTTGAAAAATGTGTAACTGATCATTACCATAAAGAAAATCAAAAGATATATTAGAAAGCTCCTTTACAAAATTTTTATAAATTTTATCATTTTCATCTAATACATTTTCCATAGGTAAAGGCTCTAATTTTTCACATATATACCGCATTTTTTGCAAATCTTCTTTTTTTAAAAGATCTTTTGGTAAAGATGCTTTTTTTGAAGATTTTTCTTGGGGATTTGGTAAAATTTCTATTTTTTTTACTGGTGAAGATGCTTTTATAATAGGTTTTTCCTCATTTTGTAAAATTTCTGATATTTTTATGTTTTCACCTTTGTTGTTAAGTTTTATTATACTTTCATTTGAAAGAAGTGTGGGGTCAAATTTTAATTTTATCAATGAAGATACAAAATCCTCTTGTTTTTGTAAAAAAGATTCTTTTAAGTAATAAGTTCCTTCATAGTCTCTAAAAAAATTAGGATAATGAGCTTCTATCAAAAATTTTATTTTATATCCTTCATTTACAAATTTCATCCATTCATTAGCAAATTTGTCATCAAATGATATTAAATTATTCTCAGGTTTTTCATAAAATTTTAATAAAAATTCTTCAATTCCGTTAAGAAAAAGAAAAAAATGAACAATTTTTTCATTTAATGAATCTTTATTATCAACCTTGTCCCATTCAATCTGAGAAGAAAGTAAACTAAATTTATGTTTTTCATAAATTTCTGTCATTTTTTCAATTGCTTTTTTCCATAAATCTATAGATTTATCATCCAAAATTTCTAAATTTAACTCTTTAGATTCTAAAATATTTTTTATATTTGGTATTTCTGGATACCTAGCTAAGGATTTTGACTCATTAGTTTGAGGATCATCTGATTTTTTTGTCTTTATTGGAGGATTTATTAAATAAGGATTATTTTCTGGTTGATTTAGATTGTTTACAGGAGGATTATTTTCTTGTTGATTGTTATTTTTTATTATATTTTTTAATTTAATGATAAAAAATATTACCAAGCCCAAAGCAGCTATTAAAGGTATTGCAATTTTTGCTGTTTTTGTCACACTGTTTGTATTTTTAGCATGAATTTTTGTTGTACTATTGATATTTTGAACGATAACATTTTTTCCTAAATTTTTTCCTAAATTTTCTTTTTTTAATAAATTCATAATATAATTATACCACATGAGTGAATAAATTTTCGTAAGAAAATGAAACCGAAATGTTTCACTTAAGAAACATGAGAAATATTTTAACCGAAGCATTTTAGATAAAAAATGCGAGTGAAAAGTTTACGTTATGAAATTTAACCGCAATGTCTTGTTTCAAAAAAAATGCCAATTTATTGTTATTCAAAAATATCATTATTTTCAGAAATTACATTTTCTATTTTGTGATTTTTTAAAAATTCATCTTTTGTACTAAAATTAGCCCCATTCTTATCTACCAAAAGAACAAATTCGCTATAATTAACAAAACGTCCGCTATGATCAACACATATAACAGTCTTATCTTTAGATCTATCCAATATCATTTGCAATATTTTGTCAGATAAAATCTTATCTAAAGAACTAAAAGGTTCATCGCATAATAAAATTTTTGCTCCTAATTTCATCATTCCTCTAGCTATACAAATTCTTTGTTTTTGTCCACCAGATAATAAATTTCCATTATCTCCAACAATAAAATCCAAATTATTGTTACGAAATTCTGCAAATTCTAATACTTCATTTTGTTTAGCTATTTCCATTAATTTTTCATCAGAAGCATTTATATCACCATATAAAATATTTTCTCTTATGGAAACATTAAAAAGATAAAAATTTTGAGAAATATAGGTTATTATATTAATTGAATCTTCACATAATTTTTTTCCTCCAATTAAAATTTCTCCAGAAAAATCCTCATAAAGTCCCGCTAAAACTTTCAAAATTGTAGATTTGCCTATTCCAGATCTACCAACAATAGCAACTTTGCTTCCAAAAGGAATAGTAAAATGTAAATTTTCTACAAATTTTTCTTCATTAAAAAGTACAGTAACATTATTGAATTCAATATTAAAATTTTCATATTTCACGTGTTTTTCATAAAGTTCAATTTTTTTATCTTTTAAGTATGGCTCTATTGTTTTTTCTGCTTGTTTAAACTGACCTAAATTATTAACTATAGTAGGAAAAACTTTATAAAAATACCAAGACATATGAGTAACTCCAGCATTAACATTCATTGCGGTTACCGCTCCTGTAGCATCAATTATACCTCCATACCAATCTCGAATTATTAAATAATTTATACCTATTGAGGAAAATACTAAAACTAGAAATCCTAAAATTACTCCAGTTATATTTGATGTAAAAACAGATTTTTTTTCTCCCTCATATTCATCTTTTTGAATGCTGAAAAGTTTTTTATTACGAAAATCCTTTATGTTAAAAAATTTCAAAATAGAAAAATTCTTTAAGTTATCTACAATATATTCCGCAGCTTCACTTTTTTTTTGAGACATTTGTTTAATTTTATTAGAAGCTATTTGTCCAGCAAAATATAAAATGATAAAATAAAAAATTAACCAAATAAACATTGCAATAGCTACTTTAAAGCTTTGCTGATAAATTTTAACTAATATAAAAGTAAAAGATATTAAATTTGGACAAACTGCATAAGAAAATTCCGAAATAACATTTGTTATACTATCAGATAATAAATAAAGTTGATTTTGAAACTCTACACCAGAACTAAAATCAGATTTAAAATTACAAATATCTAAAATATCATTTCTTATTTTTATTTTTAACATTGGAAAAGTGCTGCTTGTAAAAAAAGCATTTCCAAAATAAAAAAATTCTAAAAAAATGTATAAAATTACAAATTTCATTGCCAAAGGTATTATTGTGATCCAAAAATTATTTTTTGAGATATAAAGAGAGTTTATTATTTTTGCGAAAGCTTGTGGAATCAAATAATTGTATGTTATTCCTATAGAACAAGAAAAAAATATAATTAAGATCAGTCTGAATTTATTTGCAAAAACTATAGCTAATATTCTTTTTCTTATTTTTTCCATACGATACTGAAAAATTCTAACATATTTTAATAACAAGTAAAAATTTTTTTATATTTAATTATTTATAAGAAGAAGATGTAGATTGAAAATTTACGTCTTCTTCCAGTTTAATTTTTAATTTATCTATTTCCGAGGCAAAATTAGTTAATAAATTTCTTTCATGAATTAATTCTGCACTTAATTCATTTTTGCAAATTTCTAAATTACAATATTCTTTCATATTTTTGTAAACATTATTTAAAAAATTCTTTTTATTTTTGGAGGATTCACTTATGCTATCATGTATTTCTTTTTTTAATTCAAAAATATCTATATCATCATTAATAGCAATTTTTTTAAGATCTAGAAACTTTATACATAATTGCATTCTTTTTTCTTTTATACTTTTCAATTCTTTTTTCAAATTAATTATCTCTTGGTTTTTTAATTCCATGTCAGATAAAATATTTAACAATTCTTTTAAAGCATAAAAACTATCTGAAATTTTTACATTTCTTTCTTTTTCAAATCTAATTTTTATTTCTAGTAAATTTTTTGCAAATTCATTTCTCTTTCAAAAAATAAAAAATTCATATTTTTTCCATAAGAATTATTTTTTAAATTTATATAATCTAAAGTTTTATGAGTTTTTTCTTTTTGTAAAAAAGTTATTTCCTCTCTTTTTTCTTTTAAAAATAAATCATCATCATTTAATATTAAATCATAATTTTTTGTAAAATTATCAGCACTGCAATCTCTTTTATTTAAGATATTTTGTGCCTCTTCACTATTTTGAAAAAAAATATTAGTTCTTAAAAAGAATTTGATAGATAGACAATCTGAAACAGATATTCCCAAAACATTATTAAGAAAAGAAGAAAGTTTATATCAATTTGATTCTACACAAGAAAAAATGAACATAAAACATTTTAAGATAAAAAATTTATATATTTTATTTATTGTATTTCATTTAGATATTCTTCTTCCATTTTAATACTCATAACTTCTTTTTCAAAATATTCAAATATTTTATTTTGATTCATATAATTCAAATGCAAAAAAAGACACAAATAGATTTAAAATAAGAAGAAATTTGTTTAAATAAATATTTAATTAACGGAAAAAATCAATGTCTTTTCCAGCGATCAGCCAAAGCTGCAAAAATACCCCTTTTAGGTTGTTCCACAAACTCCTCTTCCTGGTTATTTTCTGTAGCAAACGGACTTTTAACAGCAAAAGGATTAATTTCTTGTACAACTTGAACTTCTTCTTCCTGACGATGATGACGTACATTTTCTTCTCTAGCAGATGAATCATAACTTAGACCTGTAGCAATAATAAATACGCTAATCCATTTTTCACATTCAGAGTGTTCTGAGTCATTTATATATGTACCATAAATAACTGAACATTTATCTCCAGCCACATTTTGAACAGTAGTTAAAATAGTCTCCACATCATCCAAAGTCAATAAACTGTTTCCAGATATTTGAACTAAAATATGAGAAGCTCTAGACATAGAAACAGAAGTGTCTTCTAATAAAGGATTAGATAATGCTCCTCTTGCAGCAATTTCAGCAGCATTTTCACCACTAGCAAAACATGTACCAACAATTCCAGTGCCTTTATCCAAAATAGTAGCTCTAATATCAGCAAAATCTATATTAATTAAACCACTATTTCTTATAATGTTTACAATGCATTCTACAGTTTCTGTACAAACATTATCTACTTGCTTAAAGGCAGCTTTTAATGGAGACCTATCAGGCATTGATCTAAATAATAATTGATTTGCAATTACTACAGTTACATCTGCATGTTGTTTAAACTCTCTTACCGCCTCTTCTGCAATTCTTCTTCTTGCTTCTCCCTCAAACTTAAAAGGTTTAGTAACAATTCCCATGACCAATGCGCCAGATTCTTTAGCCAATCTAGCCACAACAGCAGCCGCTCCACTTCCAGTTCCTCCGCCAAAACCAGCATTTATAATAACTAAATTAGCGCCATCTAAAACAGATTTTATATCTTCTGCGCTTTGTTCAGCACATTCTTTTCCTACAGCAGGATTAGATCCAGCTCCAAGACCATTATCTCCTAGCTGTAACTTTATCTGAGCCTTCGACTGCTCTAAAGCCTGAGCATCAGTATTCATAGATATAAAAACTACCTCTTCTAAAATCTTATTTCCCAATTGATCCAAAATATTATTTAAAGCGTTACAGCCTGCGCCTCCAACACCTACTATTTTTATGGATAAAAATTTTTTTTCCATCATAACAAACCTAAGCTGGGAATCCTGGATTCGAACCAGAATCTCTTGAGCCAGAGTCAAGCGTTCTGCCCTTAAACTAATTCCCAATTCTAAATTAAATTGTATAACAATTCAAACTAAATTATATATCTATTTTCAATATATTTTTAGATAGTGTTACTTTTTTTTTATATAAAAAATCTAGAAAGACCAACTTTTACTGGTATTTTTCCTTTTATTTTAAATAAAATTTTTTTAATAATTAATATTGCAAAAAAAATAAGTTTCGGGAAAGATTAAGAATATATTAAATAATGAAATTGTTTTATCTTTTTTTAAAAAACATGTAATTAACATCATGATTATCTACTACTCTTTTAGTAGAAAGAATATCTTCCATAGAAAAAGAAAAATTTTCTACTAAAATTTCCATTCTGAAATCACCTGCACCTACTATTTTTATAGTATTATCACTGGAATAAATAATACAAGCAATAGCAAAAAATCTTTCTAAATATTCAATTTTTTTAAAAGCTTTTTGTACATTGTGAAAAGACAATAGAGATTTAAATCTGTATATATAAGCATCTTTTCCTCTATTTGTATTTTCTTCCCATGCACATCTATCTATAGAAATACTTAAGGTTTTATCATGCAATAAAATAGAGCTTTGATCTCCTATAGAGTCTTGACACAAAAAAGACAAAGTGTGAATGTCTTTAATAGAATTCCCATAAACTTTCATAAATCTATTTTAGAATTCTTAAATTAAAATCTGTTTAATTTTTGTTTTTTTAAATTTTTTCTCCCATAAAGAGAGGATTATTATTTATCTTTATTATGTTTTTTTAAATCTTCACCTAGAGTAATATCAGAATATAACCAAATAACTGACATAATTCCTGTAGAAATCCAAAGAAACATTACAAACCATCCTGTTGAATAAGATACAGAAGGGAACAAAGAGAATATAACTGTTAATAAAAGAGAACCACCAGATTTACCAATACGATTTAAAACTCCCTCTAAATCTTTTATATCTTTTTTGTCATCATCTTTTTGAGAGCTAATATAATACTCTTTTGTAGTATCAAATGTAACATATTTAAAGCTTTTAAATATAGCCACCATTACAGCGCCTAATGTACAAACTGCTAAAATAGGATTTATAGCAAGAAATTGACCAATAGGATCAGAAAATATATAAAATCCATATATTATTACTCCGGAAGCTAATGATATCACTGGTGTTAAAGCAGCAGCCATTGTCCAGCTTAAATTTTTGATAAAAAAGCTAGAACCTAAAAATGATAAAATTAATGCTAATTTAGATTGCCAAATATTGAAGACAGCCATAAAATTCTTCATAGAATCTCCACTATTATTAGAGACTACAGCTTTCCAGAATTGTTCGTAATAAACTGTACACATTCCATAGTAAACTCCAAGGCAAGCAACTAAAAGAAACATTTTATTTTTTGAAGCTATACTGAATATTTCTAAAAAACCAACAGACTTTTTACCTTCTTTTTGCAACACTACTTTATCTTCATTATTTGAAAAAAAGTATTTATTAGCAAAAAAAATCAATGCCACCATTAGTAATATAAAAGGTAAAATACCAACTTTCGCAAATCTAAAATTGTTCATTCCTTCAAAAATAGGAGCATTTATAAATGTTGAAGGTATTAATGTAGCAAATTGCATGACTATCATGAATACCGGATAAAATCTTGATCTCTCTTCCTTATTTACGAATTGATTAGCAAATTGCCAAACATAAACTGTCATAACTGCAACAGCCCAAATTTCCATAAATATATAAAAAAGACATACTGGCCAAATTCCTATTAAACTAAAAAATCTTCCGAGAAAAGGAAAAATAGATGTCAAACTTCCAATTGTTTCAGGAGAAGGTATAAAAAATGGTGTAGAAGTTGGCTGTATAAAGTGAGCAATTTTTCCTACCATATATTTCACTGGAAAAAAACTAGAATCCATAAGAAAATATGTTGAAAATGCTAAATATCCAATAATTGGTACTATAGCAAAAAAAGGTAATTTTGAAAAACTTGTATTTTTTGTAAATTTTCTTTGATAAATAGCATAAGCTACAGATCCAATTAAAACAAAAACCTTTGTAACTGTAACGTTTTCATTGCTAGTAATGCTATACATTAAGGCATCTTTTGTTTGTCTTCCTAAAGAATAAATAGCTACAGAGCCAAAAAATACTATAGCCATAGGTATAAATTTCTTTAAATCTTCTTTTTTTATATCTAAAACAAAATCTCTTAAAGAGATAACTACTCCAATCCATCCAGCAAGTTCAAATAAGAATCTTGCAGCATAACCTGCCATACCAGAAACATCAAAAGCTAAACTGTGACCTAAAAAACTTACGCTATTTAAAATAGATACTAAAATCAGAGCGACCGATATAATAAAAAGTGTCCCCTTAGTGGGGTTTATAATCCATTCGGAAAAATTCATTCCAAGTAATTATACAATTTTTTCCTAATATATATTAGATTTTATTTTTTTTATACAATTTTTTCTTTGTTTAACTTTTTATAAATTTTTTATATTTTAAAAATTGAATAATAATTATTTATGTTAAATTGTGTTACTATTTTTTGTGAGTTTAGATAGTTTTTTTTCAAAAATGCCTTTTCCTATGGGAGATATAGCTGATTTTTTTGCTCATAAAAGTCATTTTATCTTAAGAGATTTTCAAGAAATTACCTTATTACATAAAAGTAGAGATAATTTTTTACAAAAAACCTTTGAAAGATGGTTTTTTGATAGTGAAAATATAGAGGATAAATTTTCTGGTGTAGGTCCTTTAAAAATTGTTTTTGATGGGCAGGAAAATTTTCAAAATGGATTATCTCATTTCTGTTTTTATGCTGTACAAAATCGTAATTTTCTTTTATTAGACCCTATTTTAAATATTTTTTATTGGGGACAAGGGGAAAATTTATTTATTAATTCTAATAAAATTCATATAAGAAATAGTGAAAATGGACATTGCAGATTTTTAACAAAGATTTTTCCTTCTTCTCTTGCTGTTTGTTCATTTTTATCTGGAGCTATTAATATGACTGTAGGAAATGAAGATTTAAAATTCTTATTAGAAAATATGCCAGTAACTGATGGAATCTTTTTTAAAAATGGTATAGATAAAAATGAAGATTTTACCTATAATGTTAATTTTTTATCAAAGAAGTAAGTTAAGAAGCTTTTAAAAAAATTTTTAATAAAGAATTTTCAATATAAAAATAAAAGT
>JFJP01006013.1_pt1 | contig 11578 bp, 5 predicted proteins | sample 431651 | NCBI WGS metagenome assembly JFJP01 (sample SAMN02602958, study PRJNA72255) | Microbial mat metagenome, whole genome shotgun sequencing project. | biome: fresh water; feature: sink hole; material: water; isolation source: purple microbial (photo- and chemosynthetic) mats found in... | reverse complement strand
CTGGCCTTGTGCACCGGCCCGAGCTGCAGGTTCGACACCAGCGAGGGCATGAAGCCGACCGGGAACGGGGTTTTCAGCTCCAGCGTGTACTTGTCGAGCGCTTTCACGCCCAGTTCTGTCGGCGGTTTTTTACCTTCAACAATTTCTTTGCCATTGACAAAGAAGATACCAAAGGTGGCGGCGTATTCAGAGGCCGTCTTCGGGTCAACAAAGCGGCGCATGCCGTAGATGAAGTCTTCCGTGGTAACCGGGTCGCCGTTGGACCACTTGGCGTTTTGCCGAAGCTTGAACACCCAGGTTTTGGCATCGACCTGTTTCCAGCTCTCGGCCACGCCAGGCACGGTGTTGCCGGCACCGTTGACGGCGGTCAGGCCCTCGAACAAATCACGAATCACGTTGTTGGCGGGCACACCCTCAGCGCGTGCCGGGTCCAAGGTGTCGGGCTCGGAGCCGTTGTTGCGCACCATTTCCTGTTTGGCGTGCAGTTGCACACCGGCGGGAATCGTCGCAGCCAGCGTCAGGCCGGCAAAACCCAACAGCATGGCGGTAACTAGTGCGTTATTGGTGAGTTTCATCATGGGGTCATTTCCAAAGGATAAGTAGTTAAAACCTGATTCTAAGAGTTGGCCGTTCATCGTCACGGGCTTGGGGTGTGATTCAAAGTGAAGGCGCGTCAGCCGACGCAGGGGGAAATGGCACCTCTGTCTTGGTCGGCAAATGCGTGCTGTGTCGCTCATGCACTTCCCAGTTTTTTAGGCTGTGGCCCAGGTTCAATTGTTTACCGATTGGCAATAATCTTCAGCCATCACGTCGAGAGGGGGGTTGTGCAGACCAAATTCGCGTTAACGTGAAACAACGCATGATGTGATGACGGCTTGCGCCGCTCCTACAAAGTTTCATCATTCGGGGTGGACACCAGTCCATGCAAGTTAGCAGCGAATCTCTCTGAAATGCCAAGCGGCTGAACTTTCTTTCTAACTGCCATGGTCTCGCAACCAGCCAGAATTTATGAAACGCAGCAGTAGATGCGGCTTCCAGCCGCATTCAAAGCGGCAGGATGCCGCTTCTACTGAAGTGTTTCACGTTCATCAAGATTGTTTGTCACCCCGGCGCACATTGCTGACGGGACAAGTCTTCGCTCGCTGACTTGATCTTAATCGGTGGCAGGCGATTCCTGCACCGGGGCGTCGTAGGCAAAAGGTGGGGCTATATCCCGGCAATGGCCGCCCTGACTTCGCTGACTGACAAAATCTCGGACAGCACCACCGGGGGTTTGCCCGCTTGATGCAGCACATACACCGGCACACCGTTGCGCCCGAGCTGGCTCAAGGCGGCGGTGATGGCCGGGTCGCGGCGCGTCCAGTCGGCACGCAGCAAAACCACTTTTTTGGCATCAAAGTCGGCCAACACTTCGGCGTTGGCCAGCGCGTTCTTCTTGTTGTACTGGCAAGTCACGCACCAGGCGGCGGTGAAATCTACAAACACCGGCGTGCCGCTGGCCAGCAGCGTCTCGACCTTGCCAGGGGCCCAGGCTTGCCAGCGCGCCGTGCTGGCAACAGCTCCGGGCGGCTCAGAAAATTGCACGACATTTTTGCCTATAGCCCACGTCAATGCTGCGAGGATAGCTATTGAAACCACAGCAATTGGCAAGCGGCTGCGGCCATGCAGGGTCAGCGCCCAAATGACCAACGCCAGCGCCACCAGCAGCGCCAGCAGGGCGCCAGCGCCGTCAATGCCGGTTTGCTGGCCCAGCACCCACACCAGCCAGACCACCGTGGCAAACATCGGGAAAGCCATGGCACGGCGGAACGTGTCCATCCAGGCACCAGGGCGCGGCAGCTTGCGCGCCAGCGCTGGCGACCAGCTGGCCGCCAGATACGGCAGCGCCATGCCAACCCCAATCGCCACAAAAATCAGCAATGCCTGCGCCGTCGGCAAGCTCAGCGCCAGCCCCAGCGACGCACCCATGAACGGCGCGGTACAGGGCGAGGCCACCACCACCGCCAGAATGCCCGACAAAAACGCATTCACCGCCGGATTTTTGGCCTCCAGCGTGGCCAGGCTGTTGGGGGTGAACTGGCCAAACTCAAACAAGCCCGCCAAATTCAGCCCGATCACGGTAAACAGCACCGCCAGACCCGCAACCACTGCTGGCGCCTGCAACTGAAACCCCCAGCCGAGCTGCTCACCCGCACTGCGCAGCAAAAGCATCAGAGCGCCCAAAGCCAGAAACGACAACACCACGCCAGCGCTGTAGGCCAGCCCGCTGACCTGGTGGCTGCGCCGGTCGTCAGCGTGACGGGTAAAGCTCATCACCTTGATTGCCAGAATCGGAAACACGCACGGCATCAGGTTGAGGATCATGCCGCCCAGCAGTGCGCCCACAATGGCCAGCCAGAGGCTGATGGGCACCGTGCTGGCTGGCAATGCGCTGCCACTGATTGCGCTACCAGCCGCTGTGTTGGCAGCAGCGCCGGTTGTGCCCGACTGCGCTTCAGATGCGCCATTGCCACTGGCTTGGGGCCAGTCACCGTTGACGCTGGCCTGGCTGGCAAAGCCGCTGCGCTGACCGTTGATGTCGGCTGCCAGCACCAGCGGCAAGGTTGTCGGGCTGGCGCTGCGGTGCGTGGCCATTGGCACCGAGGCGGTCCACTGCGCACCTTGCCAGGCTTGCGTCCAGGGCGCGGCAGTTTCGATCACTTCAGCGATTTCCGGGTAAAACTCCAGCGTTTTGCCTTGCCACGCAGCGGGCAGGCCGCTGACCGAGAGTTTGAGCTGCTTGTCAGCCAGGGTGATGCTGCTTTGACCCGCCAGCGCCTTGGGTGTGGTCTTGAAGGCTGCCTCAAACTCGCCAGCGTTGAGCGCGGTGGAGCTTTTGATGGGCAGGCGCAACTCGAAGACACCGTCCTGCGGCACGCACTCTTGCCGGCACACCAGCCAACTGGCCTGCAGCTTGACCAATAGCTCGGGCTTGAGCGGCGAGGGTTTGAAGTCTGGCGTGATGGTCAGCGGCACCGGCAGCAGCACCGTGCCGTCATAGCCATAGTTGGCCAGTTCGCCAAGCGGCAGTTTTTTGGGTATGGGCCAGGCAATGTCGCCAGCCAGCACACCCACCGGCAAGGTCCAGCTCAGGCTGGTGGGCTGGCCGGAGTCGCCAGAGTTCTTCCAGTAAGTGTGCCACTCCGGCTGATGTTTGATTTGCAGGCCAACCCACACCGGCTTGCCGGCATCGGCACCGTCCGGGGCGTAGGCCATCAACTCGGCGCGCACCTGCTCGGTGGTGACCACCAATTTTGCATCATTTTGGGCTGTAGCCCATATGGGTAAAGCGCTAAGAGCTATAAATAATAGAGCACTCAGGGCGCGAACAAGAGAGGGGTGTAAGGTCATGGATAAAGAGCCTCGGACGGGTAAAGTAAGTTCCTGGCGGCCAGCCGACGCGGCGTTGATGCGGCTGGCAGGCCATGGCAGACTGAAGCGCTGGCTGCCGATTGTCACAAAAATAATGAATAATGCCGTGTCGATATTATGAGTTGCCGTCACACTGCTGCCACGCTAGCGTGGTCAGGCTCAGGGCAGCAGATGAGGTCGGCGCGGCGGCCTTCGCTGCCATGAGCTGCATCGTGGGCAATCCTTGAGGACCAAACATGACATTTCCGGTCAATCCATTGAAGGTGCTGCATGGCAACTGATGCCACCGAAGCTGCTGCTTCAGAACTGCTGGCGTTTGTTGACGAGGATCCGCCTTGTCAGACAGATGCAAACTCAGGTGCACCGCGCCAGTGGCGTATTCTGGTGGTGGATGATGACCCCGATGTGCATCAGGCCACCTTGTTTTCGCTGGACGCGCAGCAGTTGTTCGGTCGTTCGCTGGTGTTTTTACATGCCCATTCAGCGCAGCAGGCACGCCAGCTCTTGCTGACCGAGACCGATCTGGCGCTGGTGTTGCTCGATGTTGTCATGGAAACCTCGGGGGCCGGGCTGGGTCTGGTGGATTTCATCCGTAACACGGCTAATCTGAAAGCCACGCGCATCGTGTTGCGCACCGGACAGCCGGGCTATGCGCCCGAGCACGACACCATCCTGCGCTATGACATCAACGACTACAAGACCAAGTCCGAGCTGACACATCACAAGTTATTGACCACGGTCACGGCCGCCATCCGCTCTTATGACCAACTTTGCACCATTGAGGCCAATCGCCTGGGGCTGGAGCTGATCGTCAAGGCCAGTGCGCATCTGCTGGAGGCGCAAGGGCTGCAAACCTTTGCGGGTGGCGTGATGACACAACTGGCCGCGCTGCTGGGCACGCTGCCTGAAGGCCTGGTGTGCGCCCAAGGCACTGCGGGCAGTGGCCAGTACACGGTGCTGGCGGCTGCCGGTCAGTTCACGCCCTTGATCAACCGCCCGCTTCAAGACGTCACCGATGGGCGCGTGCGCCATGCGTTGCAACAGGCGCTGGATGCCGGCTGCAGTTACCACGGTGAACACGAAACCGTGCTGTATTTCGGGCACAAAAGTGGTCTGGACATGGCCGCTTTTGTGGGCACAGCGGTTGCACCACGCGACCTCGACTACCAGTTGCTGAGTGTGTTTTCGGCCAACCTGAGCGCCTGTCTGCGCAACCTGGCGCTGCTGCAGCGCCTGAATGCCGATGCCTACATTGACCCGTTGTTGCGCCTGCCCAACCGCACCTACTTCATCGAAGAAGTGTCGCGGCGCATTGCCGCCAACCCGGCGGCGTATGCGCTGGCGCTGCTTGACATAGACGACTTTGCCACTGTCAATGACCTGATGGGTCATGGCTACGGCGATGCGTTGCTGCGCGCGTTTGCCACGCATTTGGCGGACAGCCTGGCGGCCGGCACCTTGCTGGCGCGGGTCGGCAGCAACACCTTTGGCCTGTTGTGTGCGCATACACAGATTTCAGCCGGCTGCATCGCCTCGATTGCCAGCCAGCCATTGACGGTCTTTGGGCAACCGCACCGGATATCGGTGACCTCCGGCATTGCCGTGCTGGACGCGTCCACCATGCTGGGCGCCGACTGGCTTAAAAACGCCAGCATCGCGCTCAAGCAGGCCAAGCGCAATAGCCGTGGCGGGCAGGTGTTTTATTCAGCCGACATGGCAGCGCAGTCGCGCAGCCGGGCGCAGTTGTTGACCAGCCTGCACGCCGCGTTTGGCCAGGGGCAGTTGTTTCTGGCTTACCAGCCGCAGGTCGATTTGCAATCGGGCGCGCTGATTGGCATGGAGGCCTTGCTGCGCTGGCGCAAGGAAGACGGCAGCATGGTGCCGCCCGACCAGTTCATCCCGATTGCCGAGCAGTCGGGGCTGATCGTCAGTCTGGGCGACTGGGTGCTGCAAACCGCCTGCCGCGACATGCAGCGCTTCAAGGCGCTGGGTTTGAGCAACTGCCACATGGCCGTCAACGTGTCGGTGGTGCAGTTTCAGAGCAGCGGGTTTTTTGAGCGGGTGCTTGACACGCTGGCATCCTCGGGCCTGCAGGCCGGCGAGCTGGAGCTCGAAATCACCGAGTCTGTGGCGATGTTCGGCTCAGACATGGTGGCTGATTTGCTGGGGCGATGGCGGTCCCACGGCATTGCGGTGGCGATTGATGACTTTGGCACTGGTTACTCGTCTCTGAGCTACCTGGAGAAGCTGCCACTGGACCGCATCAAGATCGACCGCGCCTTTGTCACCCAAATGGGTCAAAAGGGCAGCGCGCGCATTGCCGAGATGATTGTCCAGTTGGGTCACAAGCTGGGGTTGCGGGTGATTGCCGAGGGCATTGAAGATGCCACTGCCTGGCAGGTGCTGCGCGACATGGGTTGCCATGAAGGTCAGGGGTTTTTTATCTCGCGGCCGCTGGACTTCAGCGCGCTGTGCGATTGGTGGGTCAAACGCCCGCAAAGCGCGGCGCAGTATGGCGTGGACTGAGGTGGAGCACGGCCAGACGCGCACAGTGCGCTGCGCAGGTGTTGCGTGGTGGGCGTTGCTGCTGCTGCTGGCCTTGCTGGCTGGCTGCGACAAAGCCCCGGTGAGTGTCGGTTTTTTGGGCGGACTGACCGGCCATGCCGCCGATCTGGGCATTGCCGGGCGCGATGGTGCATTGCTGGCGGTGGAGCAGGTCAACCAGCAAGGTGGCGTTCTTGGTGCCCAGGTCAGATTGCTGGAGCTCGACGACCAGCAACAACCCGACAGCGTAGCGCCGCTGCTGCGAACCGCGCAAAACGCAGGTGTGGTGGCGGTGGTCGGGCCGATGACCAGCAGCGTTGCCAAGCATTGGATACCACTGGCCAACCAGGCCCGGCTGTTGACAATTTCACCAACCGTGACCAGCAGTGACTTCAGCGGTCAGGATGACTATTTTTTTCGGGTCATCTCAGACACCACCGACTACGCCCGCAGCAGCGCCCTGAACTACGCCGCAGACCCGCGCTGGCAAAATTTTGCCGTGCTGTTTGATGAAAACAATGCCGCCTACACGCGCAACTGGGTGCAGAATTTTCGGTTGTCCATGCAGCAGTTTGGTGCCCAAGCGGTGGCGGAAGTCGGCTTTGGCTTGCCGGGCAGCGCACCGTTGCCCGCGCTGGTGGAGCAAGTGCTGGCCAGCGGGCCCACTGCGGTGGTGTTGGTCGCCAATGCAGCCGACACCTCCCGGCTGGCCAGCCTGCTGCGCCTGCGCCAGCCGCAACTGCAACTGGCTGGCTCCGAATGGTCGGCCACCGAGCAGTTGCTGGCGCTGGGCGGCATGGCGGTAGAGGGCATGCAGATTGTGCAATTCATGGACCACGAAGACCGCTCCGAGGGCTACCTGCGCTTTGTTGCCGAGTTTCAGCAGCGTTATCGCCGGGTGCCCGGGTTTGCTGAGGTGGCGGCTTATGACGCGATGCGGGTGCTGCTACAGGCCATGCAGCAACGCCAGGCGCCAGAGTCACTCAAAGACTGCCTGTTGCGGGTGCAGCAGTTTGTTGGCTTGCAGCAACAAGTCATCTTCGACGGCTCCGGCGATTCGGGGCGACGTGCAGTGGCTTCGGTGGTGAAAGACCGGCGATTTCAAACCCGTGCGCTGCCATGATGTTGCGTCGCTCTTATTCGCTGCGCAAGCTGTTGATCGGCTTGTTTTTGTTGGTGGCACTGCTGGCCACGCTGGTGGCCACGGTGATGCTGGTCACCTGGCGGCTGCCCATGGTGCGCCAGCAGGCGCAAACCGAGCAGGCCCGCATTGCGGCCATGGTGCTACAGCAGCTGGAGGTGTTGCTGGAGGTCACTGAAGCGTCAACGCAGTCGATTGGCCGCATGTTGTCCACCGAAACCTCGACGCCAAACCGTCAGGGCTTGATGCAGCGCATCACCGAGCTGACCCGCCACGCTGAATTTTTTGAGAGTCTCTATCTGCTCGACGAGCAATCCGTGGTGACGGCGCTGGGCGCGGCGGCCAAGTTCGATCAACAGCTCGCCCCCCGCGAGTGGCTCGGCCGCGACCTGGGCGGGCTGGCCGTTGTGCAAAGCGCGCATCGCCAAAACACCATGGTCTGGAGCGAGCAGTACCTGTCGCCGCTGCTGGGGGTGCCGGTGGTGACGCTGGCACTGCCTGCCGGCAAGGATTTGTTGTTGGCAGAAGTCTCGGTAGGCCGGCTGGTGGACTTCATGCAGCGCGCCAGTCATCTTGACGGCTTGTTGGTGCTGGCGCTGGACGGCAAGGGGGAGTTGGTTGCTGCCCCCGACATGCGCTTGGCGCGCACCCGCAGCAACTTGTCCAACCTGACCGTGGTGCGCGCGGCGCTGGACGGCGGCCGGGCCTTTGACAGCTTCGAATTTGGCGGCCAGGCGTACTTCGGTACGGCAGTGCGCTCGCAGCGACTCGGTTGGGTGGTGGTGGCGGCCTATCCGCAGTCGGTGGTGGATGCGTCACGCTGGGTGGCGATTTCCATCACCGGCGTGACGCTAATTCTGGCGATTGGTGTCGGGGTGCTGGCTTATGGCTGGCTGGCGGGGCTGATTCAGCGCCGGGTGCAACGCACTGTGGCTTACGCGCAAGCGGTGGCCGAGGGTCATTACGAACCACCCGAGGGGCAGGCGCACGTTCTGGAGTTGCAGCAACTCGACAGCAGCCTGCAACAGATGGCAAAGACCATCCAACGCCGCGAACAGCAATTGCGCGCCATTGTGGAGAACACACCCGCCCTGGCGATCCAGTGGTTTGACAAGCAGGGGCGCGTGCTGGACTGGAACCCGGCCTCAGAGACAGTGCTGGGCTGGACCCGCGAACAGGCGCTTGGCAAGACCCTGGAGCAACTGATTTACACGCCAGAGCAGCAGCAACTGTTTCTGAAAGCTCTGGCTGATATTGAGGCAACCGGCACGCCCTTTGGCCCTTACGAAGGGTCGGTGCGGGTCCGCAGCGGCGCCGAGCGCTACATTTTTTCGACCACGTTTGCCATTCCCGACATCGGCGACGGGCAGGTGTTTGTGTGCATGGACATCGACATCACCGAAAAACGGCAGATGGAAAACGATTTGCGCGAACTCAATGCCGACCTGGAGCAGCGCATTGACAAACGCACCGCCAGCCTGACCCAGGCCAACGCCGACCTGCAAGTGGCATTGACCGAGCTACAGCAGATGCAAGACCACCTGGTGCAATCTGAAAAGCTGGCCTCGCTGGGCGCGCTGGTGGCAGGCATTGCGCACGAGCTCAACACACCCATTGGCAATGGGCTGATGGCAATTTCGACGCTGGAGCAACGCACCAGAACGTTTCGCACGCAGCTGGCAGCGGGTTTGCGCCGCTCAGACCTGGAGGCGTTTTTGAATCAGCTTGAAACCGGTGGCAGCATTGCCACGCGCAATCTGGCGCGTGCGGCCGAGCTGATCAACGGCTTCAAGCGGGTAGCGGTCGATCAAACCAGCGTGCAGCGGCGCAAATTCGAGCTGGCAGAACTGGTGCACGAAATCTTGCTGACGCTGCAACCGATGTTCAAGCACAGCCCAGTGCAACTGGTGGTGAACGTGCCGGCCATCACCCTCGATGGTTACCCCGGACCACTGGGGCAAGTCATTTCAAACCTGGTGCAAAACGCGCTGCTGCACGGGTTTGAAGGGCGCGACCAAGGCAACATTTACATTGATGCCCGGCTTGAGGCGGGCCAAGTCACGCTCACCCTCAGCGACGATGGCTGCGGCATTGCGCCAGAGCTGGTGCGCCGTGTGTTTGACCCATTTTTCACCACCCGGCTAGGCAAGGGCGGCAGCGGCTTGGGGTTGCACATTGTTCACAACATCGTGACCGGCATGCTGGGTGGCCACATCGAACTGCGGCAGGCAGCCAGCGGGGGGGCCAGCTTTGTCATCACCATTGCGGTCAACGCGCCGCTGTTGACCAGTGGCGTGACGCAAACAACAACCTAGCGGTTGTGCAGCAAAGGCACGCGGCTGGCAGATGCCGCCTGGGATGCGCCCAGCTTGAACACCGACACCGCCTGCACCAGCTCTTGCGCCTGATGCCGCAGACCGCTGGCGGCGGCGGCCATCTGCTCGACCAGCGCGGCGTTTTGCTGGGTGGTCTGGTCCATTTGGTTGACCGCCTCTCCCACTTGCGCCACGCCTTGGGACTGCTCCTGGCTGGCAGCGCTGATTTCGCCCATGATGTCTGTCACTTTTTTGATGCTTTCCACCACTTCGGCCATGGTGTCACCGGCTTTGTCCACCAGCGCAGTGCCTTGTGCCACCCGGTCCACGCTGGCGTTAATCAGGCTTTTGATTTCTTTGGCCGCCTCTGCCGAGCGCCCGGCCAGCGAGCGTACCTCGCTGGCCACCACGGCAAAGCCGCGTCCCTGCTCGCCAGCGCGCGCGGCTTCCACCGCTGCATTGAGCGCCAGAATGTTGGTCTGAAAGGCAATGCCGTCAATCACCTGGATGATGTCGGCAATCTTGCGGCTGCTGTCGTTGATGCCCTTCATGGTTTGCACCACCTCGCCCACCACATTGCCGCCGCGCACCGCCACCGTGCTGGCGTTGATGGCCAACTGGTTGGCTTGCGCGGCGTTGTCGGCATTGCGCTTGACGGTGGCATCCAATTCTTCCATGCTGGCAGCAGTCTGCTGCAGTGCAGTGGCCTGGTTTTCGGTGCGCACCGACAAGTCATTGTTGCCCTGGGCAATTTCGGCGCTGGCGTTGGCCACCGACTCCGAGCCTTGCCGCACATTGGCTACCACCGCCGCCAGCTTGGTCTGCATGGCATCCAGGCTGCCCAGCAGGTCAGACAACTCATCGTGGCCGGTGATGGTCAGGTGGTGCGTCAGGTCGCCTGCGGCAATGCTGTGCGCCAGCGTTACCGCCTGTTGCACTGGCGTGGTAACACTCAGCGGAATGATCCAGATCAACGTCAACCCCACCACAATGATCACCAGCGTGGCGCCGAGCATGGCGTATTCGGCCGATGTGACAGTGTCTTTGACGATGTTGGCCGCACTTGCAGTGCCCTCCAGGTTGAACTTCAGAATGGTTTCCATGGCCCCATAGGCCTGCCGGAATGCCGCAGGCGCGGTGTCGGCAAACATCTGCCGGGTGAGTGCTTTGGCTTCATCGGTGACATTTGCCGCCCCAACGCCAGCCAGAGCGTCTTTGGCAACTTTGAAATAGGCATCGCGTTTGCTACGGTAATCGGCATACAGCGCTTTTTCGGCATCACCCATTGCGGCGTTGGCATCGCTGTAGGTCAACAAGGTGGCGGCGTAAATATCGGTCGCCTTGGTCAGCGCGGCTTCCAGCTCTTGTAGCTTTTTTGCAAATGCGCTGGCATCGTTGCTGTCGCGTCCCGCCATCCGGTCGCTGACTTGCAGGTAATGGTCGGCCACAAAGCCCTTCATGTGGCCCAGGTTCTCGATGGCCGGAATCCACGAGGTAGCCACCTCGCCGGACTCGTATTTGACCGACATGTTGCGGTAATACGAGTTGGCGGCACTGAGCACAGCCAGCAACAGGATCAGGGCCATACCGGCGGTGATTCGAGCACGAATGCCCAGGCTGTTCATCATCACGTTACTCCAGGTTGGGTGAAATCAAACAAAGATTGTAGGGATCGGTGGTGACGGCTGCCGACAGGTCGCCAAGGCTTGATCTGAAATGTCCGATAAAGGGCGATCATCCGCAACACGGGTAAACACGGGGTTGTTGCAAGACCGGTACATCAGCGGCCAGGGGTTGGCATGGCGGCCCATAATTACAAGCTTTTGACACCTCTAGCCCAATATGAAAAAGCGCTGACAGCTATGTAACTTATAGCTATTGACGGCATGAATGGTCCTGATTGAAAAGAAAGTTCAGCCGCTGGGTATGTCAAAGAAATTCGCGGCTAGCGCCGCTCCTACAAAACGGGTCACGGTCCCTTGGCAGGAGCGGTGGCAGCCGCGAATGTGGCCTGCACAACAGACATGATGGCTGAAGACCATGGCCAATCAGGTAAATGGTTGAACCTGGATGCCTCAGTTGAGTGCTGAAAGTGGCGCATGTTGCGTCAAATGGGTAGGTCGGGTTAGCCGCAGGCGTAACCCGACATCTCGCCAGCTATAGCAAC
>JFJP01005907.1_pt1 | contig 11578 bp, 9 predicted proteins | sample 431651 | NCBI WGS metagenome assembly JFJP01 (sample SAMN02602958, study PRJNA72255) | Microbial mat metagenome, whole genome shotgun sequencing project. | biome: fresh water; feature: sink hole; material: water; isolation source: purple microbial (photo- and chemosynthetic) mats found in... | reverse complement strand
GAACAAATGACCAAGTTCACCACCGAAATCGGCTTCAAGGGCCTGCAAAACCCCGACGAAGTCGGCGCCGCCGCAGTGGACTACTTGCGTGTGGCAGGGCATCTGGTGTTTGGCTACTTCTGGGCGCGCATGGCGCAGATCGCAGTGCGCCAGATCGCTGCCGGCAACACCGACCCGTTTTACACCGCAAAACTGCAGACGGCACGCTTTTATTTCGCCAAATTGTTCCCGGAAACCGCTACATTGATGCGCACAGCGCGCACCGGCTCCCGCGTTCTGATGGACACCGATTGCGCACTGGCCTGACCCCTGATCAACCCATTCCAACGGAGACACTTATATGAATTTTTCGACTCAAGCCCTTATTGGACGTGCGCTGACTGCTACATTTTTTGTATCAATCAGCAGCATCGCCGCAGCCCAGATGACGCCCGTGGGCACCTGGAACAGCATCGACGACAAGAGCGGTGAGCTCAAGAGCGAGATTGTCGTGACCGATGCCGCTGGTGTGCTGACCGGCAAGGTCACCAAGTTGCTGCGCAAGGACGCCGACCCCAAGAAGCTCTGCACCGAATGCAGCGATGACCGCAAAGACAAGCCGGTGGTGGGGCTGGAGATCATCCGTGGCGCCAAGAAGGCCGAGGGCAAAGAGGTGTGGGAAGACGGCAAGATTCTCGACCCCGAAAACGGCAAGGAATACACCCTGCGCCTGACGCCCATCGAGGGCGGCAAAAAGCTCGAGGTGCGCGGATATATCGGTTTCTTCTTCCGAAACCAAACATGGGTACGCGTTCAGTAACTTCAGGAAAAACCACTATGTCCCGATTCAATGTGAAAAAAGTCGCCGTTCTGGGCGCTGGCGTGATGGGTGCGCAGATCGCCGCACATCTGGTCAACGTCAAAGTACCGGTCATCCTGTTTGACTTGCCAGCCAAGGACGGCCCCAAAAACGGCATTGTCAGCCGCGCGGTCGATGGGTTGAAAAAGCTCAAACCCGCCCCGCTGGCGCTGGCCGACGAGGCCGCCCTGATCGGCCAGGCCAATTACGAGGACCATCTGGAGCAGCTCAAGGGCTGCGACCTGATCATCGAGGCCATTGCCGAGCGCATGGACTGGAAGCTTGACCTGTACCAAAAGATTGCGCCCTTTGTGGCGCCGCACGCCATCGTGGCATCCAACACCTCGGGCCTGTCGATCACGCGCCTGAGCGAGGTGCTGCCTGAAGCCTTGCGACCCCGCTTCTGCGGCATCCACTTCTTCAACCCACCTCGCTACATGCAGCTCGTCGAGTTGATTGCGACACCTGCCACGCAGCCGCTGATCCTCGATCAGCTTGAAACCTTTGTCACCAGTGGTCTGGGCAAAGGCGTGGTGCGGGCCAAGGACACGCCCAACTTCATCGCCAACCGCATCGGTGTCGCCGGCATGCTCTCGACCATGAAAGAGGTGGAGAACTTCGGCCTGAGCTACGACGTGGTCGATGATTTGACCGGCAAAAAGCTGGGCCGTGCCAGTTCGGGCACGTTCCGCACGGCGGACGTGGTGGGCCTGGACACCATGGCGCACGTCATCAAGACGCTGCAAGACACGCTGTCGCCTGAATCCGACCCGTTTTACGCCAGCTTTGCCACGCCAGAGGTACTGAAAACCTTGCTCGAGAAAGGCCACCTGGGGCAAAAGAGCAAGGCAGGCTTCTTCAAAAAAGTCGGACGCGACATTCTGCGCTTTGACGCGGCAAGCAAAGACTATGTACCTGCCGGCCAGAAGGCCGACGACGTCTATGCCCGCATGCTCAAAAAACCCGCGGCCGAGCGCCTGCAACTGCTGCGCAACAGCGAAGGCGCACAGGGCCAGTTCCTGTGGGCCATCCTGCGCAACGCCTTCCACTACGCGGCGGTGCATCTGGCCGATGTGGCCGATAACGCCCGCGATGTGGACTTGTGCATGCGCTGGGGTTTTGGCATGAAGCAAGGCCCATTCGAGTTGTGGCAGGAGGCCGGCTGGCTGACCGTGGCCCACATGGTCAAGGAAGACATCGAGGCCGGCAAGGCACTGTGCAATGCGCCGCTGCCTGACTGGGTGTTCAGTGGGCCGGTGGCCGATGCCGGCGGTGTCCACACACCACAAGGCTCATGGAACCCGAGCACCGGCCAGTTTGTGCCAGTACGCCAGTTGCCGGTGTATGCCCGTCAGCATTTCCCGGAAAGCGTGTTGGGGGCCCAGGCACCCGATTGCGCCAGTGCCGGTACGACCGAATACGAAGACGACGCCGTGCGGCTGTGGACGCTGGACGGCGAGGTGTTGATCGTCACCAGCAAGACCAAAATGCACACCTTGCACCCCGATGTGGTCGAAGGGCTGGTGCGCGCAGTGGACCTGGCCGAACAACGCTTTGCAGCAATGGTGATCTGGAGTGGTGACGAGGTGTTTTCGGCCGGCGCCGACCTGCAGGCACTGCTGCCGGCCTACATGACCGGGGGCTCCAAGGCGATCGAGCCGGTCGAAGCCGAGATGCAACAGGCGTTTTTGCGTGTGCGCTACGCCCAGGTGCCGGTGGTGGCCGCCATGCGCGGCCTGGCACTCGGTGGCGGTTGTGAACTGGCCGTTTGCTGTGCCCGGCGCGTTGCCGCCATGGAGAGCTACATCGGTCTGGTCGAAGTCGGTGTTGGACTGGTTCCAGGCGCTGGAGGCCTTACCTATATTGCGAGACGTGCTGCAGAAAACGCAGCACTTTCAACCGGCAAGGACTTGCTTGCGTTCCTGACCGAGGGCTTCACCGCCGCGGCCATGGCCAAGGTCGGCACCAGTGCGCTGGAGTCACGCAAACTCGGCTACCTGCAAGACAGCGATGTGATCGTGCCACACAAGGACGAACTGCTGCATGTGGCGCTCAGCCAAGCCCGTGCGCTGGCTCAGGCTGGCTACCGCCCGCCGCACCGGCGCAGCTTTGCCGTGGCCGGGCGCAGTGGCATTGCCACCATCAAGGGGTCGCTGGTCAACATGCGCGACGGCGGCTTTATCAGCGCGCATGACTTCCACATCGCCAGCCTGATCGCGGGCGTGGTGTGCGGCGGCGACGTCGATGCCGGCAGTCTGGTGACCGAAGAGTACCTGATGACGCTGGAGCGCCAGGCTTTCTGCTCACTGCTGGACAACCCCAAGACGCAAGAACGTGTGATGGGCATGCTCAACACCGGCAAGCCGGTGCGCAACTGACATGACACAGAACCACGCCACAGCCAAGACCAGCCCCAACCGGCTGGCGCGCACCATGCGCGCGCTGGACCGCGTGCCCTCGTTCGCGCGCCCCTGGGTGCGCAGCCGTGTCTTGGGCCGTGCTGTGCCGTTTACTGGCACCGCCGGCCTGGAGTTTGTGCAGATGTCGCCCGAGCGGGTGGAGGTCGCGCTTGCCAACCGGCGCCGGGTGCAAAACCACATTCATGGCGTGCACGCCGCCGCCATGGCACTGCTGGCCGAAACGGCCACCGGCATGGTGGTGGGCATGAACGTGCGTGACGACTGCCTGCCCTTGGCCAAGCAAATGCGCATTGACTTCAAAAAGCGGGCCGTGGGCGACATGCGTGCGGTGGCGGTGCTCAGCGAGGCACAGCGCGCCGACATGCTGCGCCATGACAAGGGTGAGGTCGTGGTGTCGGTGCAAGTCAACGACGAGTCGGGTGCCACACCCATCGAATGTGAATTTATCTGGGCCTGGATTCCATCAGGCCCCCGAAAAACAGGAAGCCAGAAATGAAACAACTTCAAGACGCCTACATCGTTGCTGCCACGCGCACGCCCATCGGCAAATCGCACCGTGGTTTTTTCAGGAACACCCGGCCGGACGACCTGCTGGTCACCGTGCTGCAGTCGCTGCTGGCGCAGGCCCCCGGCCTGGACAAAGCCGCCATCGAAGACGTGATCTGCGGCTGTGCTATCCCCGAGGGAGCCCAGGGTCTGAACGTGGCCCGCATTGGTGCGGTGCTGGCCGGCCTGCCGGTGAGCGTGGGTGGCATCACCGTGAACCGCTTCTGCGCCTCAGGCTTGAGCGCGATCCAGATGGCGGCTGACCGCATCCGTGTCGGCGAGTCCGACGTGATGATCGCCGCCGGCACCGAGAGCATGAGCATGGTGCCGATGATGGGCAACACACCCTCGCTGTCGCCGGCCATCTTCGCCAACGACGATGTGGGCATTGCCTACGGCATGGGCCTGACCGCCGAAAAGGTGGCGCAGCAATACAAGGTGAGTCGCGAGGCACAGGACAGCTTTGGCCTGCAATCGCACCAGCGCGCGCTGGCCGCGCAGGCTGCCGGTGAGTTCACCGCCGAAACCACCCCGGTCCAAGTGGTGGACCGCAGCCCCGACCTGGCCAGTGGCGGCGTGATCGAAAAGCGCCGCACTGTCACGCAAGACGAAGGCGCCCGCGCCGACACCAGCCTCGAGGGCCTGGCCAAGCTCAAGACACCGTTTGCCGCGCGTGGCTCGGTCACCGCCGGCAACAGCTCGCAAACCAGCGACGGTGCCGGTGCCCTGCTGCTGGTGAGTGAAAAGGCACTGAAGCAATATGGCCTGACACCCATGGCACGGTTTGTGAGTTTTGCCGCCCGCGGCGTGCCGCCGCACCTGATGGGTATCGGCCCGGTCGAGGCCATTCCGGCGGCGCTAAAGGCGGCCGGTCTGAAGCAGGACGACCTGGACTGGATCGAACTCAACGAGGCCTTTGCCGCACAAAGCCTGGCGGTGATGAACACGCTGGGGCTGGATGCGGCACGTGTTAACCCGATCGGTGGCGCCATCGCACTGGGACACCCGTTGGGTGCGACCGGTGCCATCCGCGCTGCCACCCTGGTGCACGCACTGCAGCGCCGTCAGCTCAAATACGGCATGGTCACCATGTGTATCGGCATGGGCCAGGGTGCAGCGGGCATCTTTGAGCGGGTCTGACGTCTGAACGCCGGCGCCCAGGGCGCTGGCGGGCCCCGGCCCGGGCTGGCTCTACAATGCACTTCCAGCCCCAACAATTTTGGGCTTATTGGCCTCCAGCCCTTATCCATCAAGTGCTGACAGCTATCAAATTTATCAATATGCCGCCTTCCAGCACCCCTTTGACCCCGGTCATATTTGAGGACGAGTTTGTCGCTGGCCTGAAACAGGTGTTTGAAGAGCTGATCGTCTTCAACCATGTGCTGGGTCTGAAAATCACCAGCCTGCGCCCGGAGCAGGTGCGCGCGCGCATCGACATGCGCAATGATCTGGTAGGTCACTTTTCCTACAACCGCATCCACGGCGGCGTGATCAGCGCCGGGCTCGACGCCATGGGTGGCCTGGCGGTGATGGCCGCCATTGGCGCGCGCCACATGGACGAGCCTGTGCAGCAGCGCTTGCAACGATTTGGCAAGCTGGGCACCATCGATTTGCGGGTGGACTACTTGCGCCCGGGCATCGGCGAACACTTTGAGTTGCGCGCCGAGGTGATGCGCCTGGGCTCGCGCGTGGCCTCGACCCGCATGGAGTTTCTCGGGGCTGACGGCAAATTGCTGTCGAGCGCGGCAGCCGCTTACATCGTCTCCTGAGGCCCTGGCGCAGCCAGCCTGCGGCCGTCGGCAAGGCATAATGCCATGCTGAAGTCAGCGCGAATTAGAGACAAAGATATATGGCAAGTTTGGCAAAGACCCTGTTTCACGGGGCATTTTGGCGTTTTGGTGCGGCTCTCATGCGCCAACTGCGCTTTCCCGGAAAAATTGCTCTGGTCACCGTGGCATTCATGATTCCAGTGATCTGGGTGCTGTCAGTCATGGTGCGCGACAAGGTGGCAGTGATCGAGTCCACCCGGGTCGAGCGCGACGGTGTGCGCTATGCCGCCGTGATTTATCCGGCCATCGACCTGGCAGGCCAATGGCGGCAGCAGGCACGCAATACGGCCTTTGGTGAAGGCGGTGAGCGGCTTGGCCAGACGCGCCAGGAGTTTGACGCCCTGTATCAGCAGTTGCAGAAGCTGGACGCAGAACTGGGGCCGGAACTACAGGCCAGCGACACCTTTTCGGCGCTGCACAAGGCCGTCGAAACCGCACGCTCTGTGCAACCCGCGCCTGGAGCCAAAGCCGACCCGGAGGTGGTTTACAACGGCATGATCGGCGTCTCTCGCACGCTGGTCGATTTGCTCGATGCGGTGACCGATGGCGCCGGCCTGGCGCTCGACCCCGAAATGGGTAGTTTTTATCTGGCCAACGCCCTGTTCTTTCGCGCCCCCGACATCCTGCAAAACACCATCGAGGTGCGGGGACTGGTGCGCTCAGCCTTGCAGGCGCAGACCATCACACGGACTAACTCGGCGCGGCTGCGCGGCTATCTGGCGCTGATCGACCGCGACATCGCGAACTCTGAAAGTGACATGGCCAAGGCGCAAAAGGCGGCGCCCGAGTTTTCTGGCCGCATTGCGCGCGGCGCGCTGGCGCAGACGCATGACTTTCTCAAACAGATGGGTCAACTGGTGCCGGTTGGCTCCAACGAGGTACAGGGCGATGTGGCGGCCTTTCTGAAAGCAGCCAACGGCGCCATCGACAGCCAGTTCAAACAGGTTGAACAGAACCTGCTCGTGCTCGATGCCATGCTGGCGCAGCGTCAGGCGAGCCTGCAAACCAGCTTGTGGCTGGCGCTGGGTGTGACCTTGATCGGCTTTCTGCTGGCGGGCTATCTGTTCATGGGCTTTTTCAACGCCATGACCGATGGTTTTTCGTCCATGCGACGCAGCCTGATCAGCATGGCCATGGGTGATTTGCGCTCACAGGTGCACCAGATTGGGCGCGATGAAGTGGCCGGCATCCTGAAAGAGTTGGACAACATGCAGGTGTCGCTGGCGCAGACGGTACAACGGGTCCAGCAAGCCAGTGAGGCGGTGGTGAGCTCCAGTCTGCAGATCGCACACGGCACACAAGACTTGGCCAGCCGCACCGAGTCGGCTGCGGCGGCACTGGAGCAGTCGTCCGCCGCGCTTGAGGAAACCAACTCGACAGCGGCCATGACGGCTGAGTCAGTCGGAAAGGCGGCCAAAATTGCCTCCGAGAACGCCAATGCCGCAAGCAAAGGCGGCGCGGTGATGCAGGACGTGGCCGACACCATGCAGCGCATCCAGGCCTCTTCACAAAAGATCGGCGACATCATCGGCGTCATTGATGGCATTGCCTTCCAGACCAACATCCTGGCCTTGAACGCCGCCGTCGAGGCGGCCCGCGCTGGCGAGCAAGGTCGCGGTTTTGCCGTGGTAGCCACCGAGGTGCGGGCGCTGGCCGGACGCAGTGCTGCGGCTGCCAAAGAGGTCAAGACCCTGATCACCGGCAGCACCGACGAGGTCGCCAAGGGAGCCCAGATCGTGCGCGATGCCAGCGAGCAGATGCACGCCATCGTGGACCATGCCGAGCAGATTCGCAGTCTGCTGGAGGAAGTGGCCAATGGCGCGCGCGAGCAAAGTCTGGGCATTGGGCAGATTGGCGAAGCAGTCAGTGAGCTCGACCGCAGCACGCAAGCCAACGCCGCCTTGGTGCAGCAAACCGCCGCCAGCGCTGACACGCTGCGTCAGGTCGCCGTGCAGATGGTGGCACGCTTTGATGAATTTCAATTGCCGGGCGAACAGGCGCATGCACAGGCCGACGGGGTGAATGTCGATGCCTACATCGACGCTCACCGGCAATGGAAAGTGACCCTGCGCGAAGCCGTCGAATCAGGCGACAAGATCGATGTGGCAGCCCTGTCGTGCGACGACCGCTGCGCACTGGGCAAGTGGATCTACGGCGATGGCCAGCGCCTGCGTGATCGGGTCAGCTTCAGCACCCTGATCCAGCGTCACGCCCACTTTCACCAGGTGGCCGGCCAGGTCGGGCAACTGGTCAACGACGGCCGCCGCGAGGCCGCGGTGGACGCATTGAGTCCGAACACCCCGTTCAGCAACGCCACCGCCGATGTGGTGGCCGTGCTGGCAGAGGCCAAACGAGCCGGGTTTGTTTGACCGACGCGGTAAAGCAACGCCCCTCGGCGCGCTCAGCGGCCCGCGCGATCCCCCAGCCCAGCCAGCCAAAGCTGCGTTCTTAGCCCGCCCTGGGCCCGATTGCTCAGGAAAATGCTGCCGTTTTGCCGCTGCATCAAATCGCGCGCAATATACAAGCCCAGCCCATTGCCAGGGGCCACCCGGCTGCCACCGTGGGCCAGTCTGAAAAATGGGTCAAACACCTGTTCAAGCTGCTCTGGTGCAATGCCCGGGCCGTCGTCTTCAACGATGATGCTCACGCCCCCTTCGTCGCCCGCTTCGACATGCAAGCGTGCGTTGCCGCCGTGGCGAACTGCGTTGTTGATCACATTGATCAGCACGCGACGCAGCATGGCCGGGTCGGCCATGGCGACGTGACTGGCCTGAGTTTCTTCCAGTTCGATGTGCCGGCGATCGGTCTCGCGCAGGTCATCAACGCTCGCCTGCACAAGCGCACCGATGTCGGTGCGCTGCAAGGGGGCGGGGGTGGTCTGTTGGCGAAACAGTTCCAGTGCCGAGCCAATCAAGCTGTCCATCTCGCGAATGTCACCAATGCAGCTTTCGATGTTGGGTGGCGCACTGCCACGCTCCAGATGCAGACGCAACCGGGTCAGCGGTGTGCGCAGATCATGCGAGACAGCGGCCAGCACCAGCTCGCGGCTGCGAAATTCTTGCTGTAATTGACGCGATAGTTCGTTGAACACCCGCGCCGTTTCACGCACCTCCACAGTGCCCAAGGCCTCGTCCAGCGGCGCCGGGGTTTGCCCTTTGGCAAGCGTTGACCCGAGTTGGGTGGCGGCCTGGGTCAGGCGGCGCACCGGCAGCGCCAGCCAGCGCGCGCCGTACCAGGCGGCCAGTGCGATCAGCACAAAGCGCAGCGCGTAGTCCAGCAGCAAGGCCGGCATTGGCAGGCCGATGGGTGCGTGCGGCACTTCGTGCCCGCTGCGGTGGGGCAAGCCTGGCGTGGGCGGCAAGGACGGAAAAACAATCGGATCAACGGGCAAGTGCACTTGCCCACTGGCCAGCTCGGGGCGCAGCAGCGGCAGCACCCATTGCGTAACCACCCCAAAAGCCACCAGATGGCTGACGATGAGCGCGCCCCACAGCAGCACGGCCAGTCGAAAAAACAGTGTGTTCCATACCGGCAGTTTCACCACAAGACCTCCAGATCAAACAAATAACCCTCACCACGCAAAGTGCGGATGACCGAGCCATCGCAGGCCTGGTCACCCAGCTTGCGACGCAGGCGCGACACGCCCAGGTCAATGCTGCGGTCGTTCACCTCAACGCCGGGCGCGCGCGTCAGTTCAATCAGTCGGTCGCGACTCAGCACCCGCGCCGGGTTTTCTACAAAAGCCAGCATCAAACGGTATTCGGCGCTTGACAAAGGCAGCACCACGCCGTCGGGCGACAGCAGTTGGTGGCGCAGCAAGTCAAAACACCAGCCGCCAAACTGCGCCTGCGTGCGCGCCGCCACCGACTGGGTCGCGGCTTGTCGTGCGCCGCGCTGTTGCCGGCGCACCTGGGCATGGATGCGGGCCACCAGCTCTCGCGGCTCAAACGGCTTAGCCAGGTAGTCATCAGCGCCCCACTCCAGCCCCAGCACGCGGCTGGCCAGATCACCCCGCGCGGTCAGCATGATGATGGGGGTCTCCAGGCGCGTGCGGATTGCTTGACACAGCTCCAGTCCATCGGCATCGGGCAGCATCACGTCCAGCAAGATGATGTCAAACACACGGGCTTTGAGCGCCTGCTGCATTTGCGCCGCGTTGGCCGCGGGGGTGACTTGCATGCCAAAACCATTCAGGTAGCCGCACAAGCTGTTCAAAATGGCCGGGTCGTCATCCACCAGCAAACATGCAATCACATCGGCCTCCCGCAGTTGCCAAAGAAATCACTTTGAACTTCCCCTTCTTGCGTGCCAACGCCGTGTGGTCAGGCCGCACATTGGCCGAGCGACACGGCGCAAGTCGGGTCATTTTCCGTCTTATTCTTGGCTGCCTCAGGTCAGCAGTCGTGTTTGGACCGAACCTTACTTCATGAAACGGTCCAGAAAGCTGATCACTTTGTCCAGATTGGTGCTGGTACCAAACTCCGAGCTGCCGTGCCCGGCACCGGCGAGCAGCTCGTAGCTCACATGGCTGGCCCCTTTGACGGCCGTGAGCGCTTGCGAGAAATTCAGGCTTTGGGTGTAGGGAATGTTTTTGTCTGCGCTGCCCACCTGAATGAAAAAGGCCGCGTCATCCGCGCTGATGTAGTTGGCCGGGTTCGCTTTGGCCACCTGGGTGGGCACGGTTTGCACCGCTGCGCCAATGTACCTGGACTCGGGCGAGGTGGCGCCGTTGGTGTTGATGGTGAAGCCCAGCGCCTGCGCCTCGGCGTCCATCGTCAAAAAGTTGATCGGACCAAACCAGTCCACAGCAGCCAACACACGCGAGGATTGGCTGGCATTGCCAAGCTCAGCACCTTCGAGCTCAGCCACACCACCGGTGGTGCCCAGCATGGCAGAAATGTTGCCACCGGCCGAGGCGCCCCAACTGGCGATCTTGTCGGGGTTGACGCGGTAGCCGCTGGCATTGGCGCGCAGATAGCGCACCGCCGCCTTGGCGTCGTGAATGGCGGCCGGAAAGATTGCCTCGCCGCTCAAGCGGTAGTTGATGCTGACAGCCACATAACCGCGCGCGTTCAGCGCGGCGGCGTTGGCGCTTTCGCCACCCTTGTCACCCATCATGAAGGCGCCGCCGTGGATCAACACCACCGCTGGAAACGGGCCGGCGCCTGCGGGCACATAAACATCCATTTTCTGCGCCGATGACACGCTGGCGTAAGCCACGTTGGTGTGAGTGACCGCGCTGCTGCTGGACGGCGCAGGCGTGACTGGAACGACCGGCGCCGGCTCGACCGCAGGGCTGGCGCTGGAGTCGCCGCCGCCACAGGCCGACACGGCCAGGCAGGCCGCCACCAGCGTCAGTTTCCAGCCATGGCGTCGGGTCAAGAGAGGGTTGGGGAGATCAGTGCAAGTGTTCATTTCGGCTTTCATGGTGCGTTGAAGGCTGCCCGGGTTGGCAGCAGCTCGACATCATCCACAGCCTGGTTGTCACCCGTATGATCAGTTTTTGTCAAAACTGACACACGGATGAAGGCAGATCTTGCCCTTGCTGGAGAATTTGGATGGCAGCGGCGCATTGGCGATGTGTTGGGCAAACTTGCCAGGTTCTCCGCCGACTTTACGGTGCCAGGGCGCGGCAGCAACATCGAAGGCGAGCGGGCCACCCTATGAGCCCCAAGTACAGGCTTGACACCAACATCTGCCTCTACTTGATGAAGCAGCAACCGGTGCAGGTCAAAGCACGGTTTGAGCCGTGATTTATCGGCGAGGTGGTGATTTCTGCCATCACCCTGGCTGAGCTTGAATACGGCATCGTTTGTTCAGGCGCGGCCGCAACGCTGCGCAACACGCCCAGCTACCGGTGCTTGGCACGGCCGGTGTGTTGCTTCTGGCCAGGCAGCAAGGCTTGCTTGCCCATGTCAAACCGCTGCTTTTGGGTTTGCGCCAGA
>JFJP01040250.1_pt1 | contig 11580 bp, 8 predicted proteins | sample 431651 | NCBI WGS metagenome assembly JFJP01 (sample SAMN02602958, study PRJNA72255) | Microbial mat metagenome, whole genome shotgun sequencing project. | biome: fresh water; feature: sink hole; material: water; isolation source: purple microbial (photo- and chemosynthetic) mats found in... | reverse complement strand
AAGTGCATGAAAATGTTACTTTATTCTGTCACTCTTTTGATGCTTAAACGTGATGGAAAATTAGAAGCTATCTTAAATTAACAATGCCATTTTTGAATTAGATAGCAGTATGTTCAAAGGCTACTTAAAAAATACGAAAGCAAGTTCTGATATTGATGTAGAAGTAAAACTACTAGCCGATTGCAGTATTCAATTACGCTATTTTGTTATAGATGACATCCGAAAAAATAATCCAAAAATAGAATATTATCTAAACCTTCACTCTGAATATGAAAGATATGAACGCGATAGTAAGGCGAAACTTACTGCTGCCGAATTAGTCCAACTGAATTCTTTCAAACTTGCCTTACAAAACAATGGGCAAGTTTTTTATGGTAACAGTAGGGACTTAAGCGAGCTGACTCATTACTTATTTGAAACCCAACCGCAAAAAGTAATGGCTTTATCTGCCATTGGTTACGATGAAATAACTAAATATTATTTCTTCCCTAATTTCACTTATGGAGAAGATGGTAAATACTCGCATCAGATGGATGAATACATTAGTGCTGTTATAAATAACTGTCATTCTACATATATCAAGCCGTTTATGGATTGTAGTGATACAGTCATAGAAGCGTCATATAACCCGCACTTCGACATACAACAATTAATAAACTTACTTAATAGTGCTTATAGTCATAAGGGCTTATTAGCACTTGGTTTTTATGTTTCTAGTTTATTCAGCCATATCGTTTTTGAAAAGTATGGATTTTTTCCATTCCTAAGCCTTTACGGTGATCCACACACGGGGAAAAGTTTTATTTCAAAGCTGCTCAATCGTTGTTTCTTCATTGATAGCGAAGGTCAGACCATAACGGCATCAAATACCGTAAAAGACCATCTCATAAAAATTAGCCAAAAATCTAATCTTGTTTGTGCTTTACTTGAGGGCGGAAAAAATAGCCGATTTGACTATGATAGTATTTTGACACTTTATAATCGCAATCCGTTATATTCACCTGCGTCCGATTCATCAAACAGTAGAACACACGATTTACACCTAAAAGCCTCGTTATCTTTTGTTTGGAATCATGAACACTTTACAACACAAGCTGCAAAAGAGCGCGTTATCAGCCTTCACTTTGCTAATACAGATATTAACGAAAGCACAAAACAGGCATGGACTGAATTAAGCGGCTATAGACCTGAACAACTAGCCAATATAGGCGACTTTTTATTAAAAAACCGCAAGTTCTTTGAAACTAATTTAATTAGCACTATAGATCGTTATACAAACGAATTTCTTAATAAAGGTGTTACCATATCGCGTATAGCCGAAAATCATGCCATTGCACTAGGCGGTATCGCTTGCTTTGAAAAAGCGTTAAAACACGAAGACATCTCTGTTCCTGATTTGATACAGTACACCATCGAATGCGCTAAACACAAGCAGCTAGAGACATCTAAGTCGGAATTACACTTCGCAAATTACTTTTTGGAATCTATTCATGACTTTAATCTTTATCAAGGCGTAGCTAACCATAACAGTGAAGTCGTCATACACTTGCCAACCGCACTAAACTCACTAAAGCAAAAGGGTAATGACTTCGATAAAAATAAAAGAGAACTGATTACCGAATTGAAAAAACATGAGCGGTTTATTACTGTTAAAAGTACACGCTGCTTTGGGAATCCTTGTGATGCGTATCACTTCAAATCCAAGCCAATACAGCTTGTTAATTATTAAACTTACAACCTTACCGCCTTACAAAACACGACATAATAAATAAAATTATTATTTTTCAATATGTTGCCATGTAATTTATGTAAGGTTATTGTAAGATTAACGTAAGGCGGTAAAAAAATTCCAGCGACTACCTTACAAAAAATTACATATACTTACAAAAATAAATCATAACTTATTGATAATAATCAATTTTTATTAAAAATAACTCATTGTAAGGCTGTAAGGTAAATATTAATTACTATTTAAAGCTCATAATCATCATAGGTCTGCAATACCTCTTCCTGAGTAATGCCCAAATAGCGCAGCGTTGAGGTAGTATTGGAGTGATTCAACACCTTGGCAATCTTCTCAATCGGCACACCGTCTTTGTACATTGCCATGCCACGAGACTTACGCATACTGTGGGTATTGATCGACAACCCTAACACATCGCCCGCGTCTTTAAACACCCGACTCACAGAGACACGACTGACAGGTTTATCTTTGGCTCGATTGCAATGCACCTGAAATAACCACACATCACCAGGATGTTCTTGTTGTCGTCTGGCAATCACGGCAATAGCCGTTGCATTCAATCGAATCAGCTTTTGTTTTCCTGTTTTGGCTTCAATTAACTTGAGTGAGCGTTCTTCCAGATTCAAATCACGGTACTGGAGTTTTAAGAGATCACTAATCCGCAGTGACAAATTCACTCCGACTTTCCAAATATCGGCATACAGTTGTCCGAACTTGTTGGTCAGGACAGTGTGCATCATCTCGATTTGGGTTTTACTGGCGGCATCAACCGATTGCATTGTATGTGTTATTTTTTGGTTAAAGTTGATATATGTTACATAGCCTAACAGGCTAAACTGCCAAATACAATAAAATCAGTAGTTTGCTAAGTAACATAAGACACTTTTGTTACTTAGATGGACAAATGGGAATTGGACATTGTACTGCCTATAAATTACTGAAAGCATCTGGCGAAATTACCTAGATTTGAATTTCTACGGGAAGTAGGGAGCTAATCGCTGAATGTTATCGGACTCAAATTAATAACTAAATCATCTAATTTTTTGATGAGATCATCGCTAAATCCATATTCATGCAGGGCATCTACCAATTCTTCCTGCCGTGGTTGCCCGAAAGTTAATCGGTAAAAAGTGAGTATCTTAATCAGGTTATTGTACTTCTCTATATCTCTGCTGAATGGATACAATGGAACAAATCGTTCAATTTTTATATCATCGCGTGTTTCGGTGTGCCAGAAAGGAACTAAATCGCAAGAAAATTTAGCCTGCACTTTTTCTTTTTCGGCATACCTGAATAACTCCTTCCATGAATTATTAGTTTCATCGTTGTACCTAATGTTATCGCTGTATTTTTTTGCCAAATTAAGCCTAATAACAAGCCCTTGGTAACGATGTATTCGACCTTCCCGTTGTTCAAAATCAATAGGGTTAGATGGCAAATTCCAGTGGAATATTTTTTTACAGTACAAATGAAAATCTAATCCTTCCTGACCGATTGACGTACTCGCCAATACAAATGGTCTGAAGGGTGAATTAAAAGCCTGTCGAATATTTATTTGCCTTCCTGCTCCTTTAGCAGTATTGATTTTTTGAGTTCCAAAATCTACTGCGTAATGGGAACGGATTGACCTTCTCTTGATTGTCTTTTTGAGTGGATCGCTGATTAATTGATTAACATCCTCTATCTCATTATTAACAGTTCTTACAGAAAGAATATCTGAAATAAAATCACTCAGTTCTGTAGTGGATTGAATGTTTTCGCCATTAATTAACAGATACATAAACTCATCCAGCATAGCTTGTACATTGCCATCAATCATGTATTGCAATGCCATTTCCCAGTAATTACCTTCTTTGGTGTGCAATCTCACAATTGCAATGTTTTCTGGTTTATTGAACATGGTAAGAAAGGCTGATGATACATTAAATGCAGCATCCAACAATTCTTTCGATAAACGCTTATATCTCCTTTGACTTCTCAAATAGCAAATAGCTGGTGATCCAATTGCCAGTTCTGCCAAATGTTCACAAATAATTTCGAGTTGCTTCGGATTTAATTTTGCTGCCACTGAATAAGGATTTGTATAAGCTGTTCTAGCATATTCAAAATGTCTGTTTTTACCAGTGCTTTCTTCTTTATCTGAATTAAGGTTTTCCGCATCAATTGATTGTTCGGAATGAGACATTTCTTTTGAAAACCATTCTGATATGGTTTTATTTTCAGCATATACTTTGTCTAACAAAAGCGGAGCTAACCAATACCATTTTTCCCAATCACCTTGACCAGTGACATATTGATTTAGATTGAACTTATTAAAGGTGATAACAAGCCGACTCTTTAATTCTACTTTTATTCGTTGTAGCGTTTTTTTCTCAATTACATTCTGTGCTGGATCATGCAAGTCGGCAAGGAATAAACACGGATAGGTAAGGATGAAATTGTTCATCTGTTGTGGTTCTTTCTTTTCTTTCAATACCTTAAAAGTAAATTGAGGTCTTGGATACCTTTTATCCTTCTTAGGAAAATAAAAATTCTTAAAATTGGGATTGTCTATTTTTTCTCTGGCTGATATTGATTTAGGATTTCCAATGGATAGTCTTTCTGCTTCATAAGAAACTAAAGAAGCCACCATACGGGGGACTAATTTCCATGAAGAGAAAATCAATGTTTTGGAATAACCCCAACTGTCTTTGTAAGCTCCATCTGCTTCATAGTATGGAATGGAAGGTGGTATCCATAGATATTTCCATCCATTGTTATGCACTGTTTCATCCAGTAGTAAACGAAGTTTCGCATTGGGTAATAACTTTGCTCTCGGAGGAATTAAAGGTTTGTACGCATTTATATCGGTTAGGTTTACCCAGCCATGCTTTGTTTTTTTAACTAATTGCTGAAGTTCGACATCATCTAAAATTAGATTCCTGATTTTTTCTTTATGCTGGTAATTATCCAGAAATGACAAAGCAAAAGGACAGGATTTGACATATTCCAATGGAATAGGCAATGATGTCTTGTGCTTCTTATTTAACAAGAGTGTAATCTGATCCAATGCCACAAAATCGTGAATATCTTCTAGCTGAACAGAAATAGGCTTTTTTACATACTTTATTAAAGCATCTTTATTATTGGAAACCAGTAATTTTTCTGTTCTAACTACGCTGGTTCGGTATAAAGCTTCTAATTTATTTTTAAGCTTTAATGCTTCTGGTAATTTTGTTTCTAAGGTGTCTGGATGGCGGAGGAAGCCAAATAACGTCTTACGGTCATGTTCGTACTGTTTCCAAAACTCGTCCGATTTATCATCCATGAGAAACTTAAGGACAGTAACAAATTCGTTATAATGCACCTCACCATTTATTTCATCAAAATCGTTCGTAAACGGTTTAAATGGGGTAGCGGAGAGCATCAACACCTTTGAGTTTGGCAAATTAAAAACGGTTCTGGCAATCTCTATGGCAGGACTTTGAGCGTCATCATTTAATTTAATAAGATTGCTGTAACGTTGGAATTCATCCAGAATAAAAATATCTGCTTCTAAATAATGCAAACATAATTTTGAAAGTATTTTTCTAAGGGAACTAATTATTTCTCCCCGAAAATTGAATTGGTAATAATTTGAATCATTGATTGTATTGCAAACTATCATAAGTGAATGCCAGAGAGAAATATCCTTATTCTGTCCAACAAATGCAGATAATTTAGGCATTGAATCCGTTGTTACTTTATACGAAAAAAGCTCATTTCTGAATTTTCCATACAAATCATTTCTTATCCATTCATGTCTGTTAGACCAATATTCAGATAGTTTACTATCCCATGTTGAGATGTCCCTTACCCCGCCCTTTAATAGCCATTTTAATCCGTTGCGCCTATTACTAAATGGAGCATAGTCAGCCAATAAACAAAATATTATGGCTCTTTCGTTTATTTCTCCCTGGTGACTCTTTGGATCAAATGAAATGCTAGGCGTTAATGCGTAAATTTGGAAAGGATGTCGATTTTCATCTGGAGTAAAGGCTAAATAAATTAAGCGATTAATCGTTTGATTTACATATCTATCTTCCTTGAGAAAATTAAGCTTTTTTATATTTTGAGAAGCCAATGCCATATTCGAACATATATACACTGCATTAAAAGAGACTTTTTTTCCAGAACCAGAACATTCATCAATTTTTTTTTCAAATGCTTTGGCAATGATGCCTTTTGCCACAATAGTTTTGCCTAAGCCCACTTCATCGGCAATTAACATTTTGCTTCTGCCTTTCACATACAACTGCTCAAAAACATAATCCACTGTTTTTGCCTGAAAGTCTTTCAGACCTGCCAAGGTTTCCTGTATTTTCTCTTGCATCACGATTTCTTAATTTTAATAAAAGTTTGAAATACGCTCCAGAATCCTTCAAATTCTGCACTTATAATTGGTTCTTCCAAATTGTTTGATTCTTCTTTTAGACGCTGAATCAAGTCATCAATGGATTTTAACTTTTCAGGAAACCTGCTGGATGCGATTAATAATTTTTCATAAACAGGTGATTCAGTGAATGTCGAAGCATCGCTTCCATTAGACGCAGCTTTATTCTTGTTGCCTTTTTCATTTCCAATGAGACCCGTTTCTTCCCCTGTCAAAAGGAAAGCGAGATATTTTAAAAACTTCTCTCTGCTATCAATGATTGAAGTAAATATTTTGTTTAGCCTGCTATTGGGCAGCTCAATATCCATTGGCAAAAGGAACTTACTGTAAACAGTGCCGTCTTTTGCTATTTCAAATACCAAAAATATGCTCAATGCTGTTTCGGCATAGCCATTGAAATTAGTAATAATATTGACAGTACCAGCTTTAATGGAAACGGTAGCTTTTTGTTGTTCTGGCAATGGTTTTATTTTTACTTCAAATCCTTTTGGCAATGTCAGTTTAGTAGCATCAATTTCAATGGAAAGTTTGTAAGCCGTTCCATCCTCTATCTTTTCTGCCGAGCCTTTTACAGGCAATTGGGTTAAATCGTATTTAATTTTTCTAATAGCCAAATCGATACTTTTTTGCTCATCATCAGAAGCTCTTATTCCAGGTTGATAAGGCGTGAATAGCTCGATCTTATCTGTTTTAGCAGGATCAGTGAGTGCATTAAAAATATCGTTGGTTTTCAGTCCTACTGCATTACCAGCTTTGAGTTCCACCATAAATTCGATATTACGGGCTTGTGCAGGGGCGGTGCAATTGGCTGAGCCTAAATACCAATAAGGTACTTTATTGGTCATAGCTACAAAAAATTTAGCGTGAAGATTTTGGGGAAGTGGAACGCAACCATCATCTTCCAACTTATCAAGAAATTCCGCATCCTGAAAGAAGGTATTGAATTGCCAGCAATTAAACGACCTCAAGGTATCTTCACCTATTGCATCTAATTCCTCTTTACGACTTAACAAGTATGGCTTTTTTAGGGTGGCTTTAGAAATGCTGTCCAATGTTGTCTTATCTACGAATGGAGATACAATCAACATTTCATCCCATTTTGCGGTTGTAATCGGATTTACATAAGACTTTGCTGTATCCAAATTGCTTATACCGATGGGTGCGAATTTGAACGCATCAAATTTATCAGGTAGATCAAACTTTACCTTTTGTAAGTCTGCAATAAATGCAGCGGGTATTTTCTTTTTTCCTGTTGAATTCAGGTATTGCAGAAAATGAGTTAATGGCTTGTTTTTTAGCTGCTCTTTTTCTGTTACTGTACCATCAGTTGAGAATGCCATATCCCAATCACGAGCAAAGGTTAAGTTGCGGCTAGTAACCAATACCCTGTATTTTGCTGGTTCGTCTTTACTTTCGTATCGTATTACCCAAACCTTTGGATGAAATGAACTGACATGATTTGGCATGGTTACAGGCTGAATACCATTTTCCCAATAAGCCATGAGGTGATGGTATTTATTCGGCACTTTCAACTGTCCGTTCTGATAAAACACTGTTATCTTATCGGCTGCCTTTGTGATGGCATCCAACATGTCATACCTTAATTCATCAGGATTACCATCTAATTTCTGGGCATAGAATAATGCCACAGGTAACATCATCAATGCTTCCAAATCCAACGAGTAAGATGTACCAATAGCACAAGCCAGCTCATAACCATCTGGCGGAATGAGTTGTTCACCATAATCTATTCTATTATGTTTAGGGTGCAACATCTTAATTTCCTAGTCCCGTTCTTATGTCTGTTAAAATAGTTCTGGATTGAAAAAAACGGTACTCCAAATGCTCCAATCCAAGCCATTTTTCTTCCTTTACATCATCGGTTTTATTCCATCTCAATCGGGCTTTACTACCTTTCACCCTTGCTTCCTGCTGTTCTATGAGTTCATCTCGTTTTTTTATATCAGGAAAATTATTTTTCGTTTGTTCCCACCAATTTTTTACAAATTGAGTAGTTGTTGGTCTTGTTGTCGTAGCATAGCCAAATAACACATCAGGGTTAAAATTTTTAAAATCAATCATGTTGTCTTTAATATCTTCGAGCCAGGATGACCAGTCATCATCAAAACAATCGCTATTAAATACCTTATGTTGGAGCTGACAATTGTAGGTTAAGTGTGCGCCGCACATTAATTCTGAAAAGTCATGAGCCAATATCAACATTGATCTCAGTATATCTGGAATGGGTAATGAAATAGCGGCTTTGGCAAATTGCCTGAAGTTTTTAGCCTGTATAAATATTTCCCATAGCTTTTCATTGAGCAATAGCTCGGCAATCAGTTTGTTTCTGGCTTTGGAAATAATCTGATCTTGAAAAAACTCGGCTTCTTCTTTCAGTAAATCAAGCGTCAGGTCATCATTCCAATTTATTTTAGGAGGTACTTTAATCTTAAACACATTTTCATGCTCTGCATCGACATCATCACCAGATATGTCATCCCCTTGTTGCACTGATGACAGCAGAGATTCCATTGTAGGTTGACTTACTGATTGCCTTAAAAAACTCTCAGTAGCCAAACCTTGCGTATTGATAAAACCATAGGTACTCAAACCAGTCCAATAAATGGTCGATGGTCTTCTCATAATTGTTTCAGGTTTTCGCTTGCTGATACCTATTACACCGTTACCCTCCTTATATTCATATTTTTCAGCCAGTTCCCACATGATTTCATACTCTGTGTCTTCGAGAAATTTTGAAGGTGTTTTTTTTCTTCGCTGAATAGGCTTTAATTTTTGATAATCATATAAAATATATGGGATTATAAAAAAATACTTTGCACGAGTTTGGATGGTACTAATACCAGGAAATAACTGATTAGCTACTGCATCTCGGATAGTTCCCATACCCAATTCATCCACCATACCTTCAGGACGCAGGAGGTCTAATACAGAACCAACACGGTTTCTGTCATTGCTTGAAAAGTCTATCCAGCCTATTGATGCCATTGATTAATCCTATTAATTTAAGGCTTTTGAAAGAAATACCCCGTTAAGGGGGTTACATAGGTTAGCTAAGCCTTCATTCAGTGATGCCATATTGATGACTAGCTGCATTAACACGATCTCTCATGTCCTTACCTACTTTAAAATGAATAGTGACTTTAGCAGGGGCATGAACGATAGCACCCGTTTTTGGATTACGAGCCATTCGAGGCGGATTATGCCGACAATCAAAACTACCAAACCCTCTGATTTCAATCCGTTGACTTTGAGCTAACGTATCTGTCATTTGTTGCAGGATACAATTCACAGCCAATGCTACATCTCTTTCCTGAAGTTCAGGTAATTTATCTTTTAACACCTGTATCAGCTCTGATTTAGTCACAGTGTAAATCCTTCATTGTAAAGCTCTAATTCTAGCAGCTTAAAGTTGAACTCATTAGAATTACCCAAGATTAGGATGACTGGATGAGCCAGCCAAGCAAGCGTTTCACTATGGCTCTTTATATTTTTGTAACCATTGAATATAACTGATTAATAAATAACAATATTATCGCAATGTAACGAACAACAAGGGGTCATAGAGCAACGATTTATCAATCCAGATACAAACACCTAGGTAAGCGGCAAATAACGCTATACAGGCGTTATTTACCAGCTATTTGTTAATGCTTTAGTTACCAATGATTAATGGTAACTATTACTTAAACTCAGGATAGGAGTTTACAAGATTATCTCTGAATAACTTTATATTCTGATTCTCGGTCTGCCTCTAGTCTCAGTTCTCTCTCTCACTGTCCCTCGACTAAAGGTTTTACCAATCTCCATATTTTGCATATAAGTAGTCATGTAATCGTCTGGTTTATTGAGGTATTCAGCAGCTCGTTTAAGGTTAGCTATTAATTCAAAGTTATTCCAATTAATCATACCTATGCCACAATACTTGTATTCGTCTTTGTGAGCATTACAGTTGTAATACAGACCTCTACCTTGGGTAATAACATTTACCCAGTATTCACCTATTAATCTGCCAATACTAATATCCTCTCGTACTTGCGAACCATCAAAGAAAAATATAAAATGGTAATGAAAGCCTTTGTCTTCACCATATTCAAGTCTCCAAATATAACCAATCATGTGATTGAATATGCTATTTGATCTCATATTTCTAAATAGATGTTCTCTATCTATTTTTGCTTGTAAATACTTCTGGTATATTTCTTCATCATTCAGAAAATGAGTATCTACATCCTTTCTGTAGGCTAGATCAATTCTTATGACCAATAATCTGGCATATCTTGAAAAGAGATTATCGATATAATTAACCATACTTTGATAGTTTTTTGTTATCAGGGATTGTTGATTGTTTAAACCATCTGCAATAGGGTTTAAAGGGTTTTGTTGATTTGTCATAACGTTGTTCATAATGTTCACCTGTTGGAATGTAAGTGTTAAAGATGTTTTTATGACAGTGAATAACAGGTAATGAGCTATTTCAATTAATTGTTAATGATTAGTGTCCATTAATTATGTTAATGTTTTAATATTGTCACATATTAATTAATATTATTAATAACATAAAAACCAATATTAATATTTGCAAAAACACTATAAATACCCACTACCAATCACATCAAAAATCTAACAAATAAAACCAACGATTTATTAAACATAAATATTCTATCCACCCATGAATACAGTAGATATAATGGTTTAACATGTATTCATTATTTTCAATCAATTTATTTTTAACATTATTCAGTTAATTAATTATTATTTTAATGTCTGTTAATATACTGTCATATAATATACATAGTTAGTAAATAAAAATTAATTTTTCAGGAAAAAATAAAAGCGTTAAACTGTTTAGGCAATATAAAAAACATCACTAAGTGAGCGCGTCCTTGCGCAGTATTTCAAAAGCCAAACAAATCAATATTCCCTTTTTTATCCCTAGCTCGTTTAAAGAACGTGATACGTCGGCTAATAATATGAAAGGGCTTATCGTGTTTCAGATGACAACGCTGGCATAACGCAGCTAAATTGTCTGGGTGATTGTTCTCTGGCATTTGATCCAGATGAGCGATAGTTAAGATGATTTTGGTTGTGCCGCGTAAGCTGTAATTCTTCACCCCGCAAAACTCACAGTGGTTATTCGCTCGTTTCAAAATAGCAGCACGGATTTTTAACCATTCTTTACGCGGTGGATAACGATGACGGTTTTCTGGCTTGATAGGCATGGTAGACACCTTGCAAAAAAAGACCGTGTAGATACACGGCTGATGATTTGTCTCCTATAGCGGGGACATTTAGCCCCCGCGTTGAGTTGAATGGTTTACTGCTATTACTGTGACTGTTGCCGTTAAGTTGATTAGCTCATTTACTGTATTGGTCACAATGGTCTGCTGAACGACTAACCAAGGCA
>JFJP01012364.1_pt1 | contig 11580 bp, 9 predicted proteins | sample 431651 | NCBI WGS metagenome assembly JFJP01 (sample SAMN02602958, study PRJNA72255) | Microbial mat metagenome, whole genome shotgun sequencing project. | biome: fresh water; feature: sink hole; material: water; isolation source: purple microbial (photo- and chemosynthetic) mats found in... | reverse complement strand
TAATGCCAAGTCGGGTGCGCTTGACTTCGGACGGCGGCAGCCACAGGTCACAGAAAAGAGGCGACGCGCCGCCAATGTCTATATCCCTTTGATAGAGTCCGAATGGTTTGGACGGCTGGATCAATTGATAGGGACGCGATAAGCGCTTCCACAGATCGGGATCGATCCGCTGCTCCCAGTCCTTTCCGAACGCGAGCTCGAATGCATCATGCCGCTTCGTTACTCGGACCGTGTGCCTGATGCCGGCAAACGCGCCGAACAGCCCGCTGACAGCCGCTTCGCGGTCGCCGCGTATGAGCCCGATCAATGCGCCGAGTCCGCCCGCGATGGCGAGGAACGGCGCCCATGCGCCCGCCCATAATTTTGGCAGCCATAGTATCCCGCCCGCGCGGCCCTTGGGTGAGCGGATGAGGGTCAGTAGGCCAAAGAAAGCCGAGACAAAACTGAGGAAACGGGAAAGTTTTTTCATGCTCGGCATTATATCCCCATGCGGGCAGTTCAATTATGAGACTTAGGAAATCATCGTTGTATAATCAGCAGGCCAACTCCCTGAACTCTGGAAAATCCATGAACATCTTTGTCTTGAAATTAATCCTTGCTCCGATCATTATTGGCTCCGCCAGTCTTGCAGGTCGCCGTTGGGGACCGGCTGTCAGCGGCTGGATCGTCGGTATGCCGCTCACATCCGGACCGGTCATCTTTTTTGTTGCGCTCAGTCACAGCTCCGCTTTTGCGGCAAATGCCGCGCTGGGCGTATTGAGCGGCGGACTATCTCTTGTGGCCTATGCATTAACTTATTCATGGCTGGCGACGAAGTTCCGCTGGCAGATCGCCATCACAGGAAGTTTGATTGTTTTTGCCACGAGCACCACGATCCTGCAAAACTTTACTTTCCCTCTCCTGCCTGTCTTTTTCATGGTAGCTGCAGCGATCGTGCTTGGTTTGTGGTTTATGCCCAATGACACGGTGATGAAAGAAAGTGAAGCAAAGCCGGGGAAATGGGATATTCCAATCCGTATCTTGATCGGAACTAGTTTTATTTTGTTGTTGACCGGCATTGCGCCGTTGATCGGTTCACGCTTAACCGGATTATTAACCACCATTCCGTTATACGTCACTATTTTGGCGATCTTTGCTCACCGGCATCAAGGTCCAGCCGCAGCGGCGCATGTTCTGCGCGGACTGCTATATGGGATGTTCGCGTTCACGGGATTTTTTATTGTGTTGAGTCTATTGATCGAAAAGACAAGCCTGGCCGTTTCATTTGGAGCGGCGGTGTTGACTGCGTTGGTGATTCAAGGCTCATCTTTGTATATTTTGAATTTGTTGCACAGAAAGTAGGGGCGAGGTCACCTCGCCCCTACTTTTCTTCCGGTGGTTTGACAGAGCGAAATTCTCTGAATAATAAAAGGTCATAAATGATCTTAAGTCCACCGGCAAGGAAGAGCGGCACGTTGAATAAAAACGGAATGCTAAAGAAGAAGCCTGTCAGCATGGGAGAGATGGCTGCGCCAACAGAACGCGCGATGGCGGTCACACCCGAAGCGGCGGATCGTTCGTCGGGGGCAACAACAGCCATGGTGTACGATTGACGTGTGGGGACATCCATTTGCGAGATGCTGAATCGCAGGAGCAAAATCCCTATGGCGAGAGGCAGATTGGGCATCAACGGAACGAGCATCAATAAAATATTCGATGGGATGTGCGTGAAGACCATCGTGTTGATCAATCCGATCCTTGCAGCGAGCGGCACGGCAAGCAATGCTGAAATTCCTGCGAGCACATTCGCCCCGAAGAAAATACTGCCAAGTGTTCCGGAATCCACACCGAATTTAACATGGAACCAATACGCGATCATACTTTGCACGACTAGGCCGCCGGCAAAGGCATCCAGAGCGAAGAGTGCGCTAAGTTTGAAGACGACCTGGCGTGACTTGTGCAGGCCAAGAGTTTTCTTAACCGTAGTCGCTGTTTCTGTCACTTCGATGGCAGATGACACGCCCATGAATAAAAGTAAAAGCAAAACCCCACCAATCCCGTATCCCATCAATACGGTGCGATAAGCCTCAAGTTGAGTCGGGCCGTTGCTTTGTAATATCTTTGCAAGCCATCCGCCCGCAAGTGCACCTGTTGCGGTTGCAAACGAGCCGACCATGTTGTACCACGCGAAAATTTTTGTGCGCTTGTCATTGGGAATCAATTGGGTCAGCCCAGCTTGTTCAACCGAAAGGAACGGTCCGATCTCATTTCCGCTTGGGCTGATGACTCCGATGATGGCAGCGGCCATCAACAGAATAATATTATTTGTGATGACAAATACGACTCCCGCCCCGACCATGAGCAAGGCGCCGACCAACAGAGTTTTCCTGCGCCCGAATTGGTCTGCGTGTGTGGTAAGCCATAATGTGATGCCTGCGTCGCCGGCCAATGTCAGCGTAAAGAGCAGACCGATCATCTTTTCGTCAAAGCCTGTTTCGGCGAGATAAAGCGCGAGCACAACCGAGAGAAATCCGTAACAGAACAAACGGATGATGCGGGTTGCGAAAAGCAGAACAATGTCGCGTTGATGGGTCATGAAGTGTCCTATAATTTTTATTGGGAAAATACCGCCAGCGCGCCTTGCGGGTTGATAATACTTTGCAGTTCAGAGAATAGGATCATTACAAGCTGCGGACCCGCCGCGTACGCAGCAACCTGATACGCGTCAAAGGTGATTACCAGACCTTCAGCGGAAATATTCCAGCGCTGATAATTCTCAGCGAGCGGGTCCGCGCCGCCGGAGAACATCTCAAAACCAATATCGCGCGCAGACAATTGAGTTTTGCAGAGATCCGAGAGCGCTTGAAGGTAGTTTGAGCCTGAAAGGAAAAGCTCATCGAGAGTGATCTCCCTGCCATTCGAAAGATCGTAATTCAATGTACGGCTGTATCCGTTTGGATGCGCTGCGCCGTCTGAATAAACATAGATTTCGAGTTTGGTGCTCCAAATATTCGCACGCTGACCGATGATCGAATACTGCAAGTCAAAGCTGCTTCCTGCGGCGATCGGAGGGTTGGATGCAAAAGCCAGTACATCGGTTTTGAATTGATCTATTTCATCCTGGATGATTTGCTCTATTAGCATATTGAAGTTTGTCACGCGCGGGTCGCTTGAGCCTAGTAGAATTGGAATCTGCGCCGTGATCGTGTATATTGGCGCATCCCCTGTTTCACTGAATGGTGTGGCTTGCATGGTCACTATCTGACTCAGCATGGGTGTTGGTGGCGGGAGCGTCGGCGCAGCCGGGGTGAGGGTGGGAATTGGTGTGAAGGTAGATGTAATAACGATCTCAGGCGCAGTTGCAGAAATGGGCGGATTATTGGGCGGCTGAACCACTGGGTTGCCAGCAAGACTGCAGGCCAGGGTGGCAACCAAAAGAACAATTATCAAAATCAGATTCTTTGTTTTCATAACAACTCCTTTAGTATCTCCAATGTCTCAACTTTCCCGCCGATGCCGTTCTCGCCCCCGGGACCCACACAAGATGGACAGCCGTCTTCACATTCACAGCCGCTAACCAATTCAAGCGCGCGCTGAATTAATTCATCATGGATCTCAAATAATTTTTGACTGAAACCAATCCCCGCCGGGACATGGTCATATAAGACAACGGACGGCATATTATTTGCAGGTTTCCACAGCGGGTCTGTGTGAATTCCCAGATCACGCGGGTCACACATCAGAAAGAGCGGCGCGAGGTTGCCGAGCACGAATCCCAGCCCGGCCAATCCGCTGCGGATGCGGACGTTTTGTTCCACTTTTTTGTGGCAGGCCGGGCAGAGCGTTGTGAGATTCTCCAAACGATTAGCCTGGTCACGGTCCAATGCACCTTCACGCACAAAGGCGCGGAATGGGATCTTGTGATGCACATCATGCTGCCGTCCGCTTTCGATGGCGCCGCAGACCTGACATTGATATTGGTCGCGTGCGCGCACACGCTCACGGATCTTCAACCAGTCGGGGCCGTAATTGTTTGGGTCGTTGGACCAGCTCCCGGCGTCACGTAGATGCGAGACTGTTTCTTCGGAAAGAGAAAGCCAGTAGCCGGTTGTCTGTAATTCGGACGGGGGCATATCCAGCGGTTCTTCTCCTAAATTTTCATACGTAAACCAGCGGATCTTTTTGAAGCCGACAACTTGAGTTGTCACTTGAATTTCGCCGTACGCTTTTTCGCCGCCGTGAACGGCGGCTAGAGCCTGTTTAGATACAACTTCGATTTCAGAGCTTCTTTGCGCTTCGGTGTAATAATCTAGGCCGACAGGAACGAGCTGGGCGAGTTGGTGCTCGAGGTTGAATTCCTGCACAAAATATTGCTGACCTTCGTGCATGTAGATCGCGCCGGGGTGAACCATCCACGCGGCAGATTCGCCATCGACTGTTCCCACTGTCCACGGTCTGCCGTCTTCGGTCGTACTTTGCAGCACGATGCTTTGCGGCGATGCGGAACGCAGTGAAATATTCGCGGCGGGATATTGATCCTTCATCCAATAATATTTTTCATTCGAGAAATGTGCATCTTGATTCGCAACCAGGAATTCGAGATATTCATCGAGCAACTCATCGGAGATGCTTCCGAAGCCATCGCCTTTTTGAAATGGCAGCTCGAACATTGCACAGCGTAAATGCTCGAGCAGGATCAACAAATGATTCGGGTTGACCAATGCCTGCTCCGGCGAACTGCCGAAAAAATATTCGGGATGATGCGCGAGGAACTGGTCCAGCGGATTCGGCGATGCGACCAGCACGGACACTGCTGGATCATCTCCGCGCCCCGCCCGACCCGATTGCTGTCTCGCGCTTGCGATGGTGCCCGGATACCCGACGAGGATCGCCGCGCCCAGTCCGCCGATGTCGATTCCCAGTTCAAGGGCGTTGGTGGCGACGACAGTTTTAACAGAGCCATCGCGCAATCCCTGCTCGATCTCACGGCGTTGATGAGGGAGGTAGCCGGAACGATAACCGCGAATAGAGGTGCCGATATTCGATAAGTCGTTATTCGAATTTCGAGTATCGAATATCGTGTTCCGAATTCCACCCTGAAGATATGTCAAAATGATTTCCACGCTTCGTCTTGTCCGCGCAAAGACAACAGATTGAATATTATGATTTAACAGATCTGTTGCAAGACGTACACTTTCCAATAAACTGCTTTTTCTTAATCCCAGCGAATGATCTGTGACCGGCGGATTGTAAATAATGAAATGACGTTCACCGCGTGACGAACCGTCGTTGTCAATGAGTTCAACATCTTCTTCAATTAAGTTTTCAGCAAGTTCTTTTGGATTGCCGATTGTTGCGGATGCGAGAATGAATTGCGGATGCGCGCCATAAAAACTCGCCACGCGTTTGAGTCTGCGGATGACGTTGGCGACATGCGATCCAAAGACTCCTCGGTAGGTGTGCGCTTCGTCAATGACGATGAATTTCAAACTGCTAAAAAAATCGCTCCAGTTGGAGTGATGCGGCAAAATTCCCGTGTGAAGCATATCGGGATTTGTCAGCACAATGCGCGCATTCTTGCGGATGGCGGAGCGTTGTGATTGGGGAGTATCGCCGTCATAGATTGAAGATTTCAGATTAACTATGTTCGATTGGATGGATTGAAGATTGGAGTATTGATCCTGCGCGAGTGCCTTGGTCGGGAATAAGTAAATCGCACGCGCTTCGGGGTTTTGGATCATTGCCGCGAGGACGGGCAGGTTGTAGGCGAGGGTCTTTCCGCTGGCGGTGCTGGTGGCGAGGATGATGTTCTTTCCAGCGCGGGCATTTGTCCATGCGGAGAGTTGGTGCGAGTAGAGGCGGTCAATGCCGCGGGTGGACAATGTCTCTCGAAGCCGAGCAGGCAGGTCAGTCGGGAAGGGATGCGACTGCGCCGCTTGCGGCGCAGTCGTTCTCCACGCAGAAAAATTCGGCGCGGTATTCTCATCCTCTTTCCAGTGCTCAAGTAATTGCTGAAGTTGGGAGTTGTTCAAAGGTTGCTTTAACCTGCGTTTGCTAAGATGGAATCATCTTATGCTGACGTACTCACGTAAACTAACGATCCTGCTTATCTTCCATGCGTGTTGGGGCATTGCGTTGTGGTTGAGTATATCAAAATACGGTCTCGGCGTTTCCACCGACTCGACCGCTTATATGTTCACAGGTATCAACTGGATCGAAGGGAACGGCCTCGTTGATTACAGCGGTGTGCAATATATTTTATGGCCGCCGCTGTATCCCATGTTGATCGGATTTTTGCACCTCACCGGCTTGAGTGCGTTCGCCGCCGCGACCGTGATCCAGTTCGCAGCATTCGCATTGATCGCATATTTCTCTTCGATATTTTTTCTCAAAATTTTTGAAGAGGATTTTTCATTTGCACTGCTTGGAGCTTTTCTGCTCGATACAGGTGGGGCGGTTATTTCCACCTTTCATATGGTCAGCACAGATTATCTATTCTCGCTCTTTCCCATTCTCTTTGCATTGCTGATCCATAATTATGCGGAAAAACAAAAGTGGACGACTCTGACTCTGATCGCATTGACCGTGTCGCTCGCCATGTTGACTCGTTATTTGGGATACGCCCTCGTTCTCACCGCGCTGATAGCTGTCCTCGTCTATTCAAAAGGATCAGCCCTCAAACGGATGTTGCGCGCCGCGTATATTGGATTATTTTCAATCCCCCCATTTTTATGGATGCTCCAAACATGGTCCGCCACTGCCGATGGACGCCGCGCGCCGCTTACATTTGAAGAATATTTTTCCCAGTTCACATTGGGTATGATGGGATGGTTCAGATCAGAACTGCCGCGTGACCGCGACCTGACCACTTTGCATTATGTGTCCATTTGGGGATTCATTGCACTTGCGATCATTTTATTATTTTTGCTGGCGCGAAAAACGCGCGTATTTTCTCCACTCATTGCTTCGACACTTGGATTTGGTTTGATCTATATGCTCGCGTTATTCGGTAACGCTTTGCTCTCATACTTCAACCGTTTATGGGGAAGGTTTCAATTACCTTTTTATTTTCCGTTGATCGTATTATTCCTGGTTGTGATCGGCCTGGGCTTGCGTTATTTACGCCGCAATAATTCACGCGCCTATTATCCAATGGCGGCTGTGGGCGTTATGTTCCTTGTTATCACAGGCACACTGCAATTCAACATCACCATTGGGCTGATGAGGAATGCTTATGAAAGTTCCATCCCCGAGAATGGCGTAAACACACGCGCTATTCATGAGAATTCCATTATGCAGTACTGGAAGGAAAATCCGCCGGCGGGAGAATTCCGTTTGTTTGCAAACTATACCGCGCTGGCTGCCTTCCATACTCAACATGACACAGACAGTTCGCCGCGCAAGTCGGGCGTGTACGATGAGACCATCATTCCGCTTGAAAGTTATGAGAGTTACCTATTCTCAGGTGACAGGGATGTTTACTTGATATGGATCGAACCAAATACTTATGAACATGTTTATCTTCCGCATGAACTTGCCCCCATTGCTAAAATCGAAGTCATTATTGAAAATGAAGATGGCGGGATATATTTGTTACGCCCCGCTCGCTGACGGTTCTTCACCAAGTGTGTGCAGGGTACGGAACGCCAATGCTCCGATCCCGAACGGAACCCAAAATGTGACCGTGCGGTAGGTGAGGGTGATCACGACCGCCTGACTCCAGTTCACATTCAGGGATGTCAGCGCGATGGGCATTAGCCCTTCCACGATGCCGATGCCTGAAGGCGTGGGCGAAACGATCAGAAAAAGATATGCGATCGAAAATCCTGCGATGATGGTGCCCGCGGAAAAGGGAACTTCAAAAGAAAGAAACGAGAAGACCAGCACGAGCATCAATAGCCCTTTATCCAAAATTCCCCACAGGATCGGCCTGACCAAACTTGATGGTTTTTCGGTCAGCCCGGCCAGCCCTTCCGAAACCTCATGCGCGAACTCATGCGCGCGTACTTCGCTCAGGTAATCCTCCTTGCGGAAGAATTTTACAACGCGGTTGATGCCTCGCGCGATCTTCCCCAGCAGGTTGCCTAGTTTTTCCTCAGAGCGATATCCAAGATACAGTACAAAGGCGTATGTGACGGCGGTTCCAAGCAGGAACAAGGAAGCTGATATTTCGCCTGCCTGTAAATCATTGCGGCGAACCAGCACCATCAGCCCAAGTGACAGGACAACCAGAAATGCGGCTTGATCCAACAGCAGGAATAATGCGGCGGCGACGGTTACTTTGCCGGGCGGATGCCCACGTCGTCGCGCTTCGGACGCGAAGAGGGCGATTCCGCCTACGCCGGCAGTTGGTGCCACCACGTTGATGAAGTTCGCCGCTGTGGATATCCTTGCCAAAGTCGACACAGATTCGTGAACCCCAAGCAAATGGAAAATGGATTGATACATGCGTGCCGTGGTAACGAACCAGAGCAGTTGAACAAGGATGGCTAGAATGAAATAAGTTAAGTGAGCTTTTTGCAAAGTTTGCATGATCGTTTCCAGTTCACTGAAACTGATCGCAACTACTGCAATTCCAAGGAATAATATAACCACCAGGAATAATTTCTTCATCCCAATGATTATACACATAAAAAAAGAGCAGGTTTGCCCTGCTCTTTTTAGCGAGTTGAGTTACGGATTGCAGACTTCAGTCTGCAATCCGTTTTTAAATTTATCTGCGTCTGCCGCCGCCAACCAGTGAAACATAATACAGCAATTGCAGGATGGCTGTGATTAACCCGGCCACATAGGTCAATGCAGCTGCGTTAAGAACGGCGTTGACGCCGCGCTGTTCCTGTTCAGTTTGGATGATGCCGCTTTGCACGAGCAGCTGCTTCGCGCGGGCAGAGGCGTTAAATTCCACGGGCAGGGTCGCCAGTGCAAAGAGAGCGCCGCCGGCAAAGATGATAATTCCCAGCCAGGCGATTTCTGTAAAGCGCAGAAATAGACCGATCATGATCAATACCCAGCCAAGATTGGACCCGATGTTGACGACCGGCACCAGTGCCGAACGGAATTTGAGTGGGAAATATTCCTCCGCGTCCTGCATGGCGTGACCAAGTTCGTGCGCCGCGATGGCGACCGATGCGACCGACGCTACGTTCGCAACCCCTTGTGAAAGGAAGAGGGTTTTATTGCGCGGGTCGTAGTGATCGGTCAGTTCGCCGGCTGTGGTTTGAATTTGCACGCCATATAAATTACCGGCATTCATTAACCGCTGTGCGGCTTGCGCGCCGGTCAATCTGCTGGAAGCCTGTATGCGGCTCCATTTGTTATAAGCTGATTTGACATACCAGGAGGTGAGTCCCATCAGGATGAAGGCTGGGAGCATATACATTAAATAAGTTGGACTGAAGAACATTTTTATTTTCCTTTCTATGAAAAATTGTTGACTCTAACTATATACGCAAGGCGGACAAGTTAAGGTGTATGAACCGGCGTGACCGTTGGGGTCGGGCGCGGCATGGACGTTGGAAGCGGATTGCCATTGATGGTCGCCAGCAGGGTTTGCGCGGCGGTCTCAAGCTGTGGATCGCGTTCGGCGGCGAAATCCTCGTCCGTGAATTCTACAAAGATATCAGGTGAAAGCCCAACATGGTCAATCGAGCGTTCATTGGGGGTAAGCCAGAGTGCCATTGTGATGCCCACAGCTCCCTGATTATTTTGAAGTTGAATAAAGCTCTGGACAGATCCCTTTCCGTAACTTTGGGTGCCGATCAATTTCGCGCGCCCGTAATCTTGAAGCGCACCCGCGACAATTTCTGCTGCCGAAGCGGAGCCTTCATTGACAAGCACCACCATCGGAATATCTGTAGCCTTCCCGCCGCCGATGGATTCATAAGAGGTGAGTTTGCCATCCCCAAATTTTTCGTAGACAACGATCTTGTCTTTCGGCAGGAATTCAGAGGCAACGGAAATTCCCTGATCCAGATAGCCGCCGCCGTTATTCCGCAAATCAAGGATCAAACCTTTCGGATTTTGAGCAAGCATCTCATTGATGGCTTTCTTTAATTCCGTATCTGCTGTATCCCCGAAAGTGACCAGACGAATGTATGCGATGCCGTCGGGACGCAGTTCGTAATCAACCAGCGGGGTGACGATCTTGGCGCGTGTGATCTTGACATCGAATGGGGCGTCCGTCCCTTTGCGAAATATTGTTAAAACCACTTCTGTGCCGCCCGGTCCAAGTACTTTCTGGCGCGCATCTTCGGGGGCAACGCCGGTCATGTCCACGCCGTCAATTGCGATGATCTGGTCGCCGGAGCGCAGACCCGCCTTCTCAGCCGGTGAACCTTTGATGGGGCTGATGACGGTCAGGTATTCTTTTTCAACATCAACATACGCGCCAATGCCTTCATAATCCTTGCCATTCAAGGCCGCTTCGCTTTGTTCCAAGGCTTCGGGATCATAGTAATAATTACGTCCGACTTTTAGTGTATCCATCATGCCGTTGATCGCGCCGCGCATTAACGCCAGGTCGTCAACAGGCTGTTCCACATAGTTCTCATGGATCAGATTCCAGGCTTCCCAAAAAGGCGCGAAGGTGATTTGTAAATCTGACGGGGTGATTGACTGTTGCTCAGGAGCTGTTGTTGGCGGCACATCCGCTGTGGGAGCTTGCAAGCCGGGTAAACCCGATATGGGCAGGAGATGCCCGGTGGCAAATCCGCCGGCGAAAGAGCCAAGCGCGATCACGGTCACAACCAATACTACCAATATATTTTTTAAGATCTTATTCAAAATAGCCTCCAGTTTGGCTTTATCTCGATAAAAGATACCATTCAGGGATTAATGTTTGCTGAATTCTTTATACGATTTGTGTAAGAACGCAGACCTTTTTATGAAGTGTGAAATTATTATTCAGACTCCCCCGAATCCCCTTTCCTACCCTTTTCCAACTCCTCAATTTTTTGACGAAGCTCAGCCATGGAATTATCCTTTTTCTGGTTGGATGGGTTGAACATGTTGCCCATGGATTCCAGAAAGTTCGTTCCTTTTCGGCTTGATCTGGTGATCGAGCGCACCATGCCATACATGATGACATTCGCGCCGACGATGATCAAAATGAATAGCAAGGCGCCCCAAAATGCGCGGGTGTTTTCCATTACAACCTCTCTAAAATATCTGTCAATTCATTCCAGTTTGAAAGGCTCGCGTTTGCGTCTTCGCTTGCGGCTGTCCCGCCGAATAAAATGCTGGACATGCCGGCTTCTTTTGCGGCGCGGGTGGTGCGTGTCAGATCGTCGATCATGACACAGCGCGATGGTTCGCTTTCGCCGGCCAGTTTCATGGCGATCTCGAATGACTCGGGCATGGGTTTGCAATACGGTGTAACGGTGTTCACATCCACGATGACCGGGAAGAGGTCGCGCAGGTCGAGCTGGGTCAACACTCTTTCAGCGTGGGAGCTGTCTGCGTTGGTAAAGATCAGGTTGCGGGTGGAGAGCGAGGCGATGATCTCGCGCTGAACAGGGTCAGGGGTCAGGTAGTTGCCGAGGGGCAGGTCATGCACATAAGCCAGGTAATCATCCACATCAATTTGATGGTGTTTCTGTAAGC
>JFJP01001463.1_pt2 | contig 11582 bp, 11 predicted proteins | sample 431651 | NCBI WGS metagenome assembly JFJP01 (sample SAMN02602958, study PRJNA72255) | Microbial mat metagenome, whole genome shotgun sequencing project. | biome: fresh water; feature: sink hole; material: water; isolation source: purple microbial (photo- and chemosynthetic) mats found in... | reverse complement strand
GCTTAAATCCTAACGAAATTCACATTCCAGGAATATTAATTCAAAGAATCTTCCAAGGAGATAAATTTGAAAAGAGAATTGAGCAGAGGACAGTGAGAAAAAAGTAATCAGTTTTCTCCCGATAATTATCGGGATTAGTGTTCAGTCAGTAAGAGCATGAATACAATTAAAACTTAATGGTTTAAATATAATTTTTTGTTAGATCTAATAATTAGTTTCTCTTTTAAGTATTCAGTCAAAACTCAATGAAACTTATAGGCAAAAATGCTACAAAACCGAATATACAGAGAAATACCAACTGAAATAATTAATTATGACAATAAATTTTAAAACAAGATTTTGGAAAACAAGTAAATGGTTTGTAGGACTTTTTATTCTGCTATTTATCTTTAGGATAATTTATGGTTATGTCGCAACAGAAACAAACAATGGTAACGATTATAGTGACAATTTTTTTAGTAGCATTGACAATTTAAGAAAAAACTATGCTTCCGAAAAAATGGTTATGAAAAATGATGTACAAGCTTCACAGAATGTTGCTTCAAATCAAAAATTCGAAAAAACAGCTTCTATAAAAGCGAAAACTTCTGAATTTGAGAAAGATGAAAAACAACTAAAAGCAAAGACAAAATCATTTAATGCAGTAATTCAATATGAACAAAATCTTGGACAAAAAGGAAACAGACAAATTCATTTACTTATAGGCGTAAACCCAGTTTTATTTGACAGTTTGTATGTGGAATTACAAAAAATAGGTGTGATAAAAGCAACTGAAATTACAAAAGTTGACAAAACCAATGAATACAGAGAGCTTAATGCAAAGAAAGCATCAATTGAAAAAACACTTCAATCTTTAAATGAGTTGAAAGCAAAAGGTGGGCAAATTTCAGACTTTGTTGCACTAAATGACAAAATTTTAGAAATAGAAGAAAAGGCACAAGAACTTGGCGTTGAACTTGGAAATTTTGATGCAGAAAATGAATTTTGCACAGTAAAACTTTCAATGTATGAAGGTGCAACAGAAAAGAATATAAGTTTTATTCACAGAATTAAGGTTGCATTAGAATGGTCTATTAAATACTTTGCAATTATCGCACTAACAACACTTGTTTTATCATTGACAATTTTTGTTTTGCTTTTAATCGTGGACAAACTGAAAATAATAAACGCCATAAACAAAAAATTGAACGAATAGAAAATACTACTGCCATAAGCATTTCCCAAAAATTTTGAATTTCGGGCTCCATTTAAAGTTAGTTTTGTATTTATAAAGTCATTCTTTAACCAAAAGTTTAACCAACCTTAATCTACCAACCGTTATGCTCAATCAAACAACTCACGTTAATGACGAAAAGTAATGATTTTTTGATTTTTCGTCAATAAGGTGTAGATTTGTGAAAACAAAGTTTAATGACGAAAAGTAATGATTTTTTGATTTTTCGTCAATAAGGTGTAGATTTGTGAAAACAAAGTTAAATGATACTACGAGAAACATACTTAAATAAGTTAAGACAACTAAAAAACAAAAACTTAATAAAAGTCATTACGGGAATAAGACGGAGTGGAAAATCAACTCTTTTAGAAGCCTTTAAAAATGAGTTGTTAACTAGTGGCGTGTCTAAAAAAAATATTATTTTTATTAATTTTGAGGAAAGAGAAAATCTGCATTTTACAAATTGGGCAACATTATATGATGAAATTATAAAAACTGTAAACACGGACAATTCTTATTATATTTTTTTAGATGAAGTACAATTAATAACTAACTTTGAAAAACTTGTAAATAGTTTATTTGCAAAAAAGAATATTGATTTATATATGACTGGCTCAAATGCCTATTTACTATCAAGCGAATTAGCAACACTATTAACCGGACGATATATTGCTATTAATATTCAACCCTATTCGTTTAAAGAATATGTTTTAGCTTATAAAGAGGAAAAAAATAATGACCGTCTATTTCGTAAATATTTTAATGAAAGTTGCTTTCCTGAAGCGGTTACTATTTCTCAAAACAGCCATGAATTAGTAAATGATTACCTTCAATCTATTTATGATACCGTTATAATTAAAGACATTGCTCAACGATATAATCTAAGAAACATAAATAATTTGCATCGAATTATAAGTTTTTTATTTGACTCGGTTGGTTCTTATATATCTCCATCAAATATAGCTATTGAACTTAATAAAAACTCAAAAAAAAGCATTTCACACAATACAATAATTAAATATTTGAATTATCTAACACAATCATATATATTATATGCTGCACCTCGATACGACATAAAAGGTAAAGAATTACTTACTACAAATCAAAAATATTATCTTGTTGATTTAGGGCTGAGGAATATAACAACATCAAATAAATATGATACAGATTTAGGGCATAAATTAGAAAATGTTGTCTATTTTGAATTACTAAGAAGAGGAGGTAAAATTTATGTTGGAAAAAATAATGATAAAGAAATTGATTTTGTAGTTCAAAAGCCAAATAACGAACGAGAATATTATCAAGTTGCTTATACTGTTAATGACGAAAAAACTTTTAATAGAGAGATTTCGGCATTTAATAATTTAAAAGATAATTATCCAAAATATCTATTAACACTAGATTTTGATAATACAAGTATAAATGGTATTCAAAAAATAAATGTAATAGATTGGTTACTACAATAAATAAAATAACTAAATTAAAAATCTAAATTTCTCAAATCATCAAATTATGTTAGATAAAAACGATATTGCAAAACGAATAGCCAAAGAAGTTCAAGACGGCTTTTATGTTAATCTCGGAATTGGAATTCCAACTTTGGTTGCCAATTACGTTCGCACCGATATTTCTGTTGAATTTCAAAGTGAAAATGGCGTACTCGGAATGGGACCATTTCCTTTTGAAGGCGAAGAAGATGCCGATTTAATCAATGCAGGAAAACAAACTATTACTACGATGCCTGGAGCAAGTTTCTTCGATTCAGCTTTTAGTTTCGGAATGATTCGTGGTCAACACGTAGATTTGACAATTCTTGGCGCCATGGAAGTTTCAGAAAATGGAGACATCGCCAATTGGAAAATTCCAAACAAAATGGTAAAAGGAATGGGTGGCGCAATGGATTTAGTTGCCTCTGCAGAAAATATAATCGTTGCAATGATGCACGTAAACAAAGCTGGCGAAAGTAAAATTCTTAAAAAATGTACATTGCCTTTAACAGGTGTTGGTTGCGTTAAAAAAGTAGTTACCGAATTAGCCGTTTTAGAAATCACTCCAAAAGGGTTCAAATTATTAGAACGCGCACCAGGCGTTTCTGTGGAGCATATTATCGCATCAACTGAGGCTGATTTAATTATTGAAGGCGATATTCCAGAAATGGTGATTGATTAGTATAAAAAAATTGAACCATTAAGAAATTAAGAAAAATAAGCTATTTGAACTTAATGAAACTTAACTCCTTAATGGTTTAAAAATATTTGTATTTACAGTTTCTTCTCCAAATACACTAATAAAACTTCGCTAGCATTCCCAAAGGTTGGAAATTGCTCTACCATACTCATGGCTCGTTTTTTATTCAATTTAAAAGTTAAATCAAATTCGGTGGTGAATAAAATTGCCGATAAAAACGGATTATTTATAAACTCCAATAGCCTATCAAAAGCTTTATCAATAGAATGAATTTCAATAATTTCTTCCTTTTGAAATTTGAATTTTAACTCCAATTTCAATACCTCTTCATCCATCATCGGACGTACATAAATATTCATTAATTCGGTATTTCCGATGGTTTTTGCTAAGGTTAATTTGGCAAAAGTTCCAACCTCCAAACTCAATTTAACTTTAGAATAAAACTCAGAAAATGTTTCTTTAAAAGGCATCTTTTTTATTTGTCTTAATACTTAGTACAACAATCTTAATACTTAAAGATTAGCAAAAAAATCATTTCCTTTATCGTCTGTAATAATAAACGCTGGAAAATCTTTTACTGTAATTTTTCTAACGGCTTCCATTCCTAGTTCTTCGAAATCTACAACCTCAACTTTTAGGATATTGTCTTGCGCTAAAATCGCTGCTGGACCTCCGATGGAACCTAAATAGAAACCTCCATAAGTTTTACAAGCTTCCATCACTTCTTTGGTTCTATTTCCTTTGGCAAGCATAATCATACTTCCACCTGCTTTTTGGAACTCTTCTACATACACATCCATTCGTCCTGCTGTTGTTGGTCCGAAACTTCCAGATGGCATTCCGTCTGGCGTTTTTGCTGGTCCGGCATAATATATTGGGTGATTTTTAAAATACTCTGGCATTGGTTTTCCAGCATCCAATAATTCTTTAATTTTTGCAATTTTTGCATGAGCAATATCTCGAGCCACAATTAAAGTTCCGTTCAATTTTAAACGTGTTTTTATTGGATATTTAGATAATTCAGCTAAAATTTCTGCCATCGGACGATTTAAATCTACCTCAACTGCTGCTTCCAAATGTGGCGGAACAGCTGGTAAAAATTGTTGTGGATTTACTTCCAATTGTTCTAAGAAAACTCCATCTTTTGTTATTTTTCCTTTGATATTTCTATCGGCAGAACATGAAACTCCCAATCCAACCGGACAAGAAGCCGCATGTCGTGGCAAACGAATTACACGAACATCGTGTGCAAAATATTTTCCGCCAAATTGTGCTCCAATAGCACTTTCTTGACAATATTGTAGCACTTTTTGTTCCCATTCTAAATCGCGAAATGCTTGACCAGACATGTTTCCTGAGGTAGGAAGATGGTCAAAATAGCCCGCAGATGCTTTCTTAACAGCAGCTAAATTTGCCTCAGCAGAAGTTCCTCCAATTACTAAAGCTAAATGGTAGGGCGGACAAGCAGAAGTTCCTAAATCTTTAATTTTTTCACGAACAAATTCTTCCATTGATTTGTCGTTCAATAACGATTTTGTTTTTTGATATAAGAATGTTTTATTGGCAGAACCACCACCTTTTGTTAGAAACAAAAACTCATACGAAGCCCCTTTTTTGGCGTAAATATCAATTTGTGCCGGAAGATTTGAACCTGAATTTTTTTCTTCAAACATCGAAATCGGAACAATTTGCGAATAACGAAGATTCTTATTTTGAAACGTATTGAAAATTCCTTTCGATAACCATTTGGCATCATCAACTCCAGTGTAAACATTTTCACCTTTTTTGGCCATGACAATTGCCGTTCCTGTATCTTGGCAAGATGGTAGTTGACCTTCGACGGCTACAGATGCATTTTGCAATAAATTATAAGCTACGAATCTATCATTATCAGTTGCTTCTGGATCAGTTAAAATATTGTTTAGCTTTTGCAAATGAGCAGTTCTCAACATAAATGAAACATCGTTCATGGCTTCTTGCGCCATTAATTCTAATGCTTTTGGGTCAACAGTTAGAATTTCTCTGTCGCCAAATTGCTCTACTTTTACGTAATCCGAAGTAAGTTTTTTGTAGTGTGTATCGTCTTTTAAAATCGGATACGGATCTTGATATATAAAGTCCATTTTGAAATATTTTTGAAGTGTAAAGTTANNAAGTTTTTTGTAGTGTGTATCGTCTTTTAAAATCGGATACGGATCTTGATATATAAAGTCCATTTTGAAATATTTTTGAAGTGTAAAGTTACGGAAAGTTGGTGGATTTTAGAAACTTGTTTTGGTTATTTAGTATAGAAATCTTCTGTTTAATTCTCTCTATTCTTTTTAATTATTGGGTTTTTTTCGATAAAATTGTATCCAATATCAATTATTTTTAAGGTTTGGTCTTTCATCAAAATTTTATAATATCTTCCGTCTGTAGATATTCCACTTATATCTGACACTTCTTTCCAATCACTAAATTTTAGAGTATACTTTGAATCTACTTCTTTTTTTACCGGTTTACCTTTTCTTAAAGCTACTTCAAGAAAAAAACTTTCAGAATCTTTTAAACGAAATTTAGATTCTTTATTAATGAATGAAAAGAGGCTAACTTTCTCATCAAATAAAAACTCATCATCGAATTCGACTTTTACATTTTGATAAGCAAAACTTAATTCTGAATAAGCTTTATCTAAATCTATAGGAGATTGTATATAACAAGAAATAGTTTTTACAATTTTACCGTTCTTAAAAAATGAAATAGTATTTGTTTGACTATCTGTTGCTTGTATTGAATAATTGTCTTTTAATTTTTGAATAGGGATTTTATCAAATAGGTTAAAATAATATTTAACTTGGGTACTATCTAATGTAGAATATAAATTATTTGTTTGAGTATTTGAAGAATAGGGTTTAAAAAACAAATTCCCTTTTCTATCTATATAGGTAGAATTAAATGGACAACTTCCATAACAAGGACTTCTATCGATAGTTATTGCATCATAACTTTTGTCATCAAAATAGTTGTCTTGCTTTTTAACTAATCTATAAAAAGCATTTTCGTATCCTTGAATAATCATTGTATCCTTCCATATCTTATTAACTTTTAGTGTATCCCAAGATTTAGACATTTTATTAAAAAATAAAATATTTGACTTATCAATTTTATAGTTAGTTTTTGATCCTAAAAAATAATAACTTCTTAAAAACTCGTGCCTTTCCTTCGCTTGCCAAACTTTATTGCTAATTGTATAATAAAAGCCTTGTTTGTAATCTATCAAAGAATCATTTAGAATTTCAAAATTATAATGAGGAGCAAATTCAGTTTCCAAAATATTCATAGGAAATTTAACTTTTGTACTATCATAATTAACAACTTTATCGAAATACCAATTTCCTATGTAGGGATTTGTCTTTTTATTTTTACATGAAAAAAGAAAAACAAAAACTATAATAAACATTACTTTCTTCATAAAATTGATTATGTAATTTAAGATATAGAATAAAGCACGAAAGAAACAATTATTAGAAATATAAAACCTATCCACGAGTTATTCTTTTTTGCAACTTCGTCAATAGATTTTGCCCCCAAATTAAATATCCAAATAAGTATGTTTCCTGTAAAATGACAAATTAGATGGAAGAAATCGTACATATTCCTATTTTAAAAAAACCAACTTGCCACAAAAATAGCAGTAATCATTTTAAAAAAACCAACTTGCCACAAAAATAGCAGTAATCACACAAATTACATCTACTAAAAGCATTGTACCTAAAGCATATCGGGTATTTTTAATATTAACCGAGCCAAAATAAACTGCAATAACATAAAACGTACTTTCGGCACTGCATTGAAAAATAGAACTCAATCTTCCTGTCATTGAATCGGCACCAAAAGTATTCATAGAATCAATCAAAAATCCACGTGAACCAGCAGAACTAAAAGGACGAAGCAATGCAACTGGTAAAGCATCTGTAATCTCTTTGCTAACTCCCAAATTAGAGAAACCAAAAGCAATCCAATTGCTAATTATTTCAAATAACCCACTATTTCTGAACAACGAAATAGCAACTAACATTCCTAAAACATAAGGAAAAATAGTGACTCCAGTTTTAACGCCATTATTTGCTCCAACCACAAATGCTTCATAAACAGTAGTATTTGCTTCTGTAAATTTCTTTTCTTTTACGAACGATAATATCAATGTGAAAACAATAATTACAACCAAAATCAAAGCAGAAAGATTAGAAGTAAAATAATTTTTACCTATTAAATCCAAATGATTTACATACATCAACAAACCAATAATTGCACCTATCAATCCCATTAATCCTGCAACCAAAGACGCACTTTTGAAGTTGATTTTTTGTTTAATTCCTACAATTAAAAACGCAGCAATAGTTCCAATAAAAGAGGTAATTATACAAGGCAACATCACATCTGCAGGATTTGCCGCACCAGCAGCAGCGCGATATCCAATAATTGAAGTTGCAATTAAAGTAAGTCCAGAAGCATGTAAGCACATGAACATGATTTGTGCATCACTGGCTTTGTCTTTTTCTGGATTTATTTCTTGTAAACTTTCCATAGCTTTTAGTCCGAAAGGTGTTGCAGCAGAATCTAATCCCAGAAAATTGGCGGCAAAATTCAAGGTCATATAAGAAATTGAAGGATGATTTTTTGGAATACTTGGGAATACTTTTACAAAAACTGGGCTTAATATTTTTGCCAATTTTTGTGATGCACCAGAAATAATTAGAAGTTCCATCAGTCCACAGAAGAACGCTAGATATGCCATTAGCGGCAAAATTAAATCCAACAAAGTGCTTTTACAGGTTGGCAATAATCCATCTGATTTCTGTTTTCCACTGTATATTTTAACCACTTTATTAGAAAAAACATAAGTAGAATCAATGTTCAAAGTATCACGATTGATGACCATTGTTTTATCTGGAGCCTTTTCTATACTGTCTTTTATAAAAGCTGGTAAGTCTTGAAGGTATTTTTCAGAAACTAAAATTGGATCGTCTTTTTTCCCGTTTAAAACGAAATCAATAGTGTAGTTATTTCCAGAGAATAAGCTAAAAATCACAAAGACAATTGATGAAATAAAGATAACGAGCCAAAATCTACTTAATACCATGGTTTTATTAATTTCAACTTCAAAAATCAATTTCAAATTTCAACCTCAATCTCTTTAAAGCAGAAAAATTCGAAATCAATTTTTAAAATTATTTTTTATTTATAATCATTTTAGATGCAATTGCTATTAATTCTTCAACTTCAATTAGAAGAAAAGTTCTAAAATCTTGGTTACCTTCATTTATATAATTTAATATTTTTAAGGAATTCCTAGATTCTTTTAGTTCCTTAACAACTAACGTTAACTTAAATATCAAATCTTTATCAGTTCCTGTTCCTTGGGATTCTCCAAAATTTAAAGAGGAACTTCCTGATGAACGGATAAGTTGATTTTTATAATATTCGTTTTCGTAGCTTTTATCCAATTTCCGTGTAAAGAAAATACATTCTCCAGCAAAACGAATTAATCTGTCATCAAAATTAAAAATTTTCTAATTAAAAGGATTTGATTCAAGCATAATAAATTGATTTTTGAAATTGACTTTTGAAGTTGATTTTTTTTTATACATGAATTATCTCGTCTTCAACCAATAAATCTTCTTTTCTGAAACGAAGAAAAACTTGAGCAACAGCAATCACATCTTTTTCGCAATACGTCACAATTCTATCGATGTCTTTTTCTACATAAAAAACGTGACCAACTTGACTTCCGTCAATGTCTCCTTTTGGAGATGGAATTCCGAGAATTTTTGTTAGTAATTTTAAGGAAGTAAAATGCTTATAATCGCCAAATTTCCATAACTCTAAGGTGTCTAAATGTTGGATTTCCCATGGTTTTTTCCCGAATAAATTGAGCTTGTTCGGAATGGTAACTTGATTGATAATCATACGTCGAGCTATAAACGGAAAGTCAAATTCTTTGGCATTGTGCCCACAAAGAATATTTTGAGAACCATCGAAATGATTATTTAGTAAATTATTAAAATCTAATAAAATTTTCTTTTCTTCTCCAAAAAAAGAGGTTACTCTAAAGTTTCGAATATCACCTTTGGTTGTAAAATAACCAACAGAAATACAGACTATTTTTCCAAACTCTGCCCAAATTCCTGCTCTGTCATAAAATTCTTCGGCGGTAAATTCATCTTTTCTTTGGTAGTGCGTTTTTTGTTCCCAAAGTTGTTTCATTTCGTCATCAAGTGAATTGAAATTCTCTTCTAAAGGAACTGTTTCAATGTCAAGAAATAAGATGTTGTCCAGGCGTATTTTTTCTATCATTTTTTAGCCACGAATTAGACAAATTTACACAAATGTAAATTCATAATTAGTTTTTACTTTGTTTTTTATACCTTTTGGGTCTTAAGTTACGAATGTAAAAAAAATTGTGGTAATTCGTGTAATTCGTGGCAAACTTTTAAAACAAACTTTGTTGATTACTAGGTGATTCGTGTTCGAGTAGCCATTTTTTTCGCCACAATCCGCCTGCGTAACCTGTAAGTAAACCGTCTGTTCCGATAACTCTGTGGCATGGAACTACAATCCAAAGTGGGTTTTTGCCATTGGCTGAGGCTACGGCTCTAATAGCTTTTACATCGCCAAGTTTTTTTGATAAATCCATGTATGACATTGTTTTTCCGAAAGGTATATTGAGTAATTCTTGCCATACTTTTTGTTGGAAATCAGTGCCTTTTGGATTTAATTTGAAATCAAAATCTTTACGTTTTCCATCAAAATATTCTTGAAGTTGTAACACTGCTTCTTGGAGTTCGTTAGGAATTTTTGTGGAAAGTTCACCTTCTGATAAAATAGAAATTATAGAAACTCCGCTTTCATCGCCAACAATTTTGGTGATTCCGAGTGGTGAATTTATGAAAACAGTTTTTGACATTCTTTTTTAGAAAGTTTAAATATAAAAAAAATCACAAAGCAAAAAGAAAAACTCTTGACTTTGTGATTTGAAATTAAACATGAAATTTTTATTTTTCTTGACTGTAAATATATTGTTCTAAAGATTGTAATTCTTCTTCGGAAAACGTTTTTGTTAAAGCAAAATTGGCTTTCATAACTTCGTATTGCGATGGATCGACAATTGGTTCGCCTTCTCCTTTTAGAAATGTGATCATATTTGCATTTTTCTCTTTGTAGATTTCTGCAATATCTTGTATGCTTGGTCCAACTAATTTAATATCGAGTTTGTGGCAAGTGGCACATGTACCTTTTCCTTCAAAAATTTCTTTTCCTTTTTCGGCTAATGGAAATTCTGATACTTCTGGTTTGGCTGCTTCGACAATTTCTTTTTCGTCTGAAACTGGATTTCCAAATTTGTCTTCTTTTTTGTCTCCACCACAACTTACCAAAAGCATTACAACTAATAATGTTAATGACTTTAAAATTATTTTCATTTTACCTTTTTATTAAATATAGTCAAAGATACTTCTGATGATTTATACTAAATATGATTTTTATCAGAAAATAAAAATTCAATACAAATGCCATTTAGCCCCGATTGTAGCGGAAATCCTTTTCTTTTGTTGCCTTCGAGAATATTTCGATAAACTCAATACAACGCCTCAGGCAACAGAAGAAAAGATTGGAGAGTAAAGCGGGAACTGCCATTACTGATATATCCCGAGCCATTCGCTCCTTCCTTTGACTGTGCTCAGGATGCCATTATTTATTTAAAATAATGGCAGCTTCTTTTGCAAAATAAGTTGAAATTAAACTTGCTCCTGCACGTTTGATGCACATTAATTGTTCCATCATGATTTTGTCGTGGTCTAACCAACCTCTTTCGGCAGCGGCTTTTATCATGGCATATTCGCCCGAAACATGAAAAACCGTTACTGGAACATTCACGGCGTTTTTTACTTCACGAACAATGTCGAGATAGGCAATTCCTGGTTTTACCATAACCATATCGGCACCTTCTTCAACATCCATAAGTGCTTCTTTGATGGCTTCGATGCGGTTGGCATAATCCATTTGATAGGTTTTTTTGTCTTTTGGTACTTCGACAGGCTCAGCATCCAAAGTAGTGTCTTTTGGCGCAGAATCTAAAGCATCGCGAAAAGGTCCGTAAAATGCAGAAGCATATTTTGCAGAATAACTCATAATTCCCACATTT
>JFJP01040248.1_pt2 | contig 11584 bp, 8 predicted proteins | sample 431651 | NCBI WGS metagenome assembly JFJP01 (sample SAMN02602958, study PRJNA72255) | Microbial mat metagenome, whole genome shotgun sequencing project. | biome: fresh water; feature: sink hole; material: water; isolation source: purple microbial (photo- and chemosynthetic) mats found in... | reverse complement strand
TGCGGTCGCCAAACATTTGGGTAATGTTCTTAATATAAGGAGTTTCGCCGCAACCTGAACATGCACCAGAGAACTCAAACAATGGTTGAGAAAACTGTAAGTTTTTCAAGTTTTGTTCTTTTGGAAGAACTGTATCTTTGTAACCTACTTTTTGAGAGAAGAAATCCCATCTTTCGTTTTCGACCATTTGCTCAGCCAAAGGCTTCATTACAAGCGATTTTTCTTTCGTTGGGCAAGCTACCACGCAAACGTTGCAACCTGTACAATCTAAAACACTTACTTGTATTTTGAATTGGAAAGCAGAAGTTTTACCAACTCCTTTTTTAGTTACAGTTCCGGCAGGTGCATCTTTTAACTCTTCTTCGGTAGCCAAGAATGGACGAATTACTCCGTGAGGGCAAACGTAAGCACATTGGTTACATTGAATACAAGTTTCAGATTGCCATTCAGGAACAGTTACTGCAATACCGCGTTTTTCGTAAGCAGCAGTACCGTGAGGCATAGTACCATCGGCATAATTAACAAAAGCACTTACCGGAAGGTCATCACCTTTAAGTGCATTTACAGGATTTGCTATGTTTTTAACAAAATCAGGTAAATGAGACTCGTCAACGGAAGCTATGTTTTTCAATTCGATAGATGCCCATTCCGAAGGAATTTCTACTTTTGTAACTGCACCGCCTTTATCAACGGCTTCGTAGTTCATATTTAGAACCGCTTCACCTTTCAAACCAAAGCTTTTTACAATAAATTTCTTCATTTGATCAACAGCCAAATCGTAAGGAATTACGTTGGCTATTTTGAAGAAAGCCGATTGCATAATGGTATTTGTGCGAGTTCCTAAACCTATTTCTTCGGCTATTTGAGTAGCATCAATAATATAGAAACTGATATTTTTTTCAGCTAATATTTTCTTGAAATTATCGGGTAATTTCGATTTTGTTTTTTCAGCGTCCCAAGGGCTATTCAATAAGAAAGTTCCATTTGGTTTGATGCCTTTCAACATATCATACTTAGTTAAGTAAGCAGGCACGTGGCAAGCAACAAAGTCAGGAGTAGTTACTAAATAAGTTGAGCGAATTGGGCTATCGCCAAAACGTAAGTGTGAAATGGTAATACCACCCGATTTTTTTGAATCGTATGCAAAATATGCTTGTGCGTATTTGTCGGTATTATCACCTATAATTTTGATTGAGTTTTTGTTAGCACCTACTGTACCATCAGAACCTAAACCATAGAATTTACCTTCAAAAGTACCTTCAGCACCTAAGCTAAATTCTTCGCCTACAAGTAATGAGTGGAAAGTAACATCGTCAACGATTCCTACTGTGAAGTAGTTTTTTGGCTCAGCTTGCGCTAAGTTTTCGTAAACGGCTACAATTTGAGCAGGAGTAGTATCTTTTGAGCTAAGACCGAAACGTCCGCCAACAATGATTGGGCGCATTTCGCAATCGTAGAACATTTCACGAACATCTTGATACAAAGGCTCTCCGTTTGTTCCAATTTCTTTAGAGCGGTCAAGCACAGAGATACGTTTTACGCTCTTTGGCAATACGTCGAAGAAATATTTTTTAGAGAAAGGACGATACAAATGTACGCTGATTAAACCTACTTTTTCGCCTTTTGCCAATTTCATGTCAATGGTTTCTTTGATAACTTCAGTTACCGAACCCATTGCTACAATGATATTTTCTGCATCTGGAGCACCGTAGTATGTAAATGGTTTGTATTCACGTCCGGTAATTTTAGAAATTTCTTTCATATATTCAGCAACTGCATCAGGTACAGCAGTGAAATAATTATTAGAAGCTTCTTTTGCTTGGAAGAAAATATCAGGGTTTTGAGCCGAACCTCTTGTTACTGGGTGTTCAGGATTGATTGCTCTAAGTCTGAAAGCGGTAAGTTGGTCTTGGTCTATCAAATTGTAAAGCGCATCTTGGTCGATAGCTTCTACTTTTTGGATTTCGTGGGAAGAACGGAAACCATCGAAGAAGTGCAAGAATGGAACTCTGGTTTTGATAGCTGCTAAGTGAGCAACACCAGCTAAATCCATGATTTCTTGAACGCTACCTGTGGCAAGCATTGCAAAACCTGTCATACGAGCAGAGTAAACATCGGAGTGATCGCCAAAAATTGAAAGTGCGTGTCCGGCAATACTTCTTGCGCTAACGTGGAAAACTGCAGGAAGTAATTCACCAGCAATTTTGAACATATTGGGTATCATCAAAAGTAAACCTTGCGAAGCTGTATAGGTTGAAGTAAGAGCACCTGCTTGTAATGAGCCGTGCAAAGCTCCGGCTGCACCGCCTTCTGACTGCATTTCAACTACGTGCACTGTATCACCAAACATGTTTTTTCTGCCACCTGCCGACCATTCGTCAACGTTTTCAGCCATGTTTGATGAAGGTGTGATAGGATAAATAGCTGCTACTTCGCTAAACATGTAAGCCACATGCGAAGCTGCTAAGTTACCATCACAGGTCATAAACTTTTTTTCTTTAGCCATTTTGCTTTAAATTTATATGTTTAAAAGCATTATTCTATTTGTTTTACACTCTATTTTAATTTCTTTTTAAGAAATATAAACGTTATTGTAAATAGAAAACACTAGTTATTTTATTGTATATCAAAGAGTAATCTATTTTTACTCCCTTTTTAAAACACTACAAAAATACATCTTTTTTCTTTATAATAATTCTAAATTAACGAATTAATCATTTTTTAACATTATTAAATAATTCAGAACCACTTAACATAGTAATATTATTGTTAATCAAATCAATAGTACAAATTAATACTAAGACTTACTACAAAGTTTTACAAAGCAAAATATTAATATTCAATATTTTGTGATACTTTGTGCTCAATAAAATCGGGTACTATTTACATAACCAAAATGAAAAAGTGTATTATTTGCACATTTTATTTTGAATGCTTTAGAAAATTTACCAATTTTGCAGCCTTACAAGACTTATAAAAAACAACTAGTTTGAGGTGGAATTTTAATTTAAAAAACCTCATTTGTTCTCGAAAGTTCTAATGTTTTTGAAGCTTTCTTCCGTTTTTATATAGAATTTTAGAAATAAACTTTTTAAGATAATTTATTATTAATGAAAATAGTAGGTAAGTTATTGCTCAAATTGATGGGTTGGAAAATAGTGGGCGATTTTCCAAAAGAAATAAAAAAATCAATTACCGTTTTTGCGCCACACACAAGCACGTGGGATGCAATTATCGGAAAAATATATTTAGTAGCTATCGGTTTGAAATACAATGTAATGGTGAAGCAAGAATTGTTCAATTTCCCATTGGGAATAATCATGCGATTAGTTAGAGCCATACCCATAGACCGAAGCAAAGGAAGTAACGTTACTTTTCAGGTAGCCAACATTATAGAAAGCAAAGAGGAAGTTCATATTCTTTTGTTTCCCGAAGGCACACGTGCAAAAGTCGATAACTGGAAAAAAGGATTTTATTTGATGGCAAAACGGGCTGAAGTGCCTATTGTAGTGGGGTATTTGGATTACAAGAAAAAAGAAATTGGTATGAAAGGAGTTATTCACGACCTGAGCAACATCAAAGTAGTAATGTCGAAATTAAATGAATATTACCAAGGTATTGAAGCAAAACACCCAGAGCGTTTTGTTTTAGAACAAATTTAACCGGAATTTCAAAAGAAAGTTTTCGGGTTTAAATTTCAAGCAAAATACGAACAGCAAAAAATGTTGTTCGTATTTTTTTTGAATGACGGTTTGACCTAAATACCGGACTTCTTTTTGCTATTGTATGCCTCTAGCCTTAGTGCCTAAATAACCTCCGTGATGCAACTTGGCATACGATTCTTTCGAGAAATTGATTTTGTGCATCAATTGAACTACCAAAATGTCGCCAATTACGGTCATTACAGTAGTGGAAGTGGTGGGTGCCATGCCCAAAGGACACACCTCGGCAGGATTTCCGGTGCTAATGGTTACATCAGCAAGTTCGCCTAACTCGCTTACGGGGTTTCCGGTAATAACTATCACAGGTAGATTTGAATACAAATTGCGTGCAAGGTAGAAAAACTCTACAATTTCGCGTGTTTTGCCTGAGTTGGAAATCAGCAGCAATACGTCATTTTTTTGAATCAAACCTAAGTCGCCATGCTGAGCATCGCTTGGGTGAATAAAAACAGCGGGAGTACCAGTAGAACTTAGAGTTGTAGCTATATTTATAGCTATTTGCCCAGCTTTGCCCATGCCGCTAGCTATCAATTTTCCGTTGTTTTCGTGCACCGATTTGTAAATCAAATCGATAACTGCCTCAAAATTATTCGTTTTTGGTATATTTAAAATTGCATCTGCTTCTTTTTGAAGCAATTGATTTATTTCTTGTTTCATAAAGTTAATGATTGTTTGTACGAAATAGATTTTTTGTTAAAACACAGCTATTGATTTTATATTTTAAGGTATATTAAAATACCTTTTTTTTATCTTAATTTTTGAAAGTACACATTAAATTGAAATATAATTTTATTTCAGCAGGCAAAAGTAATTTATTTTTGAACAAACAGAACGTGTTGGAACGTTAAATAATTAAAATATGCTGAATATCAGATGTTTTTTATACAAAGAAGTTTTGGGAAAATAAATTTAATGCATTATTATTTTTAAAAAAGGCTTCAAAATCAAATTACTTCATATTGTATTGGTTCTTAACAGAGTTTAGATAATTTAAAACAAAAGGTTTTTGAGTTTTATTGTTCAATGCTTCTTTCAGCGTTTTGCAATACTCATTTATAAACAACAACTCACTGTTTAGTAAATAAAACGTAAGGATTTTAGCTTCAGTTAGTTTCGATTTTGAATAATTGGGTTGCAATATTTTAAAATTCTCATCCCAATGGTATTCCACAAAAGTAGAATCATTTACAATGAGATGTCTTTCGCCATTTTCATTGGCAAGCTCTTGTGAATAAGTCATTTTGAGTATTAATGGATTTGTATTTTCAACAATAGACTCAAAATAAAACGAGCGCGTATGCCATGGATATTGGAGATTTCCATTTTCAAGTACATTCAAAATAGGAATTAATTGATTTTCAATGTATTTGTAAAAATAAAAGTTGAACCACCAAACTCCAGAGCCACTTTCAAAATTTTCTTTATAATAAATAATCGTTTTGCCATCCGAATCTTTATAATGCTCTATTTCAAGCCCATACCTATGGTAAATTGTATGCTTTGCCACTAAGTAATTTGAATTAAAAAAGAAAACTTCACTTTCCCATTGCATTTCGGGCGAGCCAACATAAATGGCAAATTCTTTAAAATCAGACTCTTTGCTGTCGAACGAAACAAAATTGATAGGTACAGTTCCTTTGCTAAGAAACGAACTGTCTATCATTAAATCTCCCAAAATCAACTTTGCTGTATTAATGCCAATTTCTTTTTGAGAAATTGCCTTTTTTATTCGTTCAAAATCCGAAACCGATAGTAGTTTTTCAACGGGCTTGCGACTCAAGAAGATAGAGTCAGGCAGTGAATTAACTTTTTGTATTATAGGCTTTTGTGGCAAATTTGATACACTATCGAAAAAAGAAAGTAATTGAGCTTCGGAATAATGAATCAATGTAGATTTACTATCAATAGGAATTTGTTTTGTTGTATTTTTACAAGCAAATAATACAATAAAACTAATATATAAAATAAGTTTTTTCATGTCTGATTGATAAAAATAATAAAACCTAAGTTTCTTTTTTACGTAAAATGATTAAACAAAAAAGATGTAATTTATACATCAAAAGTAATGGAAATTTTAAATTATTACACTCATTTTTTTTAGTTAAGAATATAAATACTAATTTTACAACTTCAAAAAACAGTTAAAATTAGAGGATTTTATGGCATCAAAGGGCTTCTAGAAAAGAATTTAATTTTTGAATGAGGCGGATAAAATTAAAAAAAAACGTAGTTTACTATTGTAAATGAAAATATCAAAATAAAACGTTTTCTCACAATTAAACAAAAACAATATTATGCGAAAAAATTTAATCATAGTATTACTTTTATTGCTAAGTAATTGGTGTTTTGGGCAATACAATCAAGAAAGCTTAAAAAAATCGGTAGTGAAAATTATGGTAAAATCAGAAGGCGAAGCCAGCTTCTATACTGGTTTTGTGTGGAAAAATACCAAGCAAATTATAACTACTTTGCACGCATTAAAGCCAAATGCCCAGATAACAGTTATTTACAACGAGCAATTTCCAAAACAAGCCCACGTGATGAAAGTGCACAAAGAATCGGATTTGGTGCTTCTCAAAGTTGATGCCGAACCACCACGCGACGTGGAAGTTTTTAACGAGTTTTCTAGCACACAATTGCAAACAGATGAAACTATTTTTTTGTACGGATTTACCAGTATGCAAAGTAGTTTAGCGGTAAAAAACAGTAAAATTATTACTGCTGATTCTCTAACTTTCAACGCACTCGTAAATCAATACACGCAAATAAATTTGGACAACGGTAATGCTATAAATGCTTCATTTCCTGTAATTAAGCACGATTATGTTTGGCTTCCGGGCATGTCGGGAACGCCTGTTATCAATGCAAGCGGTGAGTTGGTTGGTATTTTAGATGGTGGTTTTGAAATTGGTACCTTAAATTTAAGTTGGATAATACCTGCTAAATTTATTGACGAACTCGAAAAGAGCACAAATACTTCAAGTCCCGAAAACACTAATAATTACAAAAATTATTACTCTGCCGAAGCTGAATTGCTTTTCGATGAGGAAGCTACCTACGAAAATGACTTAATCGAATCATCTGAAAAATTATTTAAAGAAACATATAATACGCTAGAAGTAAATAATTTTTTATTCCAAAAAACAAAAACACGTAGTTTGAATCAACTACTCAGCTCAACTTCTAATCTAAACTCAATCAACGAAATATCTGCACTCTTTCCAACCTTCAAATTTAATTTCGACAATATTTTGTTTGACATTTATCAAGACCAAAACAAAAACATTTGTTTTGTTTTGCCACACGGTAAACTATTGAAAAAGAGCGATGAGTCGGATTATTTCGATTTCACTGTCGATTTTGAATACAAGCAAACCCACGCATTAAATTATTCTTTTGGTTGGATAGAAGATTTAATGTCGGAGCTTACCGACGAAGATTTAGCAAACAATGCTATTGAATTGGCGAAATCGCAAGAGCAACAAATTGACACAACAAACAATTTATTAATGCTCGAATATATTGAAAGATACCAATTTCTCGAAAATATTTCATTTCACAAAAAAGAAGAAAATGACCAAATAGTGCGATTCGACAATCTATATTCATTTGAACAAGACAAAGAAAATTTACTTACTCGCCAAATGTATTTTCTAAAGAATAGCGACAATAAAACCTACCGCATTTATTATTACATGGCACTTTCGAGCAATGGTAATATTTTGAATGTGAGTGGAATGTCTGGATTAGAAGGCGATTTCTTTTTGAAATACAACAACCTCGATTGTGGAAAAAAACTAGATGATAATGGAAATCAAACCTGCAAAGAAGCCTCTGAATTGTTTTCTCTTTTGCTTTCTATTTATTTTACTAATTTTGCTATAAATCAATAATACAACAAAACTAATTCTTTTTATTTAATTATCAGTTTGTTAATGGTAAAGTTTTTAATTGTAAGACTAAGTTCAATAGGCGATATTGTACTAACTACGCCTGTGGTGCGTAACTTAAAACAGCAAGTGAAAGATGCTGAAATACACTATCTTACAAAGCCACAATACGTTTCTATTTTAGAAAACAACCCAAATATTACAAAAGTTCATAGTTACAAACCTGAAGATAGCGAGTTTTTAACAAAACTACGCGATGAGTTTTTTGATTATGTCATTGATTTGCACAAAAATATACGCACGCATTTTTTGAAAAACAAACTTGGTATTTTTGCTTTTTCGTTCGACAAATTGAATTGGGAAAAATGGATAATGGTCAATTTCAAAACAAACAAATTGCCTACTATTCATATAGTTGATAGATATATGCAAAGCTTGCATTTGTTTGATGTAACCAACGACCAAAAAGGACTCGATTATTTTATTCCTATTTCCGATGAGATTAATTTGCTTAGTCTGCCACATAACTTGCCTTACGGTTACATTGCAATAGCTATTGGTGCACAGCATTTTACCAAACGAATACCCAACGAAAAATTGGTTGAAATTTGCAATCAACTACAAACTCCCGTTATTTTGCTTGGTGGAGAGGAAGATATTGAAAATGCACAAATTATTGAAGCACAAGTTACTGCCATAAATGTGTATAATGCCTGTGGAGAATACAATTTAAACCAATCGGCGTCCATTGTGAGGCAGGCAAAAGTAGTTATTACTGGCGACACGGGTTTGATGCACATTGCTGCGGCTTTTAAAAAACGAATTGTTTCGGTATGGGGAAATACCATTCCCGAATTTGGAATGTATCCTTATTTGGCTGATAATAACTCTATTATAATAGAAGAAAAAGAATTAGCGTGTCGTCCGTGTTCTAAAATAGGTTTTAAGAAATGCCCCAAAAAGCATTTCAAATGTATGCAAAATATCAACTCAAAACGAATTGCCGAATTTTCCAACTTGCTGGCTATGAAAGCTTTTTAAACATTAACCCTTCAATGGTTTTAATGCCATTGAAGGGTTTGGTGTTTTCTTTCAAACACTACTTAATAAATTTTGTAATGTATTCGGCTATTTGCACTGCATTGGTGGCAGCTCCTTTGCGCAAATTGTCGGCTACTACCCACATATTAAGCGTTTTTTCGTTTGAATAATCGCGGCGTACTCTACCCACAAAAACTTCATTTTTGTTTTCGGAGTAGCGAGGCATTGGATATATTTTGTTGGCTATATCGTCTTGAAGAATAACTCCTTGCGAGTTTTTCAAAATAGTTTTCACGTCTTCTATTTCAAATTCGCGCTCAAACTCAACATTGAGCGATTCAGAGTGTCCGCCAACTACCGGAACACGCACAGCAGTAGCTGTAACACGAATAGAATTGTCGTTAAAAATCTTTTTGGTTTCATTTACCAACTTCATTTCTTCCTTAGTATAAGCATTTTCGGTAAAAACATCGCACTGTGGCAAGCAATTTTTGTCTATTAAATATGGATACACCATTTTGCCTTCTATTCCGGCTCTTTCGTTTTCAAATTGCTCTACGGCAGCTTTTCCAGTTCCTGTAATCGACTGATAGGTAGATACTACGATGCGATTTATTTTGTAGATTTTGTGCAATTGAGCCAAAGCCACTACCATTTGAATGGTGGAACAATTGGGGTTTGCAATTACATAATCCGATGGAGTTAGTTCTGCGGCATTAATTTCGGGTACAATTAGCTTTTTGTCGGGATTCATTCTCCAAGCCGATGAATTATCAACTACATAGCAACCTACTTGGGCAAATTTTTCAGCCCATTGCAAAGAAGTATCCCCGCCTGCCGAAAACAAGGCTATTTGAGGTTTTGCTGCAATAGCATCGGTCATACTTACTACTTTATAGTTCTTCCCTTTATACTCTATTTCTTTTCCTACCGATTTTTCCGAAGCCACAGGAATCAATTCGCTTACTGCGAAATTTCTCTCTTCCAATACTTTAAGCATTATGCGTCCTACCATTCCGGTTACGCCCACCACTGCAATTTTCATAAATTTGCGTTTTTATATTATAGAATTAAATTTTTGTAACTTGGCAAAGATAAAAATTAAACTAAACCAGAGTTACAAGGCTATGTTAAATGTTCTTTAATTTTACAAAACGATTGTCAATGTCGTGCAAGTTAAGACCATTTGTTGGGATTCAATATCAATACTTTGCATCGTCCAGAGATTGCATAAAAGCAACGTAGTTGCGGTATCTTTGTAGAAAATAAATTTGTTGTCCACCACCCGCTCACGTAGAGACGCGCCTCGGCGCGTCTCTACATAAGGCGGGTGCATCAATATTTTCTACAAAGATTTCGCACCTACGGTGCTGAAAGTATAAAACAAGAACAAATAACTGCAATTTTAGACACTCAGCTTGCCAGATTTTCTATTTTTAAAAGTACAAATATGTTGGTTATTTTGCCAACTGTCTATTTGCACACTGCGAAATTGTCAATATTTTTTTCACAAGCGTATTTTGTAAGTACAGAACATTCGATTTATACGCTACTTACCTATTTTTGGAAGTACAAGCATTGGATTTATACGCTACTTACCTATTTTTGCTGGGTGCAAACATTCGATTTGTAGGCTACTTACCTATTTTTACTGGGTGCAAACATTCGATTTGTAGGCTACTTTCGATTTTTTCAAGTATAAATATTCGATTTGTAGGCTACTTTCGATTTTTGCAAGTACAAAACAGTATAATACGACCCTACTTACCTATTTTTGGAAGTACAAGCATTTGATTTGTAGGCTACTTTCGATTTTTACAAGTACAAAACAGTACATTCGTATGCAATTTGCCATTTTTACAAGTACAAAGTATCAAGTTGGGGCGTACTTTGCTATTTTTGAAATGCAAAAATCGAAAATAGGGTCGTATAGTACTACTTTTGACTTCCAAAAATCGAAAATAGGGTCGTATTATATTGTTTTGTACTTTCAAAAACTGTAAGTAGCATCGCATAGTGTTATTTTTGACTTTCAAAAACCGTAAGTAGCATTGTATTGTATTACTTTTGACTTTCAAAAACTGTAAGTAGCATTGTATTGTATTACTTTTGAATTTACAAAAATGGATTTTATTATACACAAATATTATTTTGCACTCACAAAAGTAGGCTGGTGGCAAGGCAATGAACTATTTTGTACTTGTAAAAGTAGTTTGTGGCAATGTAAGTGAACTGTTTTGTACTTGCAAAGAGAGGTGGCAATGCAACTTTTTTATACAGGTAGCTCAAAAGCTACCTGTATGAATAAATTATCAATTATTCTTTTACTATTTTTGTAGTAAATACTTTGTTGTCTGTTTGAATGCTAATAAAATAAATTCCGCTTCTATAACCCGACAAATCTATCGTTTCGTGCTGTTGAATATTGTTTGTTGAAAAAATAAGTTTTCCGGTTATATCGGTAAGCGTTACCTTTTGAATGTTATTGTTTGAGGCTCTCAAATAAACCTTGTCGTGTGTAGGATTTGGATAAACAAGAACATCATTTTCAAATACATCGGAATCTAAAGTTGTAGTTGTATTAGTAAACAACTCAAATCGATTGTTTGTTTCACCAGCCTTAAACTCAAAGGTATAATCGCTTTGGTTTAAATCAATTTGTTTGTTTTCCAATAAATCGACCAAAACAATTGGAATTGTTGTATTTGTTTCCTTCAAACGAATGGTATGCGTTCCCGAAACAGTGGATTGATAGCCCAGTTTTATTTTATTCCCTTTGTGTTCTAAAGGCAAAGCATTAAGAGCCAAGGCTATTTCGGGTTGCTCATTTATCGAATAAATCATAGGAATGGTATTTCCCGCAAAACGTTTGTAAGCATCGTACTTGGTATCAAACTCAAGGCTTGCATCATCAAAGTACCCAATCATTAG
>JFJP01020795.1_pt1 | contig 11584 bp, 6 predicted proteins | sample 431651 | NCBI WGS metagenome assembly JFJP01 (sample SAMN02602958, study PRJNA72255) | Microbial mat metagenome, whole genome shotgun sequencing project. | biome: fresh water; feature: sink hole; material: water; isolation source: purple microbial (photo- and chemosynthetic) mats found in... | reverse complement strand
TTCCGCCTGCCCGGCCTGCCCGAGTACATGGCCGAGAAGCTGCGCCTGACCATCAACATCCTCGAGGACCTCGACCGCATCCAGGTCGCCAGCGGCCTCGACCGCAGCCACTTCATGCAGGACCTGCAGGCGCTGGGCGTGGCCATGGGCCTCGGCCTGCAGGCCACCGGGGTCTCGCGCGCCAACGTCAACCTCATGCCCAGCGGCATGCAGACCGAGCGCCTGCTGGCCAGCAAGCGCTGGGCCGCGGTCGCCGCCCTCGGCATCCTCGGCGCCGCCATGTGGACCGACTACTCCATCGCCAGCGGTGCCGCCCAGGTGAACGCCGGTCTCGCCACCAAGGTGACTGCGTACGCCAAGGAGAACCGCGAGCGCATGAAGGATTCCAAGGACGTGCTGGAGAAGGTGCAGCAGCTGGCGCCGCAACTGGCCGCCTTCGACGTGGTCGGGGCCAACCAGGGCCTGGCCCACGCCGTGCTCGGCGGGGTGACCAGCGCGGTGCAGGGCATCGCCCTGACTCCCGGCTTCCGTCCGCCGGCTCCGACCCTGCCGGCCATCGTCGAGACGACGCCGGCCCTGCAGGGGGCCTACCTGCGCAAGATCGACTTCGGCGATTTGGCTGCCGGCGGCGGCAGCGACCCCTTCCGTCCCCTGGCCACCGCCCGCACCGTCTCGGTGCAGATCGACATCCCGGCTGGCCCCAGCCAGGGCGAAGTGCGCTCGGCCCTGCTCAAGACCCTGCGCGAGCTGCCCATGCCGGCCCACCTCCAGGATCTGGCCAAGGCCCCGACCCTGTTCACCGACGTCCAGGCGACCTCGGACATCGAAGGGGTGGTCAGCTGGTACTACCTCGATCGCGACCGCCTGGACGAACAGGGCTCGCTCAAGCCGATTGAGGAGAAGAAGACGCTGGCCACCAGCACCACCACCTATACCTGCACCATCGCCGCCGTGGGTGGGGAGGCAGCCCAGTGAAGCATCTCTTCTGGATCATCTGCGGCGCAGCCCTGATCGCCATCCTCGCCGCCTGGCTGATGCTGGTGCCCACCGATGACGCCCGCACGTCGAAGAACAAGCTCGACCAGCAGTCGAAGGACCTCAAGGAGCTGGAGAAGCGCGCCGAACGCGGCGATCCACCCGGCCTGTTCGACGCCGAGAATCCGGATGACACCAAGCGCCTAGCCGACGACTACCTGATCACCGAGAGCTGGAAGCGCGTGCTGCAGCCGCACGTCGAGAAGTACGAGAAGCAGCTCGCCGACATCAAGGCCCAGCTCCTCGGCCGCAGCGCCTGGCTGCACAAGCCGGTGACCTCGACCAAGAACGTGCTCGAGTGGTACAGCGACTACATCAAGGCGAGCGAGGCCCTGATCATCCGCCTGCGCGAAGCCGGCTGCATGAAGCGCGCCGCCGAGAACGAGGTGATCAGCGCCAGCGGCGAAAGCCCGTCGGCCGTCCGTTCGTCGATCGGCCTCTATACCAAGTCGGGCACCTTCCCCGACCCCCGCGAACACCCCCAGCTCACCGCCCGTCTGCGTGCCATGGAGCTGGTCGCCGACCGCCTGATCGCCGCCCGTGTCGCGGTCGCCGACAACCCGGTGGTCGGACCGACCGGCCCCAGCGTCGACCGCGCCGGCGCCAGCGCGCTGATCATCTCCGTGGAATGGGTCGGCGGCGGCACCGCCGATGGCGAAGCTGGACTGCGACCGTTGACCACTGCGATCAGCAGCCAGATCACGGTGCGCGCGCTCGGACTGCGGCTGACCCTGGACGGACCGCTCAGCGCCATGCTCGCGGCTGCGGCCAACCTCGAGCGCAATGCCGAGGCGGACAAGCCGCTGCTGGCCATCACCTCGGCCAACCTGACCCGTCGCGAGACGACGGCCGTGGGCGACCGCTACGATGTCGCCGATGACGTGGTCCGCCTGGTGGCCTCGCTGGAAGTGATCGAATTCGCCGCCGCCGACGGCGGTGCCGCTGCGCCAGCCGCCGGTGCGGCACCGGGTGCGCCCGGCTTCATGGGAGGAAACTGACATGAGCGCCAAGACCTTACTCATCGCCCATGGCGAGAAGCTGGCCCTGGCCGTGGTGGCCGGCGGCTGCGGCCTGGTGCTGTGGGGCGCGATCGACGACCCGACCATTCGGCCCAAGGACAACCAGACGCAGATCGAGGCGATCAACGCCAAGATCGCGGCGGTGTTCAAGAAGCAGAGCCCGCCGGTGATGAAGGAGCCGCGGCCGTACCTCGACCAGCTGCTCGGCCGGGCAGGCGAGGCGGCGCCGGTGACCCCGACCATGGCGTGGCTGACCAATCCGCCGGACAAGGGGCGAGGACAGAAGCGGATTGAAGGCGATGACGGTCCGACCAGCGCCTACCTCTACATCTATGAACTGCTCACCCCCACGGTCGGGATCACCGACGCGATCGGTTCGCTGAAGATCACCGTCGCCGCCCCCGCGTCCGAGGCGAAGGGCGCCCGCCGCATCAGCAGCGAGCTGGAGCGCAAGTGGACCCGTGAGGAGAAGGGCACGGTCGTCAACACCGGCCGCCTGCTCGGCCTGCAGGTCGAGATCAAGGTCGGTGACAACGACTGGATGCCGCTGGTCCTGCCTGGTGCCAGCAAGGACGGCGTCCTGCCGCTGAGCGCGATCCCCTCCGGCGAGGTGACCATCCCGACCCCGGAGCCCTGGCAGACGCACAAGCTGCGCGCCCGCCTGATCGCCGCGGCCACCGCCCTCGACATCGACAAGAAGATCCCGGAGCGGCCGCGGCAGACCGTGCTGGTCCATTCCGGGCCGGCCTCGGGCGGCCCGACGGAAGACGTGGCCGTGCTCGACAAGGCCCTGACCCAGATCAGCAGCAAGGATGGCGCCCTGTTCAAGGCCCTGCTGCGCCCCGTACCCGGTCCTGTGCCGGCCGGAACCAGGCTGCAACCGGAAGAGAAGCTGTTCCTCGGCGCCTGGAGCCAGGACGGCCCTGACGCCACGGTCGAGGCCACCGCCAGCGTGCGTTTCGCCCTGGTCGGCCTGAGCACCGCCCAGCTGCCCGAGGACCCGCAGAAGGCCCGCGACGTCGGCCGCTTCCTGCTGCTGCGCCTGTTCGAGCAGGGTGGCGATCGCAAGTGGATGGAGAAGCCGATCGAGGAGAAATTCGGCGTCGGCGACGTGCTGGGGGTCAAACAGGTCGAACTGGTCAGCCCGTTCGACGGCAAGAAGATCCGGCAGGACCTCACCACCCCCTTCGTCATCGACAAGCTGGTCAAGGACCAGGAACGCGTGCTCTACTGGTTCATCAAACCGGTCGCGCGCCAGGGTGGCGGCAAGGGCAAGGACCTGTTCCTCGACAAGAAGCTGGTCAAGACCGACATCGTCGAATTGAAGAACCCCGACACCGGCAGCGTCCTGGTGCTGACCAAGCTGATCAGCATCAACCCGCCGTCGGGCAAGGACGTGCTGTTCTATCCGCACCGTCCCGCCAGCCTGGTCGAGCGGGATGAGTTCACCAAGGCCCCGAGCGAATTCCGCCAGTACAAGCTGGTGCCTGAGGCGCCCAAGGCCTTCAAGCCCGGCACCGGCCCGCTCGACGAGTTGCACAAGGCCAAGAAGGCGGAGGGCGCCCTCGACCTCGCCAGCTACGAGACCGACACCGACTATTACGTCTTCCCCGATGGCCGCATCGCCTGGTGGGAGCTGATCGAACGCACGATCAAGGTGCACGACCCGAATGGCGTGATGGCGTCCAAGGAGACCGCCCCGGCCCAGGCCACCCCGGTCCCGGCCCCGGAGGCCGATCCCGGAGCGGCCATGCCGAAGGGCAAGGCTGGCAAGCCGGCACCGACCCCGCCCGGCATGCCTGGCGGAGGCGTCATGCCGCCCGGAGCGACCCCGCCCCCGGGCATGACGCCCGGCCAGCCCGCCCCGTCACGTTGACTCTCCACGCGGTGAGAGTGACACCATGGACGCCGGCGGGGCCTTCCCCCTCCGGCGGCCACCTCCGATCCTAGCATCCACCCGACCGTCGCCGGCGGCACGATTGCCGCCTTCCTGCACCGAGCTGCCCCGAGGGACGCCCCCATGCGCCTGCGTTCACCCCGCCCGAACCACCCGCTCGCCCTCTCGCCGCTGCTGCTGGCCCTCGCCGTGCTGGCCCCGGCGGCCGAGGCCGAGCCGGCTCCGGCCCCGGCACCGGCTCCGGCCGAACAGCCTGCCCGCCCTGGCGAAGCCGAGGTGGCGGCCGACGCCGTCTATGCCGAGGCCCTGGCCAAATACCGTGGCGGCGCCTTCGCCGAGGCCCTCGACCTGGTGCAGCGCGCGGTGCAGCTCTACCCGCCGCATGCCGGCGCGCAGCAGCTGCGCACCGACGTCCTGGCGGTGCTCTCCAACCGCGAGAACCGGCTCAAGATGGCCGCCGCCTGGTTCGGCAGCCTGCAGGACATCCGCACCCAGGAGACCCTGGTGCGGCTGACCGCCCTGCTCGAGCGCGGCGACAAGGCGATGGCAGCCGGCGACTACGGCGCCGCCGAGCTGGACTACGACCGCGTCGAGATCGGCATCCGCTCCTTCCCCTTCGCCTTCGACTGGGCCGAGTTGCCGCGGCAGGTCGCGGCCAAGCGTGCAGCGGCCCGCGACAATGCGCGCCAAAGCGAGGTCAAGCGCCAGGACGACGACCGCAAAGCGGCTGCCGCGACCGCCCGCCGCCAGGCCGAACTGCAGATCGAGGCGCTGCGTCTGAAAGTCGACGAGCTGATGCGCCGGGCGCAGACGGCGTTCGACCGCAAGGACTACCGCCGCGCCGAGGTCGAGGCGTGGAACGCCTACGAGCTCGACCGTCGCCGCGAGGACGCCCGCGAGCTCTACCTCGCCGCCCGCCGCGAAGGCCATTACCAGTTCGACACCCAGTACCGCACCGAGCGGCTCGAGGGCCTCGCCCGCGTCGCCGAAGAGGTGCACAAGTCGCTGATCCCGCAGAACGAGCTGCTGATCTATCCCGAGGACTGGCAGCGCCGCACCCTGCGCACGCCGCGCGAGATCGGCGCCCAGCGGGCCGAGCCGTGGATGGCTGCGCTCAACGACCGCCTCGAGCAGCGCGTCACCTTCGACTTCCAGGACCAGTCCTTCGAGGACGTGGTCGGCTTCCTGCGCCAGGTGACCGGAGTCAACATCGTGGTCAGCCCGCAGGTGCTCGCCGCCGGCGGTGGCGGCACGGTGACCCTGAAGGTGCGCGAGATGCGCTTCCGCGACGCGCTGAAGTGGATCCTGGAGATCACCGGTTGGCACATGGCGATCCAGGACCAGGCCATCTTCATCAACAACGAGCCGGTCACCGGCGCGGCTGGCCTGCGGCTCTATGATGTCACCGACCTGATCACCCCGGTACGCGACTTCCCGGGTGCCGAGATGGCCTACGCCGCTACTGGCGGCGCCGATGGCGGCGGCAACCTCTTCGGGGGCGCCGCGGCGGCCGAGGAGTCCGAAGCCAAGGACCCCGAGGAGCTGGTCAACTTCATCAAGAACAATGTCACCCGGAACGACTGGGATCCGGCGCGCAACATCGACATCCAGCAGCGCAGCGGCTCGACCCTCTTCGTCAGCCATACGCCCGAGGGGCACAAGCTGATCGAGCAGTTGCTGGCCAACCTGCGCAGCCAGACCGCCATGCAGGTCAACGTCGGCGTCCGTCTGCTCGATGTGCGCAAGGGATTCTTCGAGGAGATCGGCGTCGAGTGGCATAATAACAACCAGGCCCAGACCATGATCGGGGCCTCCACCAACGCGGGCTATGCCACCGTCGGACGCGAGGGCGGCGCAGCCTACTCTTCCGGCTACTCGCTCGCCGGCTCCGTCTATCAGAACCTGCCTGGCAACGCCAGCGGCTACGGCATCACTCCCGCGACCAATCCCGGCCAGCCGCTGCCCAAGGGCCTCGTCCTCGAAGGCGCGTTGAATACCGGCAGCGTGCTCAATGTCGACCAGATCAACGCCATCTTCAGCGCAGCCGAGGATGAGACCGACGCCACCATCCTCTACCACCCGCAGTTGACCTGCTTCAACGGGCAGCGCGCCAACGCCTCGTTCATCAACCAGTACGCCTACATCAGCGACTACGAGATCGCCTCGTCGAACTACGACCCGGTCATCACCGTGCTGAACTACGGCGACCTGCTGGACGTGCGCCCGGTCATCTCCAGCGACCGCAAGTACGTGACCATGGAGATCCGCCCGACCAACGTCGGCCTGGCCGGCATCTTCGTCGAGACCATCGTCGGCGTGCAGGTCCTGGCCAGCGGCGACGGCACCCTGTACATCCCCGGCGTCGGCTACCCGATCGAACTGCCCAACGTGCAGGTGCAGACCCTGCGCTCGACCGTCATGCTGCCCGATCGCGGCAGCCTGCTGATCGGCGGCTTCAACCGCTCGTTGCGCCAGCGCACCCACAGCGGCGTGCCGTTCCTCTCGCATATCCCCTTCCTCGGGCGCCTGTTCAGCCGCAACGGCACCTACGACGAGAGCCGCAAGACGTTCTTCCTCCTCACCGCCACCATCCTCGACCTCGACGAGCACGAGAAGCTGCAGTGAACGATGGGCGCGGCAGGCAGGATGGCGAAGCCGGGGCGCGCAGGCGCTGCCCGGGCCGCCCCCGCGTGCTCGCGCTCGGTCTGCTCGCCGCCCTGGCCGGGGCGGCCGAGGAGGCCCCGCCCCGCGTCACCCTGCCAGAGCGTCAGACCGCGGACGCCACGACGGTGCGCGGCGATCTCGCCGACACCGCGACGGTGCTCCGCCAGGCCGACGACGCGGATCTTGCCGCCGCCTGCGACGACGCCGCGTTCCTGCTCGCCGCCGGCCGCGCCCGCGAAGCCCGTGCCAGGCTCGAACCGGTGGCCGCCATCGCCGGAACCGATCACGCCCAGGCCGGTAGGGCCGCCAGCCTGCTCGGCGCCATCCGCTCTGCCGAATCGCGCAGCGATGTGGCCGGGGCTGAGGACGCCCGCCTCGCCTCCGCTGCAGACGCCCGCATGCGCGCCGGCCAGGGCGAGACCATCGCCGCCAGCCTGCGCGCCGAGCGCCTGGCCCGTGCCCGCGACCTGCACGCCCGGGGCCACCGCGAACTCGCCCTCGCCCATCTCCGGGCCCTGCTGCGCGACCTGCCTGGAGACGAGGAGATCGACGAACTGTTCCGCAGCGTGCTCGAAGAGACCTTCACCCTGCGCGCGACCGCCATCGCCGAGCGCGAGCGCGAGTTGCGCGGCGAGGTCGCGCTCCGCCTTGAACGCTCGCTGATCCCCGAGGGCTTCGACGGCAGCCCCATCTTCCCGTCCGACTGGGACGAGCGCCGGGCCGGGCGCCGCGCCATGTTCGACGTCCAGGACGACATTCCCGCCTGGCAGCAGGCCATCGCCGATCGGCTGGCAGGCCGGGTGACGGTGGGCTTCGATGCCACGCCACTGACCGAGGCGGTCGAGGTGGTCTGCCGTCTGGGCGGGATCAACATCGTCGCCGCCCCCGAACTGCTCGCCGCCACCGACCGCCTCATCACCCTGCGCGCCGTCGGCATGCGCCTCGAGGATGTCCTGAGCTGGATCGCGGAGCAGGCCGGCACGCGCTGGAGCTTGACCAACGGCGCCATCTTCCTCGGCGACGAGGCGCAGAGCGCCCCGACCATCGCCATCCACGACATCGGCGAACTGCTGGTCGGCACCGGCGACTTCCCCGGTCTGCGCCTGGACCTCAGCACCGGCGGCGGCGGCGACGGCACCCCGGCTGGCTTCCTCGCCGCCACCGAGGAAGGCACCCCTCCGGCCACAGCCGACGATGTCGCCGACCTGATCAAACGCTCGGTCAGCCCGCGCACCTGGGAGGACGCGGGGAACGCCATCACCGTGCGCGGCACCGCCCTGCTGGTCACCGCGCCGGACACGGTGCAGCGCCTGATCCGCGAGTTCCTCCGCGCCCAGTCGGCGCAGCGCAGCCTGTGATGCACGCTGGCTGCAGCTCTACGACCGCTACGTCGAGGAGATCGGCGTGCAGTGGACCAGCGGCCCCTCGACCCTGATCGATCCGGGCCAGGGCCAGCGCGGCGGCTACGTCCGCCGCCTCGACGGCTGGGCCTTCGATGCCTCGACCGCCAACCCGCTGCCCGGCACCGCCATGTCGGTCTCGCCGGCGACCGCCGGGACCGGCCTGACCCTGCAGAGCGCGCTGATCAGCGGCACCAAGCTGTCGGCCCTGCTGTCGGCGGTGGAACGGAACGCCCAGGGGCGCTCACTGCAGGCGCCTGAGCTGACCTGCCTCAACGGTCAGCAGGCCAACTGCTTCTACGGCAACCAACTCGCCTACATCTCCGACTACGAGATCGTCAGCAGCACCTACGATCCGGTGATCAGCGTCCTCAATCTCGGGGTCATGCTCGAGGCCCGTCCACTGGTCAGCGCCGACCGCAAGTACGTCACCCTGGAGCTGCGCTCGGCCACCACCAGCGCGACCTTGTTCACCGAATACATCGTCGCCGTCACCCTGCTCAACGACGGGGTCCTCGAAGGCAATTTCGACCTCGACGGCGACGGCTTCATCGAGAACGAAGCCAGCGGATTCAGCGCCACCTATCCGATCGAACTGCCCAACGTCGCCATCCGCACTGCCGCGACCACGGTGATGCTGCCCGATCGCGGCAGCCTGCTGGTCGGCGGCTTCAACGCCAGCCTCGACCAGTTCGCATCCACCCGCATACCGCCGTTCCTCGGCCGCCTGTTCGGCGCCCGCGGCCGCTACTCCGAGAAGAGCAAGCTGTACCTGCTGACCACCGCCACGATCATCAACTACCCGGAACTGGAGGCACGCCTGTGACGCCCCTGACCCACCGCCGCCTGACCCTGACCGCCACCATGCTGGCCCTGTGCGGATCCCTGGCCGCCGGCGAGGCCGTCGCACCGACGCCTGCGACCAGCGGCGACGCCGCGGCCGCAGCTGCCCTCGAGCAGTACGCCGCCGAACGCGACGCCCACCTGGCCGGCGCCAACAAGGCGGCCGAGTTCCACTATGTGCGTGCCATGCGCGCCAAGGAGGAGAACCGCCTCCCCGACGCGGTGCGCGACCTGACCCTGGCGGTCGACTACGCCCCGGCCAACGAGGAGTACGCCGCCCAGCTGCGCGCGGTACGCGCCCTTGCCGGCCTCGAACGCGATCCGCGCTCGCAGCAGATCGACCGCCTGGTCGACGAGGTCCAGGTCAAGGACCAGGAGCTGTGGAACGAGGCTCAGGCCAAGAAGGCCGAGGGCGTCGCCGCGATGCAGGCTGGCGACTTCAACCTCGCCGACCGTTCATTCCAGATGGCCCTGGTGCGCATCGAGAGCCTGCCGTTCAACGACGACCGCCGTGCCAACGCCACCCGTGAGCTCGACGTGCTGCTGGCCGACGCCCGCACCCGGCGCGAAGCCCGCGACCGCATGGACGCAGCCGAGCGCAACCGTGCCGCAGCCGACCGCAGCCGCGAGCTGCGCGACCTTGGCCTGCAGCTCGAGCGTGATCGCATCGACGCGATGCTGCGCCGTTCGCTGCGCGCCCGCGAGCGCCGCGACTTCGACGAGGCCATCCTCATCTGCGAGCAGGTGCTGAAGCTCAACCGTGCCGATGAACGCGCCGCCGAGCTGCTGGCCAAGTGCCGGCGCGAGCGCCACGTCTACATCCGCCAGATGACCGCCGACCGCTGGGACGAGGAGCATAAACTGCTCTCGGAGTCGATCCGCGCCTCGATGCTGCCGCAGCTGGAACTGGTGCGTTACACCACCGAGTGGCCGGAGATCGACGCCCGGCGCAGCGCTCCGGTACAGGGTCTGGAGGAGAAGTCGGAGAACTGGCGCAAGGAGATCGCCAACCAGCTCGAGCAGGAGATCACCCTCGACTTCCAGGATACCGACCTGGCCGACGTGGTCTCGTTCCTGCAGCGCGTCACCAACGCCAACATGGTCCTCGACCCGCGCGTCGCCGCTGCGGCCCCGCCTCCGGTGACGCTGCGCGTCGAACGCATGAAGCTGCGCTTCGTCCTCGACTTCATCATGAAGATCACCGGATTGAAGTACACGTTGCGCAACGAGGCGATCTACATCAGCAACGAGCAGGGCACGCGCGGCGACCTGTTCATGAAGATCTACGACGTCCGCGACCTGACCCACGCCATGGCCAGCTTCCCCGGCCCGAGCCTGGAGATCCCCGAGCCGGGCGGCACCGGCAGCCAGCTGCTGCCCCCGATCGAGCCGGACACCACGCCCGAAACCGGCGAGTTCATGGAGATCATCCGCCAGGTCGTCGCCCCGGCGAGCTGGAGCGACGAGGCCGGCACCGGCATCGAGGAGTACAACGGCGCGATGGTGGTGACCCAGAGCGGCGAGGTCCATACCCAGGTCGACGAGCTGCTGCGCGCCCTGCGCAACCAGCGCGGCTCGCAGATCCACGTCAAGTGCAAGTTCCTCAACGTCGAGAACACGATGCTCGAGGAGATCGGGGTCAGCTGGCAGAACTACAACACCACCGGCGTCGACACCCTCACGCAGATCCCGGCCCCCTACATCGCCGATCCGACGGTGATCGCCGGGGACAACCAGCTCGGCGCCGCCTGGGGCGAGGCACGCCCGAATCAGATGCTGGCTGCCGGCCGCATCAACAATCAGCTGCTGGCCTACACCAGCAGCACGACCCTGGCCGGTGGCGGTGGCCTGACCGCGCAGACCCAGGCCTGGCAGCTCGGCTCGGACTTCTGGGCCAGCGCGATCATCACCGCGGTCGAGAAGGAGCGTCGCGGCAACGTCGTCTTCGAACCGGACATCACCCTGTTCAACGGCCAGCAGGCGCACATCGTCAACATGAACCAGCAGTCGTACATCTCGGACTACGATGTGGTCCAGGGCCAGTACGACCCGATCATCTCGATCCTGTCCTATGGCACCGTGCTGGACGTGCAGGCGATCGCCTCGGCCGACAAGAAGTACATCACCCTGACCCTGCGTCCGACCAACGCCCAGGTGCAGTCCTGGCGCCGCTTCGGTCCACCGGTCGCCAGCTTCCCGGGCGGCCCGGTCGACCAGGCCGGCTCAGCCATCGCCGCCTCGACCGCCGGCAGCTACCCGCTGCTCATCCCGCAGTTGACCTACAACGCCGTGCGCACCTCGGTCACCATCCCCGATGGCGGTTCGCTGGTCATCGCCGGCATGACCAACGGCGACAGCCGGCGCAGCCATGCTGGCGTGCCGTTCCTCTCGCACATCCCCTTCCTCGGCCGCCTGTTCAGCAGCAACGGCCGCACCGAGGCGGAACAGCGCCAGTTGATCATCGTGCAGGCCGACCTGCTGCTGTTCGACGAGATCGAAGCGAAGCTGTAGCCCGGGGACTCCGTCCCATATCCGTTAACCTAAAACCCAGGCGGCAAGCAGTCGGTGGATGACGACCGGCTGCGCCGTTCTGCGGCGACGGCGGTCTACGAACCGTCGCACGGACCAAGGCGCACTCCCCCTGAATGCCGACAGCGTTGGTAGCGGGCATAAGGCACGCTCCATGACACGCACCATGACGGCTGTAAGCCCCCATCGTGCCCGTC
>JFJP01044786.1_pt1 | contig 11585 bp, 6 predicted proteins | sample 431651 | NCBI WGS metagenome assembly JFJP01 (sample SAMN02602958, study PRJNA72255) | Microbial mat metagenome, whole genome shotgun sequencing project. | biome: fresh water; feature: sink hole; material: water; isolation source: purple microbial (photo- and chemosynthetic) mats found in... | reverse complement strand
CCCATGAAGAAGTAAGAGATAGCCTTTTTCTAAGTTGGTAGTTAGCTACCAGAGAGAAGTTATTTACTTTATCATACTTTGAAGGATACCAGTTAAAATTATTTATTCCCTCAATTTTATTCTCCGAGTGTGCAAGGGTATAGCTTATCCATCCGTTAAACCTGCCGTATTTCTTTTTCACAAAAAACTCAGCTCCAAAGCTTCTTCCTATTCCTGTCAGTATGAATGCCTCAATATTTTCGTTAAGCACAATGTCGGTGCCATCCTCATAATCGGTTATGTTTTTCAAATATTTGTAATATGCCTCCACAGAGAATTCATAGCTGTCTTCAGCAAAATTCCGGAAATAGCCGAGTGCAATTTGTGAAGCTATTGTAGGTTTAATGAAGTCTGTACTGGGGATCCATGTATCTGTGGGCTGGCCAGATGTGCTGTTCGACAAAAGATGCAGATACTGGGCCATGCGGCTGAACGATGATTTAACAGAACTCTTCCCTGAAAACTGGTAGCTTAAGGAGAGCCTGGGTTCCAGATCAAAGTATGTATTCATAAGCTCGCCGCTGGAAAAGTAAGAGGAGTCTATTTTAGTATTATTCAGGTCATACACATTCTTCCAGCCTTCTCCGAGCTGATTAAAGAGAGAAGCGCGAAGCCCGTATTCAGCTGATAGCCTGCTGCTTAACTTATGGTTATTTGACAAATAAGTTGCACTTTCGATAGCCTGTTTCTGATCGAGAACAACTTCAGGCTTTGAAATATCTCCAACCACCATTTTGCCCGGATTAAACCTGTGATATGTAGATGTGACTCCAAACCTGAGAGTATTACCCGGATTTTTATACCAGGTAAAATCTTGTTTAATCCCCCTGTCTTCAATCCCCGAACTAAGCGAGGCATCGCTTCCTATATTGAAGCCATAATTATAGTTACTGAAGATAATAGTCGTATTAGAGAATAGTTTGCTATTGAAGAGGTGATTCCACCTGAGGGTACCAGTTGCGTTACCCCAATCCATGCCAATATCGCTAAAACCAAAATCATCCTTGCCAAAATAGCCTGAAAGGTAAATGCGGTTACTGTTGTTAACCTTATAATTTAGTTTGGCATTAAGATCATAAAAATATAGTGTCATATCACTTTCCAGGATTCCTGTTGCTTTCCCGACAATGTCAGCGTAGCTTCGCCTGCCTGATATAATAAAAGCCATCTTATCCTTAATAAGAGGACCCTCAATTGTCAGTCGCGAAGAGATGAGTCCAAGTCCTCCCGCAGCTGAATATGTTTGATTGTTACCATCCTTCATAGAAATATCGAGTACAGAAGAGGCCCTGCCGCCATATTGTGAAGGTATACCTCCTTTATAGACAGACATATTTTTCAGGGCATCGGAATTGAAGACAGAGAAGAATCCAAGAAGGTGTGAGGCGCTGTATACCGGAGCTTCATCGAGAAGAATCAGGTTCTGGTCTGAAGAACCGCCTCTTACACTAAACCCGCTGCTGCCTTCTGAAACAGCATTAATACCTGGTAAAAGCTGAATAGTTTTCAAAACGTCCTTCTCACCCATAAGCACAGGCACTGTCTCAATCTGTTTCATGTCAAATCTCTCAAGGCTCATTGCAACTGAAGTAATATTTCTGTTACTTCTCTCAGTTTCAACAACTACCTCTTTCAGAACTGTCTGAGCCGGTAACAGTTTCACATTTACTGTCAGGCTCTTTTCAAGAATTATGTTCAGTGTATCAATTGAATAGCCAATATAACTGACTGATATAGAGTGGCTACCCTCCTGCAGGGTAAGTGAATAAAATCCATAATTATTTGTAATAGTACCGGTTGAGGTCCCCGCCTCGAAGACTGAGGCACCTATTAAATCTTCTCCGGTTAAAGCATCTGTTATCTTGCCGCTGATTGAATACTTTTCCTGGCTGTTTGCCTGAATAAGTGAAATGCAGAAAAGCATAAAAGACAAAAATATCCTGAGAGAAGTATATCTGTATAATGTCATTATTCAAAATAATAGTTATCTGCCGGCTCCCAAAAAGCGTGTGTTTCTTTGTTTCGTTGAGAAAAACCTGCTGCAAAAATAGTAATTTATGAGTGTCCGCTGACATTAGAACTCTAGTTTGGATGAAGACTCATTGTGAAATAATGTCTCTGATCCAGATACAAAAGACCCGGGAGGTCCCGAATTATTTTTTATAAAGAAATAAACCCATAAATTTACCACAGCTTTTAACCTGAATATGACTATGAAAAAACTACTAATTATTTGCATAAGCCTGACACTTGTTTTAACCGCTTTTGGGCAGATTGAGATCGTAAAAAGTGGTAAAGCTACAGGCAGAATACTTGCTGATCTGACTTGCCAGGCCGATCAACAGGCAGCAATAGTCATGAATTACTTTGTCAATAGGATCACCGGTACCACACTTCCAATTGTAACATCTGTTACAAAACATAAGAAAGGTGACATAATTATCGAAAGTATAGGTTCTGCTACACACGACAAATCCTTTGCAGGAATTGAGGAAGATGGTTTCAGGCTTTCAGCCGATGGTGATGTTCTTCATATTTACGGGGGCAAGGGAAAAGGATCTGTAAATGGCGTTATAGCACTTCTTGAAGACTATTTTGGTGTTCAGTATTACGCTGCAAATGCCTGTTCTCATCCACATACCAGCAACATGGTAATCCCAGACATACTGAACAGAACAGAAAACCCGAGTTTCAGGTTCCGTCAGACCCAGGCATACAGCATGGCCACAGATACAATGTATAAGATCTGGCACAGGTTGGAGGAGCCCGGAGAGATCTTTGCAGCAAATTACTGGGTACATACCTTCGACCGTATTCTCCCTTCTGCCAGGTTTGGAGAATCCAATCCTGAGTATTATTCATTTATAAACGGGGAAAGGCGTCCGGGATCTGCGAGCCAGTGGTGCCTGACCAATGATGAACTTTTTGAGATAGTCTCCGGGAAAATTGATTCTATTTTCAAGGCTAATCCCGGACAAAAGATGATATCGGTAAGCCAGAATGACGGAAACTTCACCAACTGCTCATGCGACAAGTGTAAAAAGATTGACGATGCAGAAGGAGGACCTTCGGGAAGCATAATATATTTTATGAATAAACTGGCTGAACGTTTTCCGGATAAGGAATTTTCAACCCTGGCTTATCTTTATTCGATGAATCCCCCAAAGAACATCAAACCTCTTCCAAATGTTAACATAATGCTTTGTAATATTGACTGTTACAGAGAAGTTCCTCTTACAGACAATTCCTCAGGGCAACACTTCACGAGAAGTTTGGAGGGATGGGCTAAGATCTCTGATAATATTTTTGTATGGGACTACGGGATTAATTTTGATAATTATGTATCTCCATTCCCAAATTTCCATGTCCTTCAGCCTAACATGCAATTGTTTAAAAAGAACAATGTGAATATGCACTTCTCCCAGATTGCTGGCAGCAAGGGAGGCGACTTTTCTGAGCTCAGGAGTTATGTCGTGGCTAAGTTGCTTTGGGATGTCAACTGCAATGTGGATTCTGTAATACAGACATTTCTTAATGGCTATTATGGCAACGCCGCTCCATTTATTTACCAGTATATGAAAATCCAGGAAGGCGCATTACTGGGAAGCAAAATCCCCTTATGGATCTATGACACTCCGATAACGCATAAGACAGGTATGCTTAACTCAAATCTGATTAAGAAATACCGGCAACTTTTCGATGAGGCAGAAAAGGCTGTTCAATCTGACAGCACACTGTTAAAAAGGGTCTGGCAACAACGGTTGTCCATTCAGTTTGCGGAACTGGAAATTGCCAGAACAGGCGCTTTGGATGATGTTGAGAGAATAAAAAATGAGGTCGCGCTTTTCAGAGACAGAGCTCATCTTCTTGGAGTTACCACGCTTAACGAACGCAGCAACACTATTGAAGAATATTGCGGGCTATACCTAAAACGAAACCTTCCCAATCCAAGGGTGAACCTGGCAGCAAACAGCATTGCCACTTACACTCTTCCTCCGAATAAACCCTATGATAAGATCGCAGATAAAGCTCTCACCGACGGACTACTTGGAGGCCAAACTTTCAACGAGAGCTGGGTAGGCTGGGAGAAAAATGACGGGGAGCTTATTCTTGATCTTGGAGAAGTAAAAGAGATTGAGTCGGTTGAAGCAGATTTTCTCCATAAATTAGGATCGTGGATACTCCTCCCGAAGAGCATGACCTGTTACACATCGACAGACAACAAGAGCTTCACATTAATGGGCAAGAGAGATATTGAAGAAGACCGGTCTCCTGCAGTGAAGTATGTCAGCTACGAGATAAGGGCAAAAGAAAAAATCAGGGCCCGCTATATCAAATTACATATGGAAAATGTTGGTATTGGTCCATCGTGGCACTATGGTGTAGGGTATCCGGTGTGGATGTTCACTGATGAGATATGGGTTTACTAATCAGTATTTTCCATACTCCATTAGAGCATCCCACATAGCCCAGAAATTCTCCGGAGGGACATCTTCCTGAATATTGTGGACAGGAGCATAAACGAATCCTCCGCCAGGAGCCATTATATCAATTATTCTTTTTATTTCATCTGTCACCCTGGATGGATTGGCATTTTTTAGTGGCTCCATATTCGCAGCTGTGAACTGGACAGGATTAAGAATGTCTAAACCGGCATCAATAAGATCGGGAAGCAATGAACGGACTGATCCGCATGTATGCATGAAAATTTTAATGTGTGGCATTCGTTTCCTGATATGCGACCAGAGTTGTCCAAACCGTGGTATTACATTTTGCCTCAGATATTCAGGCTCAAGCAATGTTGAAGTCTGGGTTCCCAGATCATCACATTCAGAAATGACCTGAACTTTACCCTGAAGATTATTTTCAATAAGCCAGTCAATAACAAGATCCCAATAATTAAGCTTGTATTCCATTATTATGTCAAACAGTTGTTCCACACCACCCGGATCAATCATCGTATCGAGATACCAGTTCTCATAGCCTCTTATCCTCAGCGATGTTTCGGTAAGTCCGGCACAATTTCTGTCGGCAATAACTCCGTAATCAGAAATATTTCTGACCTGTTCTGCCAGATCGTCTCGTATCATAGCGGCATGTATCGAAAGGTCCGGTAGCCGGTATTCTTTTAGTCCATCACCAATTGATGAATAATTTTCCAATGGATATGAATTCTGATTGAAGTAGAAATCTTTTGATTCATCCATTTTCCAAAGACATCCCCAGATATCTGTCAATTCCAGAACACCTCCCTTATTTATAACAATTTTCTCAAAATCAGGGATCCTTCTTGCACCAATACGCCGGATATCTGACTTTAGCAACCTAAGAGTATTCTCAGACGGGGTAACAATTTGCTGGATGGGATCTATCTCTTTTTTATCATATTCTGATGACATCCCACGCAGTTCCATGGCCCTCACAAATGCTTTTTTATTTATACCTGTAACAGTTGTCCCGGCTAAATCGTAGGGAATCCTGTCAGGTTCGCTGTGAGAGAGAGATATTGATAATCTTTCAGAACCAGTCATAAAGTTTAAAGATTTAGGGGCTGAATTTTGGGGATCAGCAAATGAATAATTATAAGTGCAATCAGATAGCCAACAGCTGCAATCATGAATGGGATCACATAACCTTCCATTCCAAGATTCTGCAACAGGCCTCCTACCAATTGAGCAATCAGGGCGCCTCCAACAGCACCGGCAAATCCACCTATCCCGGTAATTGAGGCAGTTGCCTTCCTGGGAAAGATATCTGATACCAGGCTGAAAATGTTTGCAGACCATCCGCAGTGTCCTCCTGCAGCTAAAGCTATAAGAGCTACAGCCAGCCACATATTATCGATATGAGGAACAAGCATTACCGGCAATGCAAAAATAGCGCAAACAAAGAATCCCATTTTTCTCCCTTTATTCAGTGACCAACCTATTTTAAGAAATTTAGATGTGAGCCATCCAATAAATATGCCACCCATCCAGGAGAAGAGATAAATTGAAAAGAAAGGAAGCCCGATCTCTTTCAAATTCAATCCGAATTTCCCGTTAAGAAATTTGGCACCCCAGAAAAGATAGAACCACCATATAGGATCAGCAACAAATTTTCCAACACAGATGCCCCACACCTCCCTGGTTCTAAGCAAAACCGACCATTTTATTTTCTCAGCTGATTCTCGCTTGCTGTCACTGTTGATATAATCGAGTTCATCTTTGCCAACTAAAACATGAGATTCAGGTTTTCTGTAGAAAATCACCCATGCGACAATCCATATTGCACTGATTGGAAGAGTCCAAAGAAAGGCTGCCCTCCAGTCATTATTAAAAGCCGAGATAACGACCGGTATAATAAGCGGTGAGGCCATGGTTCCTACATTTGATCCACCGTTAAACAGACCAATAGCAAGTGCCCGTTCTTTTTTGGGAAACCACTCTGCAATTGCTTTATTGGCAACAGGGAAATTTCCCGATTGTCCAACAGACAATCCGATACGAGAAAACGCAAATCCAATCCATGTTTTCGCAAGCGCTGCAGAAGCCTGAGCTACTGCCCACAACCCTACAGAAATGGCATATCCGGCCCGTGTTCCAATTTTATCAACAAATGCTCCCATGATCAGGAAACAAATAGCGTATCCGATCATAAAAGCAGTATTTATATTACCATATTGCTGTTCACTCCAGCCTATATCTTCCTGAAGGAATGGAGCCATTATACCCAGGGCGGAACGATCGAGGTAAAGCAGTACTGTTGCAAAAAACAGAAAAACAAGAATTATCCATCTGATACTATGGTATTTGGATCCTTTTCCCATTAATAAATATTTACTGATATATTTGTCAGATAATACTATCCGGATCAGACCTTATCAGGAACAACATAGGGTTCACGATATTGTCGAGTGAGCATTGCATCGGCCTCCGGGCAATTAATGAATTTCATCATGACAGGATCAAATTCAAGAGTTTTTCCCAGCCTGTAAGAGATATTACCGAGATGCATCAGGGCGCAGGAATAGAATCCATCGCGGATATCACCATGAGCAAGTTTCTGGTCGTTAGCCCGGATAGCTTCAATAAAATTTAAATAGTGATCTCCTTCTCCGCTTCCGCTCTCCCCTGGAGTCCTTTCTTTTCCAAAAAATGTTTGCCAGTCGTTAACATTCTTTGTCATATAACCTAAGGAACCATAGAACAAATTGCCAATTGTATTATCCGAACTTGTCATATAAGTATTACCTGGAGCCGGATCAGTGTTTCCGATCCCTTCACGGTTGGTAATCCAGTGACGTACTTCAAACTGAATGATCTTTTTCTTATCTCCCCCACCCCTGGGGTTTGGAAACTCAAAAACAGCTATCAGGTCATTAGGTGTCTGCTGGTCATCATCAAACATAAAATGGCCGCCAACAGCACTTATTTTATCCGGAAGAGTAACACCCATGCCCCAACGTGCTATATCCATCTCATGAACACCCTGATTTCCCATATCGCCATTGCCGTAATCCCAGTTCCAGTGCCAGTTATAATGAAACCTGTTTTTTGTAAACGGTCTTTTTGGGGCAGGTCCCAGCCATAGGTCATAATCTATTCCGGGTGGTACAGGTTCTTCAGGAGTTTTGCCTATTGTATCACGCCATTTATAGCAAAGCCCTTTTGCCATATACACTTCACCAAGTTTTCCGCTGTGCAAATATTCTGCCATGCTTTGAGCACATGGATTACTTCTCTGCTCAGCCCCATCCTGAACTATCAGTTTATATTTATCTGCTGCCTCAACCAGTTTCTGTCCCTCAAAAAAATTATGACAACAGGGTTTCTCAACAGAAACATGCTTTCCTGCCTGCATCGCCCATATTGATGCAAGAGCATGCCAGTGATTGGGTGTTGCTATTGACACTGCATCAATGTCTTTGTTCTCATAAAGCTTTCGCAGGTCAGTATAAATCTTAGGTTTTGCCAGTCCTTTATCTGTAAAATGAGTCTTCACCCTTTCATCGAACAGATTACTATCCACATCGCATAAGGCAACTACCTGGGTATTTTTAGATTTGGAATAGCCTGATATATGACCCTGCCCCTGAGCACGAATCCCAATAACTGCAATATTTACACGGTCGTTAGCTCCTTTCCATCCTGAACCTGAAAGAATAGTTGGTGCAATACCTATACCTGCAGTGCCGGCAACAGCAATTTTGCTGAATTCACGTCTGTTCATAATTTACTTTATAAGGTTTTTATTTAAAATAGATTTCCCCAGCCTGACTACAATTCTTGAAGAATGCATAATGCAATATCCTGTGTATAAGATGGTGAAGTAATTGTTACCCATCCCCCTGCATGATCATTTATCTCTGCAGATGATTTTTCTGCTGTCTTTGTATCAACCCAGTTAATGGTGTATGATCCTGCTGGCATGTCAATGTCAAAAACAGAAACAGCTGCAGTGTCAGTCCTGCTGATCAGATAGAGCGCATAATCCTGCATCTTCCCGGAGAGGCCATAAATTTCCGTACTATCACCGATATGCAACCTGAATACTGTAGTGTCTGCAGGTTTCATGTTTATATAATCGACTGACTGCATGAATTCTGCAAGTATTTTAAACTGATTTCTGAGTGTCTTTCCTCCCCCTCCTGGTTCTCCCTTCACAATCTTGTAACTACCATCCTCATATCCAACTGCAAATGAATAATCAAGATGGTTAAAGAGTCCACCTCCAGACAGGATGAAACCCCAGGCTTCCATACGGTATGTAGCATCATCAATTCCGGCAAAGCCTGTTTCATTATCTCCAATAACACCGCTCAGGTGATAGTTCAGAGGGACAGTTACCGGAGGTCTGGCATAATGAAAATTATATATTGAAACATTATCGCGAAGCTTTGGTACTGACTTTTTCTTGTTAGCTACATTATTCGAGATAAGATGCTTCTTTTTGAGATCCTTTTCTGCAAGCGCCACCACTGCTGTCATATGGTCTTCCCATTGCCTGAGAGCGAGTGTATCACCGAAATAAGGTTCATTACATATTTCATAATACAGATTATCAAAATCATTAAGTTCCGTAACTATCTTTCGCACCATTTTTTCCTGAATACCCAGAACATCTAAATGTTTGATAGACAGCACCTCCTTGTGATCCATTATATCCCCAATGCCGTTGATATTATTACTTATGTGTAAAGGAGACAATTTCCACTGAATTGTTTTGTAAAAATTTGAAAAGAGATCAAGTTCAACAATAATATCTCTTTGTCCGGCCTGAGCAACAAAATCCTTTAATCTTTCAAAATATGCTTCATTCCATCCTGACAGATCAAATTTATTTCCCCCATTTGCATATCCTTGCTCTGAACTTCTTTTCCAAGGACAGATAAATCTATCATATGCAGGAGCCATGGTGTTTTTTGTTATACCAAAAGCGCCCTCCGGCTCTACGTAAATACCTGTAAACGTACGCGTTACATTTAGTCCTGAAGCTTTTAATTCGTTAAGATATTTAACATAGTCGAAATCGAGGTTCATTACAGCCCCGTAATGCTCTGTAGAGCCGATTAATATAACCGGTTCACCCCGAAACAAAAAATAGTGTGGATTATCCGGGTGCAGGCAGAGAGGAAGCTGAGTATCGCCCTTTTGCGAACAGCTTGTCAGTAACAGGGACAGGAAGAGACCAGAGAAAAGTTTTGAGGAGAACATTGGATTAGGAATTAAGGATTAGGGATTAGGGAATTAGTTACTTGTCCATGATAAAGTTATCTTATCACCGGAGCTGTTTGTTCTGCTGAAGTGACTCCATCGGGTAATTCAATTATAGTCAGGTTACGAAAATGGATCTCCGCTCCTTCTGATTCCAGACACAGATACCCTTTCTTCTGCGATGCTTTGGCAAGTCCGTTTACAAATTTTCCGTTTACAGATAGCTTAACCACACCATCAACGCATACAACATCATACGTGTTCCATTCGCCCTTGCCCTTGCACCTGTTCTCAATTGACTTGCTTCTTGTACCGCGAGGGTTATCAGGCAGGGTTTCAACACCGCCAACCCCAAATAACTCGCCATGCACATAGGCTATGGGAGGAGTCACTCCATCGCTCTTATTGAGATTTACCCATTCCAGTTCGAGCATCTGCACCTCTACTCCATTAGGGAGACGTGCACCTTCAGGCGGACTGGCGTTACTCCAGATAAAGATACCGGAATTACCACCCGGCTCAGTATGTTTCCATTCCACATGAAGAATGAAGTTCTCGTACTGCTTTTCTGACCGCATCACACCAATCGGTTGTCCCGAACAAACAAGTATATCTTTCTCCAAATGCCAGGTATCAGGTGCAGTATTTACGTTTACCCACATTATGGACTTATCTTTTTCCTTCGTTTTAGAAATATATTTCTGATGACCCAGCGATTTGCCGAAAGAGATGCGGGCATCCTGAGCAAATGAGTTCATCACAATAAATGTTACACAGAGTAACAATACTGTTGTTCTTTTAAGTGTTTTCATGTTTCTGTTATTTCAGTTATGTAATTGATAAACATACTTTTAATAAAATTAGATATATTTTTAATACAAAAGTTCTATGAGGCCGTTAATTTGATTTTGACTTCGTCGAGCTCCTCGCTACGCGTCGTCGGTTCTTCGTTCACCCCGACCCCAAGGGGAGCGAAGAACCGAGTCCCGATTTCTCGGGACGAGCTCGGCGCAGCCAAAATCATTTTACTCCCCTTTAGGCTGGAGTAAGTTATTATTAAATACAATGCTTCTATAACCTGATAAATATTTTCCTTTTATATAAGAAATAACAAACATACCATAGCATTGCAGCAATTATTGTTGTCGAAATAATGATTAATGTAACTTCGTTTGTCCATCCAAAAATCCTGTAAATAAATGGGTTGATAAGGCTGCCGAAAAAATTCCTCAAATGGCTGCCTATGAGATATATAAACAGCGGGTTCATTCCGAATACTGCAAAAAACATAGGTACCTTTCTGAAATTCAATACATCAATCAGCCAGTATGAAAGAGCCATTCCGATAAGGCACCAGCCTCCGCTGACAATAATAAAGGAGCTGGTACAGATATGCTTTATAATCGGAATAAATGGATTCATTGCATAACCAATTATTACACCTGCTGTACCAACTATCAGGAGTATTACAATTTTTTTCCGCGGCGTCCACTCTTTCATAAGTATCATCCCTGTTATGACTCCCCAGATAGTATGTGCCGATGTAGGTATTGCATTAAAGGGCACCCAGTTTCCATGTTCCAGACTACCTGTAAGCATCATATCTGTCCACGAACCAAAATTCTGACCTGCCACGAAAGGCTGGTTAAATCCCTCCACCGGCCAGAAACGGTACAACAGATCAGAAACCAGTATCAATGCAAAAGAGATTACCAACTGCCACTTGATATCCTTACGCATAATAAGGAAGGCTATCAGGTAAGTGACTGACAACTGGGCCATAACATTATTGAAATTGGAGTTTGTAGGGCTGGAACTTATTGCCCAGCCAATAGTTAGCAGGAAGAAACA
>JFJP01040247.1_pt1 | contig 11585 bp, 14 predicted proteins | sample 431651 | NCBI WGS metagenome assembly JFJP01 (sample SAMN02602958, study PRJNA72255) | Microbial mat metagenome, whole genome shotgun sequencing project. | biome: fresh water; feature: sink hole; material: water; isolation source: purple microbial (photo- and chemosynthetic) mats found in... | reverse complement strand
GTGCTATATAATTGCATCACAATTCCATCCGATTGTAACATTGCAATCAATTCCTTCGCAGCAAAACCATCGCTTGCTTTTTTGAATAGCAATTTTTGATCTTCAGGAATCATTGGGGGATTTTCGATATCAACAAGAGCACATCGAATTTCTTCCATGATGAAACTCATTCTTACTTCAGCTTTACCATCAGCGGATAAACCCATTTGTCTATCAGCAATATTTTGCTGTGCTTCATATGGTAAATCTTTCACAAGAACAAATCTTGTAGGTTCTGCAATCAAATCAAGGTGTGACTCGTCAAGCGTTTTACTGTACATTTCATAATCAGCTTTATGCCCAATTGCATCATCTTGTTTGATAATAATTTTTAACTTGTCTTTAGTACTTCCTCGGAAATAAGCCATAAAAAACTCCTTGTAAAAAACCTGGCCAAACCTAGCCAGGAAACTATTAGAAAAATATTACTTATAATACACAATGCATTCGTCAGCCGCGTCGAGAACTGATTGCAATGCCGTTCCTTCAAAAGAAACTGGCACCGATCCACTCTCTGGAACTGATAAAGCTGGGACGTTGAAAATAACTTTTGGCAAATCAACTTCAAAGTGGCGGTTTGCTGCATCGCCGCAAATCAAAGTGATGTCGTGAGCCTCAAAATTTCTAATGCGTTTCATAAACTCAACCACAGGCGCGTTTAAGTTCATTTCTACTGTCAAAGAAACTTCAAGTCTAGAACCAGGAACAAAGATAGAACCGGAAAGTTTATCTTTACCGTAACAATAATTTACAAGCTCATGGTTGTTATTCATTGTTAAAGTTGCATTACGAACGCAAGACAAACTAGGGAGTGTGTCAATTGCAATAGAACCAACTAAACCAGTTTGAGGCTCATCAATTCCAGTAGCTCCAGTAGGTTCATAGTAGCAAAGATAAATGGGATTAGTAGAGCCATCAGCATCAGCTAAAACCGCACCGTCAACAGTTATTGCTCCGGTCGTTGTATTGATTTCGGTAATCTTGCGAGGTGTTCCTGTGGGTGTGTCAGCACTTCTTGTCAAACCATCAGCCTTAACCAACATCACAGAGGCACCTACGTCAAAACGTAACGCTTCAGCGGGGTCATCCAAAGTGACAACATTGCCAGCGGCATTGTCGGTGACCGATTTGCCGATTCCTGCATGATAAACATAGGCGGAGTTACCCGACCAATTCAACTGTGACATTCCATCACCAGGTAATTGTACTTCGCACTGATTAACAAAACATCCGATGGCTTGTTTTGCCATATGATCCAAGTTTTCAAACATCGAGAAAGTAATCGAAGGATCTACGCTTGCATCATATTTGAAAGAGCTAGTTGTATCGGTTTCTTTACCTAATAAAGACTTCCAAAGAACCTTAATAGCAGGGTCAATTGATAAGCCATAAGCTACGCCTTGTTTGATATTTAAAAGCGTACTTAAAGACCATTCAGTCGAGGTTTTCTGCTTAATAATGTTGTTGTTGTGACGCCCTGAACGGTGAGGACTCGACTCATAAGGTTGAGTAAAGTTAATGCTGCCGCCCGACATCGTATAGAGAAAGTCAACGCCAGCAGGAAAAACCATAGTTCCCTTGACGGACTCAACCTTGATAAAAAACGATTGATTTAATGCCGATGAATCGTTACCACTTCCGTATATAGCTGCAAAATTCTTTGCCATTTTAAGCCTCCATGCTTAGTTATGTTTAACATAAATTGTTATACCTCTTATAATACAACGCCTCAAATACTAATAATCCATAGTAATAAGGTTCAATCATATGTAGGTCGGTTTCATCCGAAAGATACTTCATGTGTAACATTGTTGGTACACCTAAATTCGGCTTAGCCCCTACACATTGCTCAACTTCTTCCATATAGTCGAACAATGTTTTTTGATTTATCAATCCTGCTTGTGTTTGTTTCAAAACAACTTCAATCCCAATTTGAGAAGAAGCTAGGATTCTTTGCTGTTCATGCGTGTAATCGGTACGGATACAATAAAATTGAATCAAAGGAATTTCATGATCGCCCAGGTCAGAGATAGCCAAACGAATACGCTGCCAATTGACTTGCTTTGCCCACGTCAATGTTTGCAATTGTATAGTTAGTTTATCAAAAATATCCGACTTAATCCCTGTCACATCATATTCCTAATTCTTGTTGTAATATTTTTTCTATTGCTAGTGTACTTCGTTTGATTGCGGGTTGCAAATACGGCCTCGGAGGAATTACCGCACGCCTGGCCAACACGAAAGCAGTTGAGGATCGAATGTCTCCGGTTGCTGCCAATCGCTGTGAATCGACTAAAATATTTTTACCCTTGGGCTTGAAAAGTTGAAAGTCCTTCGCCCGCCTGCCTTTGCTCCAAGTTTGAACAGGAATAGTAAGGAAAGGTTTCCCTTGTATAACCCCGCCAAACTCATGAATAGCAGCATAAGACACACCATAAGATCCCACTGTTACAGTTGCTTGATTGGCCGAGGTTGTGACTCTAAATTGAATTGAGTTAAGCAAACGCCCTGTATCTACTAATCCCGCTTTTCTAACACCGTTAAAGCGTCTTGGATTGTAAGGGTTGTTTCTTATAGCTAGTTTGGTATTAAGTTCCAATAACATACCTATTCGATACGCTGCACGCTCTAAATTAGAGCCGTTCAAGCTTTTCTTTTCTAGGTTTATGATCAAGTCCTCAAGCTGCATGGTTTAACGTCCCAAAGCTTGAGTTGCATTACGGAAACGTACCGAACGATACGGATCAATCAAAAATTTTATTTCGTCGGGAATACCAAAAGTGTAAGAAACGCTTTCCCCGTTTTTGCTTATGCTGGTTCGTCCCAGGTTGCGGTCATTTTTCTTTCTAAAGAGAAGCTCGACAAACATTATTGCGCCGTGTTCTAAGTCCGAAGGTATAGAAGCGTAACCACCTTGGTAAACAAGCTTTATATTGCCAACACCACGCGGCCAAATACCGTCATAGAGCTTTATAATATAATCACGCACAATATAGTTTGAAGCAGCGACAAGAGTTTCTGAACCAAAGGCATGTTCATTATCTAAATAAAGACCAGTAACAACCACCGGCCAATTATCAACAATCAATTCAGGGGTTCTTGTCCCGTCATAGTATTCCGTTAGTGTGACTTGTGCCAAATGCCTTCCGCAATACTTTTCGATAGCTTCACTTGCAACCAAAATCAAACGTGTTAGCAAAGTGTCCTGGGTTGTGTCCAAAACTGGGATGTCAAGTTGTGTTTTTACGTTCGCGAGGCTAGTTAAAGGCATTTTATAATTCCTTTGTTGCTCTTGGTTTTCGCTGCATTTTGTCCTTTTGCTCTTCAAGTACTTTTTCAAATATTGTTGGATATTTCTTGAGCATAAGACTTGCCTCATATTCAGAGAGTTCATGTGTCAGCTCTCCAGGTTCAATTTTTTTGAATCCCCATTCCTCAATTATTATGGATTGCTTTCTTCTTGGATAAGCACCTAGGCACTTTAATTTCATTTAGTTATTTTCCTCTCATACAAAATTTTTGCTCCTGGAATACTAAGCACATCCACAGGGTCAAATATCAAACGTCCTAAAAATTTCTTGGGTTCTAGGTGCAGGATATCTTTTAAAAGAACGTAAATCAATTCAGAACAATAGAGTTTCGTAATATCGCCACGGCTCAACGTTTCTTGGATGTTTAGAAATGGAGAAGCTGAATCAAGTTCCTGGCTAAAATCGTATTTAAAAAGCATCGCATATTTACGCAAAAAGTTGAGTCGCTTTTCAACTTCATTGTATTGTTCCACTTCAAGAGGAATTGCAACCACCACCAAATTATCTATTTCTTTCAAAAGTTCTAACATATGCCACTCTAAGAAACCTTCGCCCTTCATGTGTGCAATATCAAAGAAACGTAAATCACTGCGCGGCATAATGACACCGGCGTGACTATAGGAAGAACTAATCGTCATTGTTATAAGCTTGCCCGCAAGGCTCAAGGTGTCACAAGAGGCAAAGCAGTAAAGGTATTTCTTTTCTACATCTTCGCGGTTATTCTTTAAAATTAAATCGACAATCTTAAAAAAGTCCTCAATAGGAAAACTTGGGTAACTAAAACGACGAAAAGAAAACTTGCCTATGATGTTATGAAAAACCCATATGCCAAAGCTTGTTCTTGAGAACCAACTAAATAAGAGGTTTAAAAGTTTAAGCATTAAAAAGTCCTTTCTCTGTACATGTTAATTAAAGCAGTAAAACCCCAGTCGTGATCATCGGTTATCGTTTCAGGCATAATTTTTATATACATGTTTTGACCTAGCCTTGATACATCCTGACTTCCTAGCTCATAAAGTCCATCACCAAGCATAATAAATTTAGGAATAAAACAGTTTAGTTCCGTCTCTTGTGCAAATATATTGTAAACACCTTTACCTTGTGAGTTGAAAGTAATGTTCTCAAAAGCCTTTGTTGAGTTGTTAAAAGTTGCATCCCAAAACGCCGTTGGAATAACTCCATACTCATCTTCCACCATTTCAACAAGTACGACTTTTGACCAATCAATAACCTTTGTTCCAGTACCGGCAGCCATAATAAGCATACCGGAAACAACTTCATAAAAAGTATTTGTTCCGCTTGTTATTGCATCAGCAGAAGAAGCTGATACAACTTCAACTTCTATTTCATCAAATTTTGCACCTTTCCACTGAATTAAACCACCGTGTAAGTATGTTTTGTTTGAAATAGTGTTTATCTTAAAATAAATTGGCGTATGCTCTCCAGAACCATCTCCCGAAGTGTGCCAAAATTTTATTCTATCCCCGTGTGATACTTCAAGCATATCGGTTTGTTTATCACCTGCAGAACTAAAAAAAGTGTACGTCCCTAAAGGTCTTGGACTAGCTGAAACAATCGGTCTTTTATCTACTGTGGTAGGATGCTCATTTTCTACTAAATGTATTCCGTCGTGAGCCGTAACAATTGCATCCAATATAGTTATTTCATCGTTAGATAATGAAGCCTTGAATACAATAGATAAACTTAATTCATATGTTTGAATATAATCAAGAGCAATAGTAATTGCCGATAGTTGTATTTCTTTTTCTAATTTATCAATAGCAACAAGGTTTTTTGTATAATTATATGCTGTCATTTATTATGTCCCCAATCTAATTAAAAGCAACGTTCTACTATTTACCGTCAATGTACCTGTATTACCACAAGAAACTCTAACATCAATCGCTTCAGAACCGTTACATGAAACAATAGCCATTGTTGAATCAACCATAGTTTGATTACTATGCGCCGTGTCTTGTTGTCTTAAAGATGCTGTTAATTGCACGCCCGCCTTGTAAATAGCCCAGAAATGCGCCTTCGGTGTCGTTGTGTAATAAACAGAAGCGTTGTACCAAATAGCATAAGTTCCCGCTTGCGGTGTTACAGTAAAACCAGTTATTATAACAAAAGTTGGATTACGCGAACTTGTATTAAAAGCAGTAGATGAAGTTAGGTTGTAATTAATAATACCAGAAGCAGTTGAAGAGGATAATACTTGCCATGATACCCAATCGCCGTTTGTTATTGTGTTACTCTTTAAAGTAATGTAGCCAATCGAGTTTTGGGATAAAGTGAAATAAGTTGAGTTGTCATTTAATTTTATTGTTACAGTTTGATTACCTGTATTGTATATTTCAAACTTCCATCCATTATCTAATGTCGTAGCATCAGGAAGTTTTATAGAGTAACCCGTAGCAGTTCCTGATAATAATTGAATTGAATCCGAGTTAACCGTTAACGCTAAAGTTCCGTTTAAGGAAGTTGTTACACTTGTTATTTGAGGTGCATTTTGATGATAGTGTAACAATGTTATTTCATGCACATGATCAGCCCTAGCTACTGCTCCACTTGTCCCTTCACTAATGTTTTTTCCTATGTTAACAGGTACGTCATAACCAGGAGTAAAACGAGAAAAGCCCATCTATGCCCCCTCAAAAACTATTACATCAGTGTTACTTGCAGCAATTGCATAAAGTGGCACGTTTTGAATTGCTATCTCATAAATTTGTTTATTTGATATTTCGACTCCCTGCTTTGCCCCTGAAACCGTTACCCCTGAATCACCGATAAAAATTTTTCCAGTGACGGGTTGAATGGTTAAGCTTTGACGATTGGCTAAACGTGAGCCCCCATATTTAAGTTCTACCGCTGTGGAGCCGACAACTATTTTACCATTCAATACGGACGATTTAAGGCATGGTTGAGAAACCACCAAGGCGTTCTTACCTAACTCCGGAGCTACATCAACGGCGTAATCTTCGCCTTGGCCTGCAATCCTAGTTATTTTTGTATATTGCAACTCTTCCGAGGTTGTTGACATTGATTAAGTCCTCCGTGACTTGGCCTAATATAAAAAGTGTAGCACATAAAAAAAAATAGCCCAAGATGTAAACCCTTGAGCAAGAAGAAAGGCAACAAAATTGACTGTTGTTGATTTTACGTTACCTTATTCTTCATAGCCTTGCAATGTAGAATAGACATCGCTTGTTTGGCCATCAAGGTTTGTAATCTTGATTCTAATTGCGGCAGTAGCATCACCAAGAAGTTTCAGCTTAGGAATTTGGTGATCAATATTTTCTTTTGGATCTTGGAAGTAAACCATCTTGGGAACAAAAGTCGTCCCGTCCCATGTTCCAACTTCAACTTTTACCGCTCCACGTGCGCCTACTGTAACAAATAAACCTTTAAAAGTTTTGGTGTCAGTAACAATATAATCATGGTTTACAGGACTGCCTACGCCTACAGTTGCAGAAGTTTTATAGTCTAAAACATCACTAAGAGCTACAGCAGAAACCTGCACAACTTCAAGTTGTCCTGATGTATTGGTCTTTAATACTTGCAAGTTTCCTGATCCGTCTTTTCCTGCAACCTGTACGGCTTCAGTCGGAGCAGTCGCGCCATCAGCAGCCTGGGCTTTGCTAATTCTTACTGAGCCCTCGCCATCGGTCGAAATAGCTAAGAAATCAGTTCCATCACCAATTTTTACGCTGTCGCTTGCGTGAGTTAAATCACGGATATCAAGGTCAGTTGCAGTAACAACCGAGTTAATGCTTCCATCGGAATTGATTGCTAAGGTATCGGTTCCATCGGAAATGGCAATATTATCTTGAGCAGCGTCGATGTCTCTAATATCTAAATCAGTAGCGGTTGCTGTAACTGACCACGCGCCGCCTTGATGAGCTGTGACGGCATCGGTTGTTTCACTAAGATCACGGATATCAAGATCAGAAGCGTCAACAGTTAAGCTTCCGCCGTTATCGCTGATAGGCAATGCTCCAGCAGCATCTAATACGAGGATTTTAGCATTACCCGAACTATCTTTGACAATGCAGGGAATACCTAGATCATTAGTGCCAGCAGAAAAGGCATCGCCTTCGCCAACAATTGAAAGAATCTTAGTAGCAGTCGCGCCACTAGCTCCATCAACAAGTTTCATTTTAAATTCATTGTCCCGTACGGTCATCACGGGCTTTGCACCGTTAAAATCGCTCATACTTCCCTCCATGAAAGCGTTAAATTGAAAAGCCCGCCCTTGTGGGGTGGGAGTAATTACAGCATTAAATTGCATACCTTCGGAGTGTAACCGAATTGCAGTATTATTATCAAAGTTGTTGTTTTCGGTTTCTAAATAACCAAGTTCTATTTCAGTCACAAGTTATTCTAAACCTAAAATTAACTCTTCTTTTTCTTTTATTTTTGCTTCAATATCTTTTATTTTAGCTTCAATTAAATTCTTGTTTTTCAGTACTTCTAACATTTTTCTACGTTCATCAAGTAGATGTGTTTTATATGCAGAAATATCATACTCTAGCTTAATTTTTTGTAGCTCTAAATCAAAGTTGTTTAAATTAGACATCTTCTAATGCTCCATAAAAAAATGTTTCGATTGCGCTATTAGTATTGTATGGGCTTAAATTTACGACTTCAATGTCAATCTTTTGACCCGCCGTAATCACTAAAGGATTGTCTAAGCTTAAATCAACTTGTTGTTGATCAAATGAATTTGTTTTGGAAAGGTAAATTATATCATCGATTGTCACAGTCCAGGTCGTCCAAGAATTACCCGTGCCGTGTCCTGAAAGCCAAGTGAGCCTTTTGTTTAAAGGGACTGTGTAAGTAATATGCAGGTAAGGTGTCCCAGGAATTGCCGAAGCAGTTATATTGTGCCTCCGAAAATTAATACTTGCCTGCGAGGTTTGAATGATACCTGGAACATCAACTTGCAATTTTCCGTTAATAGTTCGAAGAAAAGACCACGCGCTAGTTGTTGTTTCAAATGCAGCAACAGGGATTCCCTTGTCTCTAGCTACGTCTACAAGGTCAGCTTCATATTGCAAAGCTGCATCAAGATCAGAAGCAAAAGACGAAACAACCGTTATATAAGTTGAGAAACGCACTGTGCCACCGACAACAGTAGCTCGCATTACTGGCTTATTGTGAATGCGTGTGACAGTTAAACGGTTTGTGGTTCCAGCGGAAGCAATTAAGGGGTGTTCATTTAAAGCGAAAAACTCGCCCTCTGTTTGTCCTGTGGTTGTGTCAAAATATTCAACTAAAACGGACGCACCAACATCAAGCAACGATACAAAAACAGTTGATAGAATGCTATTGCCCTCTATCAAAAGTTCTTGTTCGTATACACCTGGAGCCCAATTATCGAGAGGGACTACGACGTAAGAATCAAACTCTTTAAGACGTTTCACCATGCGCTGATTTAATACCGTTGGCATAACGTCTCCCTAAGAAGAATTAAGCGGTTACATCCACACCAATAATTACGGATTGCTCAGTTGCGCCCTGAACCATTCCTTGAAAGTCGTATCGGCTGTAAGAACATAATTGCCATCTATCATAAGCAGAATTAGGATCTTGAGAAACCTTGACGCGGATCGGTCTACGACGTCCCAAATAGAAGCGGGATTTGTTAACTAAGATGATCGCGGTGTTGTTTACGGTAGTGCCATCATATACACCAGAAGCGTTAAGGTCTTCACGCATAAATTCACTGATTAAGATAGGTCTTGCTCTAAATGCGGCTAATGCGCCAGTGAGAATAGTCGCCATTTGTCCAAATTTTTCTACAGTCGAAACTTCATCAAGAACAAGAGCTTGGTTGTATCCAATAGGACTCATTACAAACATGCACTCGCGGGGATTAATTCCAAATTTACCAGCAGCAGCAAGCATTTCGTCAAGTTTAGTTTTGCTCACGGCGGATGTAAATGTAACAACGGAACCATTTGCGGAGTTAGCAAGAGCAAGTTTACGCAAACCCTTCCAAGCTTTTCTACAGTCAGAACCAGTAGTAACATCAGAATCCATATGCGTTCCTGTAGTGTCACCGTTTAACAATGCGGATTCAATTGCTCTTTGCTGAGCCATAACAACTTGGCTACGGCCAATTTCAAGAATTGCAACAGCGGAATCTTCATTCAATTCTTCTGGCATATAGTAAAGTTCAACGAATTTATTTTGAGCATCAAAAGTTAATGCGTCAGTTCCAAAAATTCCATCGGTAGCTGCAGAACCTTCAGCAACGATTTTAGCAATCGATCCGGCTTTTTGCACAGGAAGCTTGAAGGGGTTTGTAGGCATTGGAATTTCTTGAAATGCATTAATTAATTTAAGTTCTAATAGATATTCTTCAATGTATTGATTAGAAATAGCAGTAGGAACCCATTCTGCACCGTAACCACTAACGCCCGTTCCAAACGCTTTTAAACGATTGGCAAGGTCGCGGTCTTTGGCGTACTTGGTATCAAAAATGTTTGTGACAGGAGCTAAGTCGCTGTCGGTTGCTTCGCCTTTATCTAAGCGGGCACCATAAAACATTTGCGCAATATATCGGGCTGTGTCAATTTCTTTCTTGAGCTCCAACACGTTCATTTTATCTTCAATTGTTAAGTGCGAATATTTGTTAGAACACACGTTAACTTTTAAAAGGTCTTTAACGTGAGCAACAGAAAACTTTCTAAGCAATTTGGATTCGTCAGAACCCGCATACATTGAGTTTACTTGCTTGGCTTTGGAAGCTTCAAGCTCTTTGATAGAGTCCTTGGCTTCTGAATATTTCTTTTCTAAATCTTGATACTGTTCAACAAGTTTTTTAACTTCGGTCATATTATCCTCCATGATAATTGTTGTTTATCTCTTCGATCATTCCCTTGATGCGATCAGAAATAATCTTAATTTCGTTTACGTCCTCTTTATTATCAGCTAACTGTGACTCATTTGCAAGCGGTGGAGTAGGTGGAGCATCTTCTTGCGGCTTTGGCTCTTGCTTAGGTTGCATTAAAGCAATCATTTGATCCATTTGTGCCGAAAGCTTTCCAAGCAATGCAAGCTGTGACTTTGCGATCTCCATATAAGGATTGCCGAAGTCCGTAGGGTCTTGTTTTGGTAAAGGTTGTGATTCTGCGGCTAAGTTTTTCGCAAACTGTAACATTTCCTCCGTGATGTCATTGATATGACACTTGCCTTCTTCACTACACATTGACATTGCAATAGCTACCGCTTGTTCCTGCGTTTTGCCTTCTTCAATAAGTTTAGGAATTTTTTGAGCGACGCACTCTTGAAAAGAATTTTCTTTTTCCTCCGGCTTCTTTGGCTTGCATTGGCCTTCGACGTCGGACTCCGGCATTTCGGGTTCTGCTTCAGGCTCAGCCTCGGGCTCTGGTTCACCTTCACCTTCTAGTTCATAATCAGCCTTGTTTAAAAGCATTAATCCTTCTAATGACAAACCCAATGCTTCAGAAAGCTTTTGCAACACTTCTTCAGGAACCGGCGTTACTTCACCGCGGACAATCTTTTGTAAGTCCTCAACCTGCATCGAAAGCTTTTCAGCTAATGCGGCAAGCTGCTCTTCACTCATAGGTTTTTTTGCTAATTCAGCAGCAACATGAGCACCTTTCAAACGTAGTTTTGAAACGGTATATTCCTCTCCCAATTGTTTTGCTAGGCTAAATTCAGCCTCGGTGTTACAAGGCAGTGTAACAACCGATATTTCATTCAAACGCCATTTATTAATGACATTGGCCTCTCCTGATTTTTGCTCGTCTTTAATTTCAAAACCAATCGAAAAGGTTTTCAAAATTCCTTCAGCAACCAAGTCCCGAACGTAGGAAACAATTTTATTTGTCGAGTTAGAAATCACACCCTTTACCCATAGACCCTCGGGGGAAAGCTTTGTCTCGATAAACTTCCCAACAGGTAAGTCACGGTCATGATTAAAAAACATTATGGGGTTTTTCTTAAAGCGTTCCATGTCAACCTGGTCAAATTTAAGCAGGTCGCCAACATCATCGACAACCGCTTTATTTGCCCAGCCTTCAATTGTTACACTTTTATCAGCTTGCTTTGTGGCTTTAAACTCGCCCTGAATTTGTTTTACTTCCATGTTTATAAGTCCTCCGGTGCAATCATTGCAACGCTACATCTACAATTTATTACATTACCCGCCTCGCCTCGGACGTCACGGGGATATAAAAGCCCATTCGAAAAAGTTTTGTTTGCGTC
>JFJP01034855.1_pt1 | contig 11585 bp, 11 predicted proteins | sample 431651 | NCBI WGS metagenome assembly JFJP01 (sample SAMN02602958, study PRJNA72255) | Microbial mat metagenome, whole genome shotgun sequencing project. | biome: fresh water; feature: sink hole; material: water; isolation source: purple microbial (photo- and chemosynthetic) mats found in... | reverse complement strand
TCGATTCCATGCCATAAGTATACCATAGTCTGACATGTTCGCCATTACCCTCGTCCACGACCTTGATTTCATGGACGCCTTTTTCGATATATTGAAAACTGAAGACAGCGATGCCGTTGCCCTGTTTGGCCGGTGGATCAACGACTACCTCCGCCAGGTAGCCGAGATCGACTTGGATGCACCAGATATGTAATTCCGGACCGAGGAGGATCCCTCCATGCTTGAACAGAACCTGCGCCTGTGGCGCGACAAGAACATTGCCGAAGGCCGCCAGGAAGGTCGCCAGGAAGCCAGGAAAGAAGCTTACCAGGAATCGGTCATGGTTGCGCGCCGGTTACTCCAGCGAGGCTTGAGCCTTGCCGAAGTGACGGAGCTGACCAGATTGAGCCCGGAGGAAATATCTAAGATTCCTGAGGAAAATTCAACGCAAGGGTAATGATTCATCAACAGGCCATATACCGCCACAATTAGTAACTGCATCAACCGCAAGCGCCTGTGCTTTCGCCTGCGTAACCAGGGCGGAGAAATCAATGAAACGCTTCAGACTCCCCGCGGTAGCGATGGGATTGCAATACAGTACAGGGAAGTTTGCGCCCTTGTCGTCGAGCTTGAGTAGCGGTACTTGCAACCGCGATCAGAGGCGCTCGACCGAGGCTACGTCGGTCCTGGAAAAATCGTCACCTTTGAAGAGGAGCCGCTGGTCGAGGGTGATGGCAAGCGCGTACGCCGCGCAGTCTCCCAGGTTCAGTCCAGCCGGATGCCGGCCTTTGCCGTACTGGCGCCATGCGGCAAGCGCGACTTCAGCCTGACCCGCGTCGAAGGGCAGCACCTCAATTTCAGCGTTGGCCATCAGGGATGCGAGCGCCGAGGCACCCGCGCTGCCCTTGCGCGACTCCATGACCATACCCGACTCCAGGCGATTGATCGCACTCATGAACGTGCGTTCACTCGTAGCCAGAGCATCGATATAGAACTCGGCGTCTGGCTCGCCGAACAGGATGGCGGCAATAGCCGAGCTATCGACTACCATCGCCGAAGCCTCCAGCCTCATCGTATCCCAGTATTTCTTCGGGCGTACGGGTATCGAGGTCCGGAGCGGCGGCGCAGGCAGCCGCTATAGACCGGAAGATGGCCTTTTTCCGCACGGCCAGTTTTGATTCTTCGGATTGCCGTCGGAGCAAGGCGTCGAGGATGGTCTCGGTCATTGATCTTCCCGTAGTAGCGGCGAGTTCCCGGGTGACCCTTTCGACTTCAGGATTTCGTATGCTGAGCATCGTCCCACCTCTGTATATACGATATTAGCAACGCATATACAGGTTGTCAAGCGCGGCGCTTCAACAGCGCGAGCGGAATATGTTAAGTTATAAACCCGATTGAACCGGAAATCATGTTTTCTACAACACCTTCACCGCGCATCGAACACGGGTTGACGCGCGGGTACTGCAGCGAGCGCGCGTCCGGACCGCCCTTGCATTACCCTTGCGCTCTGCGGTCTGTCAGTATCATCTTGATGAGCGACTGGTAGGGTACGTCACGCTCGTGTGCCATGGTACGCAGGCGGTCGATCATGGGTTGCGGAAGGCGTATGGAAATGCTCTTGAGGCTTTGCCTGAGTTCCGGAAAAACGCCTGGCGCAACCGTCGACCAGTCTACATAGTCGGTGGAATCATGGTCCTGCCAGAACAGGGCTTCCTGGTATCGCCCCCGCAAGCGCCCATGCTTCTGCCTGCGTACCCTAGGCGGGGGAACCAATGAAACGCTTCAGCGACACGCGTTATTCGGAACTGTTCTCGCACCCGTACTTTGTCCGCGGCCTCATTACCCATTTTGTCGACGAACAGTTTATCGCCGACCTTGATTTCAGCGACATGGAGCTGTGCAAGAACACCTTCGTTACAGAAGCCTATGCCAGGCGGGAATCTGACGTCATCTGGCGCATCCGGTTCCGCAGCCGGGATATGTATTTGTTCCTGCTGATCGAGTTCCCGACAGGCTCGCGTTGAGCATGGACGCATTTTTCGATATACTAAAAAGTGAAGACAGCGATGTTGATGTGCCGTCCAGGCTGAGCCCGAAGGATATCGCCAAAGTTACTGCGGAAAGTTCAAGGCAAGGGAAATGATCCTTTACCAGGTCTAAATATCATTTTGTTACGATTAACATAGAGTGCCACCCTCTCCCCGCGGTAGCGATGGGAGGGGACCCGCAGGGTGTCCGGCGGCTACTGCCACCGGACCGAAGCCCCGCACAGAGCGACGGCCGCGCTGCGAACGGGGTTTGACCCTCGGTGACCGCAACGGGCGCGCGGCCGGACCGCCCTGACTGCCACGCGACTCAGCATTCGGCAGGCTTTCCGCTACAAGCCGTCGTTGCCTGCCAACTCGTCCAGGGTGGGCAGCGCGCGGCGCTCTTTGAGTTCCAGTTCAAGGTCAAGCAGTTCAAGGATTCGCTGCAGGGTAGACAGGCTCATGGACAGCGAACGGCTATTCTCGAAGGCCGAGAGCGTTACGCGGCTGAGCCGGAGCTGGCGGCACAGGTCGGCCTGTTTCAGTCCCCGGGCCTTGCGGGCGCGGGCGACGGTGGGGCCCAGGTCAAGCAGATTCATGCATGCCTCCACAACCCGATGCCCGCAGGGACGCATCCCAGGTTTTAAGCATCGACGAGCCAGTCAGGGCAAAGCCCGGATTTTCACTGATGTAGCTCCGCAGTTCCTGCCTGGTCCGGTCGACAGCATGCACACAAAGCTCGAACAGGGATCGGGCGGTACTTCCAGACAGCTGGCAATGCAGTTGCCCAAAATCAAACAGCTTCTTGCGGCTCCACCAATCCTTGCGACCGCTCAGCTGCAAGGCAGGCACGTCATTGCGAATATAACAACTTGTGGTAACCAGGTCATACGCCGGCGCAAGCCTGGCATCGGCGGCGCCCTGGCTGTACAGGACTCCAAAGTTTTTCAGGTGCGCATCGCCATTGCGTACGAGCACCGAGAGCACGAGGGTCTTGTACAATTGTTCGAGCGCAGCGCTACGATGCGCCGGTGAGACAAAACTGGTCAGACAGCCCGCAATCTGTTCATAACTGCCATCATATTTCCTCTGGCTGCTTTTTCCCGTCAGGCCGCACACTTCCTCGAAACCCATAGCCTCGCCGGCGGGACGCCCGGTATCAAAACGCTTGATGATCAACAGGCGCTTGCTGTCGCTCAACCAGAATTCCGGCACGGCGATACCGGCCGCCCTGGCGGCTGACAGGCAAAAAAACTCGTTTTCAGTCAGATTGGGATATTCAGGCCCGTAGGTCTTGATGATGTAGTCATCAAGTGTCAGCGCGGTCTTGTCACGCAAGGAGCCAAGAACCTTGGGCTGTGCTCCGGAAATGGCCGAGCGATACAGGAACAGCTCCAGCAGCCTCCCGAATATGTCATCAGGGGCAGCCAGCAGATCGTTCAGGCTGATGCTTTCTGTTGATCCCGGCACTAGCCAGTCAAAATCCGGACGCTGCCGGGGCCTGAAGGTCAGCCGGCCCCTGATCCCCGAAGCCAGAACGGTCAGTAGCTTCAGTTCGGTGATGGCGTCCATTTTTTTGGCCAGCATCGTCCTGAACAGGTCGAACAGATACCCTTCCGGAATGAACATGTTGAAAACCGGATGCAGTTGTTCGCTTTGGTACACGTAGCTTTTCTGCCTGACCGGCATGGTCAGCGACACGAACAGTTCCGGATTGTCGGTATGATAGGTAAAAACATGCTCCCGACCTTCCCGGGTCAGGGTACCGGCCAGTTGCTCATGTACATAGACATCCAGCATCTGTATCTCCTTGCTTTACACTATAGCATTATTTAAATAAATGTAAAGCTAATGATGCTTTTTTATATGCAACAAAGGTCTTTACCCCTGCGCCAGTCGGTCTGCCAAGATCATCTTGATGAGCGACTGATAGGGCACGTCGCGCTCGTGTGCCATGGTCCGCAGGCGGTCGATCATGGTCCTGCCAGAACAGGGCTTCTTCAGCTTCCGTGGTAAAATCAGGTACCGGTTTTCTGGTGGCTTTCATAGACGTGCCGCTACTTTCTGCTTTTCATACAAGGAAATCGTTGAAAATCGACCAGCGCGCTGTACAAATGTTAAAGTCGATATTATGATTTGTATAAACTAGCGAGTTATACTGGAGGAAACCAATGGTCGAGCGCATTCTGAAGGAAAAAATAATAAGCCTGGCCAGGAAATTCCCCATTCTCACCCTAACCGGGGCACGACAATGCGGAAAATCCACGCTCCTCAAGCATTGCTTCCCCGATTATCGGTATGTATCGCTGGAAGATCCCGACATACGGGCGTTCGCGCTGCAGGATCCCAGGGGTTTTCTCATGAATTATGGTTCCCGCACCATCATAGACGAGGCACAAAACGCGCCGGAATTGTTCTCCTACCTGCAGACAAAAATCGATGCGGTACATGAAACAGGTATGTACATCCTTTCTGGTTCACATGAATTCCTGCTTTTGGAAAAAATATCCCAGAGTCTGGCCGGCCGGTGCGCGGTGCTGCATCTCGCACCGTTCTCGATCGCGGAGTTGAGTGCGGCCCGGTTGCTTGCGCCGGATTTAAACACGTGGCTGTTCACCGGCGGTTATCCACGCATGTACAATAACTCCATCGATCCTGCTGATTATTTCCCCTCCTATATCCAGACGTATATTGAGCGTGATGTCAGGCTGATCAGGAATATAAGCAACCACAATGCATTCGTGAGGTTCATCAAGGTCTGTGCGGGAAGAATCGGTACCCAGCTGAATTATGATTCCATCGCACAGGATACCGAAGTCTCGGTTCCAACGATCAAAGACTGGATTTCAATTCTTGAGATCAGCAACATTATCTACCTGCTCAAACCGCATCACGAGAATTTCGGTAAACGGCTGGTGAAGTCTCCCAAAATCTATTTCTACGACACCGGATTGGTCGCCTCGTTGCTGGGGCTGGATACGAGTGCACAAATTACTACCCATTACCTGCGTGGAAATCTATTCGAGAACATGGTTGTCTCCGAATACCTTAAGTCCTTTTTATTTCAAGGCAGGATTCCTCCGCTCAGTTATTGGCGGGACAATGCGCAACATGAGGTAGACCTGCTCATTGAGACTGGATCTGATTTGCATGCAATCGAGATCAAGGCGGGTGCGACAATGAGATCTTCGAATTTCGATGGACTGGTATATTTGCAAAACATAAGCAAAGTCAAACCGGAAAATTCATATGTGGTGTATGCGGGCGATACGGATTTCAAAACCTCATCCGGTAGCTATCTGAGCTGGAAGAACATCCGATAAACCTTGCATTACCCCTGCGCTATACCGTCGACCAATCCACATAGTCAGTGGAATCATGGTCCTGCCAGAACAGGGCTTCTTCAGCTTCCGTGAATAGTGTAGCGAACCTTTAGGTAATTCCGGCAACTGAAGGTGCCGGCCCTACTTCAGGTCCATCGTATATACCCCGTCCCAATTCTGGGATGGCGGCTTGGTCATGTACTCCCTGCAGGTCTTTATGAACCGCGCTGACGGACCGTCGTCGGGCACGGATTCCATGGCCTTGGTGAATTTGGTGATCGCCGGCACCCATTCCCGGTTTTCAAACAACTTCAGACCCAGTTCAAACTGTTCTAGGGTCCTCATGGTCGCATCGGGAACCCTGCCCTCCTCGCCGACGAGTTCGAATATCCGTATCGGCACAGCCTTGCCAACCACGCGGATGCGATCCAGCCTGCGTACTACGAATCCGGAACCGGCAGCATTCACCGTATCCTCGGAGATGCACATCCAGGTGTCGTACCGCTTGTTCACCCCTTCGAGCCGGGCCGCCAGGTTCACCGCGTCCCCGATGATCGTATAATCCATTTTTTTCTCTGTACCCATGTTGCCGACTACCATCTGTCCTGTGTTTATGCCAAAACGAGTCAGGAGCGGGCTTGGTGCAATTTTTTCCTCGATAAACCGTATGTTCAGCTCAGCCTCGATCCTTTTCATGTTTATGGCGGCCTTCAAGGCCCGTGCCGCATGATCCTCGAGGTCCAGCGGAGCACCAAAAAATGCGATGATGGCATCACCTTCGTATTTGTCAATTGTTCCGCCCATCTCAAGAACCATGTCGCTCATGCCCGTAAGGTAATTGTTGAGAAGGGTAACCAGTTCCACTGGTGTCAACTTCTCCGAGACGGTTGAGAATCCCCTGATGTCGGTAAACATGGCGGTCATCAATTTTTGTTCGCCGCCGAGCCTCAGTTTCTCGGGATGGGCGATGATCTCCTTGATGACGTCGGCGGACAGGTAATGGGAAAATGCGTTCCTGAGGAACCCCTTCTCCTGCTCGGTAACAAAAAATTTCAGGAAGGTCACCGCAATGAACGACAGGATGACCGGCCCTGCCAGTGGGATGACCGGCAGATACCTCCCCGTGAACGCAAAGAAAGCTCCGGCCAGCACGATGATTCCGAGCGACGCAACAATCCCCATGGTAATGGACCAGGCAGGCCGCAGTGACCGTGTGAGGAACGTCAATCCAAGCCCGGCTGCGAGAGCGATGAGCAGGGACCACAACGGTGAAAGTTCCACTATGAATTTGCGGTTCAGTATCATGTTCACGAGCGAAGCGTGCGTTCCTATGTTAGGGTACGCCTTGGCGAACGGGTTTGCCCCAAGATCGGTGCTGCCCGTATTGGTCTGCCCGATGATGCAGAACGCGCCATTGAGCACGGCCAGGCTGGCTCGGTACTTCATGACGAGATCGTAAATGCCCCTGGTCTTGGCAAAGTAGTCCGGTATCGTCACCAGGAGGGAGGTCAGGTCGTGCCTGGTGGCATCATCAAGCTCGGGATTGGCAAGGATGGGACCGATGTCGGCGAGTATGGCATCCTCGGGCCGAGTGTCCAGGAACAGGCCGAGTTCCGACAGGAACCTGGAGCGCAGAGCTGCGTAATCGGAGACGCGCGATTGCGGTTCGTCACCATCCATGATGGCGCTGCGCAGGGCGTTGTACTGGCGGACAAGCTCCAGCAAGGGGACCTCACCCTGGAATCCATGGAACCAGTTGCCCGATTCTCCCAGCTTCACGTTATGCACGAGGTTGGCAAATTGCTGGTCATGCAGATAGAGCTGTTCGAACGACACGTGTCTGAAGCTCGTGTCAAAGCTCTTGTGCGGCCAATCGAGCAGAGTCTTGCCCTCAGCTGAAATGGGTATGCTGATATCGGTCGTAGTACCGTCGGACAGCCGTGCACCGCCAAGCACGATACGGTTGGGATATACGGTCAATTCAGGGTTGCCCAGGACGTCGAGGAGCGGCCGCAATACCAGCTGGCCGAACCAGGCATCGTCATACTTCTGAACCAGCATGATCCTGCGCCGTATGCCGTCGTTGTCCGCTTCGGCGTTGGTAAAACCGATACCCCTGGCTTCACTGATAACCGGGCTGAGTACAGGGATGATGTCGACAGCCGGCGTGATGGAGCTTCCCTGCACCTCGATGTTTTTGAGGCTGTGCAGGCTGATTGCCTGGTCCCGCACATCCTGGCTCACGCTGCTTTCTGGAAATTTCCGCATATTGATGGTAAAAAAAGTGTTGCCAAAGAACCGTGCAGCCTTGGCAAGGTATTCGTCATTGTCCAGGGCTATATCGGCGACGGCGGTTTTTATTTCTTCTTTTGTCTGGTCTGCAATGTCTACCAGATCGTCGATGTACACACCGGCATCCTGTACGCTTAATTGCCCCGCAGCCACGGCTCCGAACAGATCCCGTATGTTCGACTGCAACCTGCCCATCCCGGAATCCAGCAATTCAGGAATCGCCTGCTCAAGGATGTTAGAATTTACCCCACGCGGGCTTTTATCGGTATACTCGATATCAAAGGTGGCCTGGCTGGCACCCATCTCGGCCAGAAGCATGAGTCCATCCGCGGTGATGCTCCGGCTGATGGGCCAGGTGCCTATGGTGGATATGGCGGGATCGTCTACATCGATGAGCAGTATGCGTGGATCTTCCGGCGGCGAAGGGCGGAGGGCAAGAAATCCATCCAGCACCCTGAACTCCAGCGAGGCCGCCCCCCCGGTCAAAGCCAGAACAGCAAAAAGCACGGTGATTCCTACGGGAACCAGGTACATGATGCGCGGATTATTTTTCATTGCAACTCCCATGGTATGGATAGTGTTTTTTTGAGATGGCTATACTATAATTTGCAGGAGTTCCGTTTTACCATAGGAAAAGGAGTATCAGTGATGCGCTTTCATCGAATTCCGTCGGCTTTGGCATGTTTCCTGATCTTTTCCGGGGTGGCCGTCCATTCACAGTCGAATGAGCAAATCGACGTGTTATTGTTGCAGGCTCAAGCCCGCTTCGATTCGGTTGCATATATCGTACTGGCAGCCGGAGGGCTGATTCAGGAATCCGACGGACTCGATGTCGCCTTTGCGAAAGCGCTGGACCTGGGTCTGGCTGGCAAGTCCAGCACACCCGCGGGGCCGGTCCGGGTCGACACGCTGAGCTTCATGGTCATGAAAAGCCTCGCTCTGAAAGGCGGCGTGATGTATTCGATATTTCCCGGAAGGCGATACGCATACCGAGAGCTCGTTTTCAAAAAAGTGGTATCTGCCCGCGGCGGGCCTTCCCGGCTGGTAACCGGAGAGGACGTCATGCGCTCACTGGGATATGCATCCGCGCTCAAGGGTGGTACAAGATGAACAGACAGAAGGCCCTGACCCTGCCCGTGTTTTTAATACTGTCCGGCGCGATGGCGTTTGCCCAGGAGGCCGGGGTAGACTCTACCACTGGATTCACTCTGGTTGATTCCCCTTCCACAACCATTACCGCGGCAGAACGGCTTGATGGCTGGTGGAAGCTTCCGCTTGGTACGAACGGTTCCCTGTTCGAGGGTTCGGCCCATGTCGGAGGCTCGGTCGAAATCGGATTGTCGGGTGGGTCTAGTACCTGGCTGCCGACCGGGGATATCGACCGCCTGCGGCTGGCCCTTGTTTTCCCGAACATAGTGCCGGACCTGAGCCGCATGTATGTGGAACTGGGGCGACTGGCTGTCAAGGACGCGATGGGGCTTATTGTTTTACATCCCGCAGACGGGGCGTTGATCGGGTTCGAATATCCATTCATCAAGGTCTCCGTGCAGGCGGGGTCCACCGCCCTGATGCTCCGGAATGCCAACAGCATAGTCATGTCACTGTACGACCAGACAGCCTCGGCCGACGCGACCAGCTGGCTCGGCACCTCCAGGCTCCTGTATAAAGCAACTGCTGAATTCCCCGACATTTTAAAGCAATCAGTTAACCTTTCTTTCATTGCCCAACAGGACACGAACCCGGCCTCCGCTTTCATTCCTCTATATACGCAGACCCGGGATACGAACGATCCTCCCCTTGGAGGCAGGCTCGACACCCAGTACAGTTCCATACAGGTTTCCGGCCCGCTCATACCAAAGATGTTCTACGATGCCTTTTTTACCTATGGATCCGGACGGACGCTGTCATGGGTAACGGATGCGGTTTCCGAAAGCGGGTACTCCTATCAGTACGTACCTATTTCATCATTCCTGACAGGTGTGTCCCTCGAGTATTTCATGCCGGCCCTGCTCAGCGCAGCCTTCAACTTCAGGTTCCTGTTCGCCTCGGGTGATGCCGACTATACGGCGGCCATTGAAGGCAATTCCTCAGGTAACGGCACCATGTTCATCCCGATTACCTCCTCGACGCTGGGCGCGGTCTTTTCTCCTGCCCTGTCCAACCTTATGGTTGCGCAGCTGACAGGTTCGGTCAAACCATTCCCCAAAGAACGTATCCAGACCGGGCTCAAGCTGTTCGCGTTCATGAGGCCGACAACCGGGGCCTTGGATGCAACCGGACTGGAGCCAGGCGGCGATTCGCCCTGGCTGGGATTCGAGACCGATGTTTTCGCGAATTACAGAATTTCGTCAGATTTGGGGCTATCTTTAAGCACAGGAATCTTTATGCCTGGGGAAGCACCTACGGGAGCTTTTACCGATGGCTCAGCACAGTTTTCTATGAATGTTGCGCTGACTTTGGGAATGTAGACAGGAGGCACATACGTGAGGCTACGAGATATGCGAAACACGGTTCTTTTTATAATGGTGTTGGGTTTCGGGTTCTCCATCCTTGAGGCGGCTCCTCAGGTCATACTGACGAACATCAAGGGCAAGGTAGAAATAAAAGCCGTAAATTCCTCCTGGGCACCCGCAAAGGATGGTATGACGATAAGCACCCTGACCACCATCTCAACGGGATTCGATTCTTCGGTTACTGTTAAAATGGACAAGAACACCATTTTTGTCAAACCGCTGACCCGCATGACTGTCGACAAGCTGGTGGAGGAGAAGGGTACGGTTTCCACGAGCCTGTACCTCAGGACCGGCACGGTCCAGGCCACAGTCAAGTCGGCCGAGGGTGTCAAACAGGAGTTTGTAGTCCAGTCACCATACTCTACGGCATCCGTGCGCGGTACGGACTTTGAATACGACGGACTCATCCTGACCGTCAAGGAAGGCGTTGTCTCCTTCATCCCTGGTCGCCCGAAACGGGACATGCAGATGCCACCCGAAGCTGAAGGTCAGGCGCCCCCGGATCCAGAGGGAGATTTTACCGGTTCTCCGGATACTCCCCCGGCGGACGGGCAGGAATTCCTTGTGCCCGCCGGTTCGGATGCCGGATTGTCACTGGGACTTGACGGTACAATACGCGGCACCACGTCCGGCGACAGGGATTCGCTTGGGTCGGGGTCAACGGTCGCGACGACAAGCTCCGGTTCAGGCACTCCCGTCATCATCACTTCTGGTAGCCCCCAGGGCATACAGTACGGCACCCTGACGGTTACCGTCACGCTACCCGCGGCAGAGTGAGGCAGGCAATGAAAAACTTCACGGTCATTGTATTGGCGATAGTGCTGGTTACGTCTTGCGCGTTCCAGTCGCCGGTAGAGACAGGCAGCATCACCCTTACCAGCCCGCGCGGGCTGAAGGCTGTAGGCGCAGACGAAAACACCGTGCTACGTTACGTCCTGACCAGGGACGGAACGGTGGTTCCCCTGAACGAGCAACCCGCGCTGGAACTGGTAGACAGCACCACGCTGCGGGTTACCATCAACGGCCTGTTGCCGGGAGCGGGCTACAGGCTTGCCCTTTCCGTCGGGACCAAGCCAGAGCAGGTGCTGTTGATAGACTACTATGGAACCAGCGCGGAATTCTCCATAGCGGCAGGTAGCAACTCGGAGGTGGCCATCGATCTGTCGGCAGCCCCCGACTACCGCTACTTGACCCAGTCAGGCGCTAACTCGTCCGCCACGGTCGTGGAGAATACGATCTACGTCCTGGATGGCTCGAGACTTCTGGATTATCCATCGATGGATACCGCGTCTGTGCCGTCAACGCTTACGCCCGGCCTCGCAGTAACCATCAACTCGCTGTCAACGGGAAAATACTTCGGCGAATCAGGCGGTATCCAGAGCGAATTATGGCTGAACACCTCGGGCGGCATCTATCGCGACAATGGTGGAGTGTTCGAGTTTAACCTGAAT
>JFJP01027791.1_pt1 | contig 11586 bp, 11 predicted proteins | sample 431651 | NCBI WGS metagenome assembly JFJP01 (sample SAMN02602958, study PRJNA72255) | Microbial mat metagenome, whole genome shotgun sequencing project. | biome: fresh water; feature: sink hole; material: water; isolation source: purple microbial (photo- and chemosynthetic) mats found in... | reverse complement strand
TCCTGTATTTCGAAAGTTTATTTTTATTTAATAAATTTTTAAATTTCAAAAAATATTGCATTAAAATTTTTCACAATAAAAAATTGTTTCTTTAAAAAAATTCAAGGATTTGTGTTTATATATTAAAAATAGAGAAAAACAAATTGAATAAATTGTAATTCTTGTAAAAACTAAATATTTCAATAATTTATCATCAAACAATTAAAATAATTGATATTTTGATTGAAAATAAAAACAGAAAACACCTCTTTATTTTATTGTATTTTTGATGATACGATATCCGCATCTATTGTTTAGACTAGAACCTTTAACAGCCTTTAAATTTTCAATTGTATTATTTGGGATTTTTACATTTGATTCTTCATCAGTATAATAAAATTGAAGTAAATTTTCCAAGTTTATTTCCCTGTTGCTTTTTGTCTTCCGAAATTTCGTTTTTTCTTCTCTTTTATTTTGAACAACACTGAAAAAATCTTCATTTAATGGCTTCAACTCCAAAAGCATAAAAAGTTCAGTAGTTTCTCCTTTTTCATTAAATTGAATTTTTGTGGTTACATTTGGTATCACATTACACCACTGCCCGTCTAATGTTTGAAATTTCTTTTGTGAGACAAATTTGTCTTCTGAATTTAAACATCGAATATTGTTGTTGATAGAATCAAAATATCTATCTTTCTCCACCGTTAAAAAGTCGAAAAATCCAAACCTTAATAAATGGTCTATGAAGTTATATTCACTTCCAAACACCAACTCAACTAATTTTTTTGAAAAACCAATTCTCTTGTTTTCTAAAACTTTTTCTGAGGACATTTGATATAGACAAAAGAAATAAATCGAATTTTTCTTCAGTTGTAATAATTGTTCAACTTCTTCTAAATAATTATTTTTTTGCTTACTTTGCTTTGTTTGCATTTTTTCTTCATTTTGGCTAAGTTTTTGTTTTGCTAGAATCACATCATCAATTGTTTGAGCTAAATTGTAAGCGTGCTGATCCCCCAAACTCATCAATCTATCATAGATCAAACTCCAAGAATCCAGTGGATAATTGAGACTCAATAAATCGACTAACCAAGACTCATGTTCAGCATCATATTCAAGCATTGTTATTGATTTAAAATTGCTATTCATGGAAAGCAAGCCAATATCTTGTTCATAAAGCTTGTCAATAAAATATACATCGCCAGATAAATGATAACATGTAATCGGATCTATAAATTTTTGAATAGATTGAGAAGGATCACTATTTGTCTCTTGCAACAAATGTTTGGCGTCAGACTCATTTGACTTTTTTTTAATAGATTTCTTAACCATAAACAATGAAAAATGTTTTTTTATTTTCGGGTTGTTCATTGAAAAAAATCAAATTTGTTAGAAAATATTTATTTTTTTTATATTTCATTATAAATTCATATAATTGTGAAAAAAACATTTGCAACCATGAATATATGACTTCATTTAAAAAAAGAACTCTTGAATTTAACACAAATAAACTTAATCCCTAATATAAGCTTTCTTGATTTATTTATTGATGATTCGATATCCACATCTTTTATTTGGGTTTTCATCCTCAAATGTCTCCAAATTTTCTTTCAGAAAATTTGGGTTTTTGTTATAGAATTCATCATGAGTATAATAAAAATTCAGTAAATTTTCTAAGTCCATTTCCCTTTTGCTTTTTTTATTTCTAAATTTGGTTTTTTCTTCTCTTTTACTTTTAACAAATTTTAGAAAGTCTTCATTTTGTTTGAGCTCCAAAAGAAGAATAAGGTCCACAATTTCTCCGTTTTCATTCAATTGATTTTTTGTGATTAAATTAGGCATCATACGGCACCAATGACCATCCAATGTTTGGAATTTGACTTCTGTGATACCAGGGTTCTTTACATTTACAGAAAGAATATTGGTGTTGACATATTCAAAATAATTCTCTGTTTCCACTGTTAAAAAATCAAAAAATCCAAAGTTCAGTAAATGGTCCACAAATGCCAATTCGTTTCCATATGTCAACTCGACCATTTTCTTTGAAAAGCCCATCGTCGTAATTTCGAGGCCTTTTTCATTTGAGTGCATCCGAAAAGTGCAAAAAAAAAAAATTGATTTTTTCATCATTTGAAACATTTTTTCTACATCAGCTAAATAATCATTTACTTCCAATTTTTTCTTTTGGCATTTGATTTCCGGAATTTTTTTGTTTGAAATAAAGTATGCGTCAATTGTTTGTGCTAAATTGTAAGCTTTATTATCTCCCAAACTCATTAATCTATCATAGATCAAGCTCCAAGAATCGAGCGAATAGTTCAGAGGGAGCATATTGACATGCCAACATTCATGTTCAGCAAAATACTCTAAACATGAAATCGATTTGAAGTTATTCTGCATTGAGATCAAACCCACTTCATTTTCATAAAGTTTGTCAATATAACAAATGTCTCCATATAAATGATAGCATGTAATTGGGTCTAAAAATTTTTCAATTTGTTCAGTTTGGCACTTTTTTTCTTCTGGCTTCTCTTGCAATAAATGCTTGGCATCAAGGTCAATGGACTTTTTCTTGAGGGATTTTTTCACCATGAACAAAGAAAAATGCTTTTTTACTTTAGAATAGTTCATCAAACAATTTGAATCGTTAAGATATATTGAAAATTATTATGCTTTTTATGTGTAGACAGACTATTTATTCAATTTTTTAAATTTAATTAAAATTAATAAAAAATCAATATTTTCAAGTATAGGTCCATTTTTCCAAAGATTTTTTTATTTATCTTGATTGTTTTTTGATTTAATTAATTATTTATTCCTTTATTTTTTCCCTCTCTCTGAATTAAAACTTGTGTCCAATGGCAAGAAAATTGTCTTGGCATTTGGTGTCGACACGATATTTTGTATAGTTTCATAATATCTGATTTGCATGGCAGATTTTGTGTTCAAAGCTTCAGCTGCTTCTCTCATCATCTTTGCAGATTCAACGTCTGCTTTAGCAGAAATCACTTTGCTTTCAGCCAATCTCCTTTCCTTTGCAGCAGTGCTCAAAGCATCTTGTAGGTCTTTATTCAGCACAATATCTTTCATAAAGACATTTTCAATTACTATACCCCATTCTTCGACATGTTCTTCAATATATTGATGAATGGCATGTGTAATTTCTTTTCTTTTCTCTAGGATTTCCTGCAAAGTATGAATCCCACAAACGCATCTCAATGTTGAGAAAGTTAACTGAGAAACAGCCATGCTCAGATTAGAAATCCTATAAGTTGCCTTCCTTGGATTAACGATTCTATAATATACTGAAGCATCAATAAGAATAGTAATATTATCTTTAGTCAGAATCACTTGTTTCACCAAATCTATTATTTCAATCTTCAAATCAATTCTCAGTATTTTTTCAGTGCAAGGGTTCACATAATGCAGTCCTGGATCCAAAGTCTTCATATATTTTCCAAATCTTTGCATCAAAGCTTGTTGGGATTGCTTTACGACCTGCCAAGGGTATTCAGAACAACAACAGATGCAGGGCATCCATGTTCTCAGGAAACCAAAACAGTCTCCAACACCTTGAATTGAATTTTCATAGCATCCATAACTGGTATTATCACTCTCTTCATCAAATTCATCTCGGAGATTTTTTATCACATTTCGTTTGATTTCTCCACTGTATAGAAACGCAGCTGTTTGTGGTTGAAATTCTTTCTTTTGGTTAAAAGATTCGTTTGGCAGTGCATCGCCATGACTTAAAAGCAATTTGTCTTGATTTTTATTCATTTTAGAAATCAAATGATTAAACTCGATCAAGATTCGGTTTTTAATGTTTTAATTTGAAAGTTTTGAATGTTCTTATAATAAAAAAACAGGAAAATAATTAAATGAAGGGATAAATAAATATGAAAAGGAATTTAAGAAACAAAATAAACTCAAATAAACAAATAGACACTTTTTCAACCCCCCTTAAAATAAAAATAATTCATAATTATTCATTACATATTATTTTTTTCCCTCTTTTTAACTCTATATAGACAAAAATTCATCAGTTTCTTTTTAAAATTTCTATGAAAACACATGCTTTCTTATTTCTTGATCCGGAATTTCATTCAAATTTTCCTCTTCATATTCATAATCATTAATTTCCTCATTAGGCTCCTCCAACTTTTGTTCATATTCCAAATTGATTTTTACATTTTTTTGAGAAACAGCCTTCTGCGGCTCAATCGCAGACGCAAGTAATTCTGAATTTAAAGGTTTTTCATTTATATTGGAATTCATTTCTTCAGGAGGAGGAGGGGACTGAGACTGTCTAAAGTCATTTTTATTAGCTTTAGGCATTTTCATTCTGATAATTTGAATGTTTTCATCAGGGAGTTCGTTTCGATCAACTGAGCAACATTTTCCCATTCTGATAAAATTTAGATGTTTATAAATAGCACAAAAAATGTTTTAAATTTTTTTTTGTACTATTTTTTTTTTCTTTAAAATCTTTTATTTTAATTCTGCTTTAAAAAAATCATTTGAAATTATTATTTTAATTTTTAATCTTTAAATTAAAATCCAAAGAAATTATTATTTCCTTCTTTCTCTTTATCAAACATCTCAAAATACCCGTAAATTATGGTAACTGCAAGCAAAATCCCTGTTCCTAAAATAAAATAATTTTTAAATAAAATAAATTTTCATATATTAAATTAAAAAACCTGATCCGATGGCTCCCATAAAATCAGCTACTATTGTTAAACCACCAATACAAATCCCACCACAAGCAGCAGCAATTGGAATATATTTCCCTAAGGTTTTCACCATTGAAGTGTCTCTATGTCCTTGTAAAATCATGTCTTCATCCTTCAGTTTTCTTGCCACTTCCTTAGCAGATTCTCCCGAAATTTCGATCCAATATTTTGAAAACAAAGCACAAGAAACTAAAACGAATAGCACATAACATATTGAATGCACAGGATCTGATATTATATCATGCATATCTCGAGGTGGGCTCATATAATAAGCAAGTCCTGCAACAGGAATTGATTGAGATCCGTATTCAACATCTTGCCATTGACCAAGTAGTCGAACAATAAAATTGGTTTTATATCTTCGATAAAGCAATTGAGAAAAAAAGTAAAGGTTTTGAATCATGGCAGTCTGTAGGATAATAGGTATATTTGATGTGTAAAATAATTTGATTGGATATGTTGTCTGATAACCTCTTACTTTTTGATTTTTGATCGGCAAATCGATTCTGAATCCCTAATGTAAAATAAAATTAAAATGGAAAGAAAAAAAATTAAAATTCTAATGGAAAACCTGAAAATAAATAACGATTAAAAAGACTAATATCGTCGCCAAAAGATTATTAATGTTAGGTGCGGAAGTCCGATAAAAAGCTTGATAAAGAGCTGCCATTTTATTGGGCTTGGTGATCAATAAATGAAATAAAGCGATCATAGATCCTTCAAATTCAGTTCCTTGATCACTTCTAATGGTTATTGGGCTAAAGCTTCTCCACATGATATTTTCGCATATGTTGGTAGCGATGAATAAAGAAATACCAGATCCTAATCCATATCCTTTTTGCAGCATTTCATCTAATAAAATGCAAACAACACCTGCAAAAGTCAATTGCAATAAAATCAAAATTCCGTTTCCGGCGCCTAATTGATCCAATTCCCCATACATTCCTGAATATATATAAGCAAATGCCTCACAAATGGAGATAATTAATGAAAGCACTATTAAAAAAAATAAAATTTCATTAATAAAAATAAAACTATTACATTTTTGTGCTCCACTAAAAAGAGCTCTATCTTCTCGAATACTCTGATCAACATCAATTATTTTAGCTCCAGCCAATAACTGCATCACCATACTGGATGTAACAATGGGGGATATCCCAAGTTCCATCAGAGTTCCACGATTAGAAGCCAAAATAACTCTAACCCAATAAAAAGGATCGGCGTTGCTCGCTTTTGCCACTCCATATATAGGGATTTGACAGCAAATTAAATAAATAAATAATGTTATTCCAGTCCATATGATTTTTTCACGAAGAAGAATCTTGAAAATTTTTAAAGAATTACAAATGAAGTGATTAATACTTTGCGCTCAGGAGGGGCCACTTCTGGGATTATTCCCATTGCTGGTCGCATTAACGTAAGAAGTCGAATTCGGTCTGAAGACATAAGTTTATTAAAATATCCTTTCTTTTTGATTTTTAATTTTTTTTATGTTTTTATATTTTTTAAAAATTTGAATGAAATAAAAATAAAATAAAATAGATGTGATTTAAAAACACATTTTTTGGAGTTTTATTCAAGTAAAAATTTTTGTTCTTTTAAAATCTCTTCACACTCTTGAAAGCTAGTTTCTTCCAAGATTTTTTTTTCTTCTTTTATATTTTTCTTTTTAAAGAAAAGAGGCGATAAAACCTGAAGTAAATGAAGAAGTCACATAATTAGAGACTATCCAACTATTTCTTGAATCAGGTCTCCCGATCCCAATTCTGATTCTTTTGAAATCTTTTTGCTTTAATCTTTCAATAACAGATTTTATTCCATTATGCCCTCTTTTTTTCGAAAATTCAATTGAAAAAATATCCTAAAAATTATAACTTTGCGCTTCCTCCTTCCTGAAATTTCGATTTTCCTAATTGTGTTTCCAAATCGTCATGAATAATCACAACATCCTCTAAATTTTTAATCTATTTTCAAGGCTTTATTTATTATTTTAATACATTTTTTATACTTTGCATAATTCTATAGCTGAAACCACAGAATAACCACTTAAATTCATGTAATTATTGCATTTGAAAAAAGCCACATAGCCATCTTCTTGCTTTATAAAAGAGATTTCTCCACCTTCAAATATTATTATTTAAACTGCAAATCTTTCGAAGAACCTGATGTTTTATTTATTTCAAGTTTTAGTTGTTTGATTAGATGATCTATAAAAATGATCCCAACATTATGTCTTGTATTTGAAAAGAAAAACCCAGGATTTCCTATTCCGATAATCTTTTTTACAAAGCTTGAGAATCATGATTTTTATTCTTTCATTAAAAACTTACTAATTTTATTATTTTCCCAGGAAGAGTTAAAGAGGGTGTTTGACCCATTTTTTAAATCAAATTATTATTTATAAAAAAAACAATTTGTATTATCATTTATTTTACTTGGATTTTTAAAGTATTTTTATGAAAACCAGCTTATTTAAATTAATTTTTGTTTCATTCAGCTACTGCTGAAGAAAAATAATAGTTTTTTCCAGAAGATCTTAAAAATTTGCTATTGTAACTGGTTTCTAAATTTGAAATTTTTGTATTAGTTGATAAATATGCTGCGCTTTGTTTTGATCCTTTCATTTCCTTCACATTTCTATTATTTAAAGCTGTCTCATTTATCAAGAGTTTTTTTGTGTTGATTTTTGTAATAACGATATTTTTAATACAATCTAAAATATTTTGATAATTATATCTCAAACTTTTTTTGAAATTCAGCATGTCTCTCAAAAGTTGACAAATTTCATCATCATATAATCTTCCAACTTTTACAAGATATTCTTCTAATCGGTTTTTATTGATCTCATTTTTTCTCAAATCATATAAACGGTTAATATCACATAAAGTCAAAGTCTCTAAAATAGTCAATCCAAGACAAAAAACATTGCTTTTTTCATAGTTTATTTTGGGTTTAATCACCAAAGATTTTAAATTTTTTAGTGTTGATGGACAAACATAAAACCTATCAAATATTCCGAACAAATATGAATGGTAACTGCCTGCATTCAACATAAAGGCAGAGTCTGTCAGCTTCAATTCACCAAAATTGTCTATTAAAATAGTATCAGGCCTGATATTTCCATGGAAAATATTGAAATTTTCCAGTTTCATCAAAAGTTCTATTATTGTTGAAATGATATAATAGATTTCAGATTTATCCAAAGTGTTTCCAAAGCCTTCAGCTTTGAAATGATTGAGATAGGATCTCAAACTATGCGGAATATATTCATATTTTGAATAAATTGTTGATTTGTTTGTGCAAAACAAATTTTTGTTTTTAGTGTTTATTTGTGAAACAGAAACAAAATTTTCAATTTGAATAGCATTTTTCATTCTTATTTTTAATGCATATAAATGTGAATAAAATTCATCTTCTGTGTAAAAATCATCTATTTTGATTGCGTAAAGTTTTTCTTCATTTGGCAATTTTATTATTTTTATATTATCTCCATAGTTTATATCATGTTGGAGGTAGGCTTTGCCTTTAAGAGCTTGTTTTAGTTCATTAGAAATCGGAATAAATTCACGTTCAGTTGTGTTTCCCATTGATTTTTATTCGTTAATAAATAAAAAATTCATTGATAGATAAAAAAAATTTAATTAAATATATTTTTCTTACATTAAAATAAAATAAGGTTTTTTTTTAGTGGCTTTCTGCTTGAAAATTCAATTTATTGAGAAAATTACTCTCTATATTAATAATAATTTTATTCAAATTGAAAATCGCATTGAGAAAGGACTGTTCTTTCACATTATTTAAATTAAGAAAAAATTCACATAATTTATTCAATCCATTTTGTGTTAAATTCAGAATTGAGATCAAAGAATTGTAAAAAAGCTGATTTTTAGTCTCAATTTCCTCATCAAAAATTTGAATCAATTCTAAAATTAATAGAAAATAAAAGAAAAAGGAGAAAAACAGTTTGTTATTCTCTTGCTCTTTGGTGATATCCAGCTTGAAATGATATTTTTTCTCCAATGACTCTATTTGATTTTTCACTTTTTCATTCAGATCTATATAATGCTGTTTTTGCATTGGGTAATTTTTGATATTTTCCAAAAGCTCACATAAATCAGTTTTGAATTCTAATAACTCGCATTTGTTTCTTTCAAATATCTCATCATATTGAACGTTTTCGAAATAAGAGTAAAACTCTTTGTTAAAATAATCATAACTATTGTAAAAAGACTCTAATTCTTTTATTTTTAAAGCCAATTTCATTCTATTTTCCTTTTCAAAAATCTTTATATTCAAAATTTTCAAGAATTCAAGAATTTTCCTCATGAAAGTTGCTTTAATTAATTCAGAGTCTTCATTATCTTTCAGCTTTTTAAATAAATGAAGATTGTTGAAATGTATTTCAAAGAATTTTTCTATCATTAATGAAAAAAAATCAAAATCACTTTCGTCTTTCGGAAATTTCTCATTAAAGTTTTCGAATTCAATTTTTTCAAAACAAAAACCATCTTTCTCATTAGATTTTTTTTCATAGTTGAAATTAGTCATTTTTATATGGTCCTGATTTATCTCTATTTTCATTCTTTCTAATAAAATATGAGTTATTTCGTTAAAGAAAAGTCTTTTAAAATTTAACTGATAAAATTCTTTCAATGTTTTGGTTTTGAATATCGTAATTTGTTTTTCATAGAACTTTTCAAGTTTTTTATTCAAATTTTTAAAAAGTTTAGTTTGACAATACTCAGCGTCAAAATCTTTCAAATGATTTTTTATGAGAAAAATCGTCGATAAAACGTTTATCGGATTTTCTTCTTGGTTTTGTTTTGAAAGAGATCTGTAATTTTCATAAAGAAATTTCAATTTTTGCAATTTTTCTCTTAAGCTTTCTAAACCAATCTGCATATTATTCATTTTTCGAGTATCGATATTGCGGAAGGCCTTAATAAGTTTCTGTTTGAGAGCTATTGTATAATGAGGACCATCCAACTCTACACCATCAAACTCTTCTTCTTTTTGTAAGAGTTTGGTCATATGCATCATATCTTTCGGATCAATGTTTGAAAAATAACTATTAGGAGATGATTCTCCCAAATATTTTTCCAGTTCAATTTTTTGAATCTCATGGAAAAATTTCGTAAAGTTTCTTCAAAATTCAACCTTTCCATTTTATTTAAAAATTATGAGATTGTTTTTGATTTTTAAATTTTTTTTTTGATCGAATGCAAAAGCAATTTTCGATTATTGTCAATAAAAATTAATATTATTTATTTTAATATTGTTAAAAACAGCATGAAAAACAGACCTCATTCAGCAAATGGAGATAAATATTTGACAAAAAGCATCAAATACCTATACTCTCCTTATAAAAAAAAAAATGAAATCCCTGAAAATTTCGGCAAAAAGATGATTTCAATACAAAGCAGCATAGACCGTATTTTTTCTGCAATCAACAAGTCTTAATTTTTCTTTTTCTTGAAATAATCCTTGTTAAATTTAAGAGAGACACCTGTCAAAAATATTAATCTTAAAAATTTCAAACAGATTTTAAAATCCTCTTCTCCTTTTCATGAGGAAAAAATTGAAAATGAAATGGTTTTATTTTTTTATTTTGACTTTAATCTATAGTTTAAAAAAAATAAAAAATTTATTAAATTTAGCAAAAAGATACATACAGAATCAGCAAACTTATAAAAAGTCAACAATTGACTCCAAAATGTCCCAAAAGAGAGAATTGCTTTAGTAGCACTGCAACAAAAAGTTTTTCACTTACTGCAAGCATGAAAAAAACCCAATCCCCCATAGATCTCAAAGCCAAACCTGATAATTTTTCTAACCTTAAAAATTCCCAATTAAAAATTGATTATTATCAAAAGGTACATTTTTTTTAATTCAAAAAAATAATTTATAATTTCAAAGCTTAATGAAGAACAAATAAAGGAAAGAGCGATTTTGCAACAATTGGTGGAATCGGTTAATTTTCAACAAAATAATAAGTTCAAAAAATTGCTTTAGATAAAAAAAGAAATCAATAAAAATGAAAAATATCACAATAAAATGAACAAAAGTTCGAAATTTTTTTATCAAGTTCAAGTGACTGAAGAAAAAAATTTATCTGTCCAAAAACAAATTTTATTTTCCTCAAAAAATTTTTAAATAACAGAAGCATGAAACATCCTCAAATAATTTGAATAAAGATATCATTCAAACTTCCAATGAAATTCTGAAAGTGATGATATTTTTGGAATTAAACTCTAAAAATTTCTTCAAGATTCAAGAAGATATTGAAGAAATCAGAAAATTGACAAAAGATCTCAAGAACAATATTGCGAATGAAGATAATAAAATTAAAAGCATTTTAGCATATGATTGCAATTTGAAAAAGGAAATCTCATCTGCCAATGTATAGCATTTTGATTAATATTAATTATTAAATATATTTATTTTAGAGATGCAAAGAAAAAAATAAATTATCACTTATGTCGAATAACAGAAAAATGCATGGTTTCATTAGCAAAATCAATATTCTTGTATAGATTTTTTATGAATGAATTAATAGAGAAAACAAAAATTTAAGGAGAAAGAAAAAGATATTTTCATCAATAGATTGAAGGACACCGTTAAATCTGCTTGAATATTAATTTTTAAACTTTTTATTAATCATTTTCAAAAATTGATTTATTTTTTCTTAAGAAAATTTTTTTTCTTTAGAATTAATAAACACTTCAGAGATATGTGTCATATTTAAAATCAGAAAAATTCAAAATTCTTGATTTTAGGATAATGCTTAAATTTCTACATTTTTGTATTTTCAATTTAGTTAAGATTTTTATTCAATTTTTTTAAATTTTTGGCATTTATTCTAATATGAAAA
>JFJP01040246.1_pt1 | contig 11587 bp, 10 predicted proteins | sample 431651 | NCBI WGS metagenome assembly JFJP01 (sample SAMN02602958, study PRJNA72255) | Microbial mat metagenome, whole genome shotgun sequencing project. | biome: fresh water; feature: sink hole; material: water; isolation source: purple microbial (photo- and chemosynthetic) mats found in... | reverse complement strand
TTTCTGTAATTTATCGTATTCGGTCGTATACATACCATTTTTAGTTTCAAGTATCAATTTTACAAGATTTATTAATATTAGCCACTCAAAAAGTAATGTATCAATATTTAGATTTATATCTTTGTCATTTTGAATAACACTTTCAGTCTTGTAATCATTAAGTTTTAAAATTCTAGCCCACGAATCTTCTGATTCTTCTGACTTGTCTTTTATGTACTTAGCGATTGCTGACTTACCAACACCTTTCCTTCCGACAAAAATGAATTTTGATCTCTTCAATTCATTTAAAACAGATAGGAAATCTTCAAAATAATCTGTCAATTTATGACCAGAAATATTTTCTGCTTCAGCTTCTGGAGATCCAAAATACATTCCTTTGGTTGTTTTTTCTGTATTTTGGTTGTTATTTTTGTAATCTTCTAGTATTCCCATATTTTATTTTTATTTAATTGCCCCTAAAAACTAATCTATAATTCTGGATTTGTTAATAATAATTCAAATTGAGGTAATTCTGCCATTTCCAAATACTGTTTGGTGATTTTATCTAAATAAGATTCTGTTACTATATCATCTTCTAACCATGATTCAATTTCAGGATAAACAGCTAGAATCTTTTCATCACTGATTTTTAGGTTATGTCTTATCACTTTGAAGAATTTGATTTCAGAGTATTCGATTAAATCATCAGCCTTAATTGTGCTTATTGCAAAATCAATTAAAGTCAATTCTTTTTCCTCCGATAATTTTGATTCTTTCAATAAATCAAAATAGGAACTTATAAATTCTTTACCTCTAGTATTTAGTTTGTCGACTAATGCGTTAATTTCCTTTTTGAAATCAAACTCTTTAAATATGGGTGAATTTTCACACATTGTTTTAAACAAAGCAATTTCTCGTTTGTCGATATGCCCATCAGAAGCCATACAGCAAAATGCTGTTTTTAGCAAAAGTCTATCAAAGGTTATAGTGTTCATAATATTGAAATTAAAGTTATTTTACTGGAAACCATTTAAATTCTTCCTCAATCATCTTTCTAAGTAGTGTATTTACTTCAATAGGTGCTTTTCTTATATATTCTTCTGCCAATATCTTTTTATCGAGGGTCAAGTATTTTAAATAATTCAAAGCATGAGTTTCTGTGAATGTGAATCCAAGTTTATCATTAAAGTTGGATTTTAAATTTGTCCAAATTACGGCATCAATATTTTTTTCGCTCATCCAAGCGTAAATTGATGCTTGAATTGAATCTATTTCAATTTTCTCAGATTGTATAACAGTACCAATTCGTTTCTTTGGACATTCTTCTCGCAAAGCTAAATCTAATACTGCCTCTTGGAGCTCTGAATATAAAGAAATTGCATAATATGTTTGGACATCTTCAGAGCCGTAATTTATTACTAAAGTTAATCTGCCATCGCTTGAAATGCGAGCAAAATCGATTGGTAATTTGGGACCATTCGGTAACCAACCAATAGAGCTATCAAACTTCAATGTGCGAGAATCCCAAATTAATGATCCCCAAGCAAGTATGGCTATTTTCATAATCTATAAATAAATAAAATTAAAGATTGTAATCAAGGAAAAAATAAAACCAAGAGTTAAAAAAATAATTTGAGCGTAGTAAAAATTCCAAGTTAGATCACCAATTGATTCAGTTAATTCAGCAACTTGTTCAATTGTTTTTCCTTGTTTATATAATTTAGCTGTTTTCCTAAAATCTTTTAATCGGTTATGTGTAAATAAACCAAATGAAAAGATAGAAAGAATTAAGAACACTAAGGAACAGGCAGATATACAACAAGATACTTGTATTTTATTGTTAGTCATATAATTTATTAGATATCCCGAAATTGCAGTTGCAAAAGTCAAATATACATTAGCACTTATTCCCAATTGAGCCCGTTGAACTTCTCTCCAGTAAAAATATAAACTATTCTTTTCAATTTCACTACTCGAATATTGATTTTCGGATATGAACTTCTCTTCCATATTTTTAAAATTTAGAAACCAACTCTTGGTCTGTCGTTGATTGGTTTTATTTCAATATCATTTTCTATTTTCTGTCTGATAAACTCATATTTCTTTAACTCAGAAAGTGAGACAGTTGGTTTCTGGTTCTGAATAATAAATTCTAAGGTTTCCATTGAAATTCGTTTTGATTTGTCTCGAATTGTTTTCCGAGAAGATTCATCAATGAGTAATTTTATATCACTGGAAACATAATTTTCAGTAAGTTTAGCCAATTTGTCATAGTTAATTCCGAAATCAAGAGGTCTATTTTTTAAGTATAACTCAAACATTGCTTTTCTGGCTTCAAAGTCGGGTGGTGGTATGAAAAACCACTTTTCCAAACGACCGGCACGTAATACAGCTTTATCAATTAAGTCTGGCTTGTTAGTTGATCCAATAACGAAAACACCAGAATCACCAATATTATCTAATTGAGAAAGAAACTCATTTACTTCTCCGCTCTGACTTTGATTATTTACATTTTCTCTATTAGGAACCATAGCATCCAATTCATCAAAGTAAAGAATTGTCGGGGCTTTTTCTCTTGCATCTTTAAATAATTTTCCAATTTTCTCCTGCGAACCATGCACATAAATACTGGCAATATCGGACGAAACAACTTTAATGAAATTGTATCCTGCTTCTTCTGAAAACCTTTCAGCAAAGAATGTCTTACCACAACCGGGAGGTCCATATAACAACATTCCGTTTGGTAGCCCTAAATTATGCTTTTTGTATTCTTCCGGGTTTTCTATGACATTGATTACATCGTACTGCAATCGTTCTTTCAGCTGCTGCATACCAGCAATAGCACTAAATCCTTTACCTTTTTCAACAACTTTTTTTTCGATTTTTTCTATTTTTTCTATGGTCGTATCTTCTAAAAGTGAAGTTTCGCCATTTAATGCATCTATAAAATCCTTTGCTGACTGAAAGCGATTTTCTGGATTATTATTTAATGCTTTCTTCAGAATGGTCAAAATCGATTCATCAAAATCAACCATATTATTCTCTATATTGGGAAAAACAAGTGGCTTCTTTCGCTCTTGAATAATTACATCCTCCATTTTTACCCTGTCAGACTGATATTTTGAAATATCCTTAAACCATGGAGGCATTCCAAACAATAAGTGATATATAATTGCACCAACTGAAAATAAATCGGACTGTGGTGAATACAAATTATTGAAACATTCAGAAGCTACATAATTCAAATTCAAACCCTCTTTATTATATGACTTTGTAGATTGATGAAACGACCGAGAATAACCAAAATCAATAATTTTTGCAACAGGAGTATTGCCCGCCAAATCCATCATTATATTTTGTGGAGTAATTTCATTATGAATGATTGGCTCTTATAAACTATGTAAATAGCTTAACCCATTCAAAATGTCTATTGCAATTTGTTTTACATCGTAGATTGAATTAATTGGTTCTCTCGCAATTTGTTCCGATAGTGTTTCTCCCGCAATAAAATTCAGAACCAAAAACCCAAATTTCTTACCTTCATGAATTAACTCACCACTGTCTTTATATGTTACTATATTACGGTGCTTAATTTGTTTCAAAAGCTCTATTTCCAATAAATTATTCTCGATATCAAATGCTGTACGGTGAAGTTTATCATAATTGAACAACTTTAGAAAATACAATTTCCCATCAACTCCTTTAACACGGTAAGTTTCAGCGTTGCTTCCTTGTTTAATAGGAAAAACAATAGTGTATTTTCGCAGTAATGAGTCATTTATAGTAAGAATCATATTTTTATGGTTTTGTTGGATCTAAAATTGGAATATTCGGTTGGTTAACACTCCTGTCTATTAAATCATTTATTTGATGACAAAAAACATTTAATTGTTTAATGACACCGTTGTTGTTAATATTAAGAATAGCCTTATTGACAAACTCTTTTGCTTTAGTTGCATTTATCCAGGTTATAGAACCGAAATTCTCACTGATATACTCAATATATGCTTTTTCTCTTGTTCCTGGCTGAATAATATCTATTATTGCTCTTATAAAATCATCAATATCCTCAGTTGTTTCTTTTGCTAATTCAACATCTTCAAGTTTAATGATTTGTTCAAGTTTTGTTTTGAAGTCTGCAAGCCGAGCCTCAACTTTTGAAATATCAAATTTTTCTACAAGATCGTCATCTCCTTTAATCAATTCTACAAGTTCTTCGGCTTTGTAATAGCTTTCTTTTATCTCTATATTAAGATTTGGCCATTCTTTCGCTGCTTCGTGTTTATCAAGCACTAATCTAATTTTCCTGAGATTATTTAAAATTTTTATTTTGCCTTCTTCACTCCCTTGTTCATTGTCAAATTCAGTTTTTAAAGCAATTAAATCTTTTGAGCTTTTATGTAAATCTTCATTTGAATCATCTTCTAAGAGTATTTGCGTTCTTTGCATATCCTTATTTAGCTCATTTTTCAACCAAACGGAATCAACAATTGGTTCATTTTTAAGTTCAATAGGTATTTCTTCGGTATAATCAATAATTGGAATGAATACTGAACAAACAGGTAAACCACCTGATTCATTGAAAGTTAGAGTTATTTCTAAATCAGAATTTACCGGAACTACTCTTGGTAACTTATCCGTTGTAATAACAACATCAGTTACATGATTGCTATGAAATGAATTTTGATATTCAGCACCATCATTTCCCTGAAATATTGGAATGATTAAAGAATCTTCAATGCCTGGGGTTAATTGTTTTGGTGTTTTAATTCCGGTAATTATACCAACAGCATTTTTAAGAATTTGATTTTTTTCTAATCCTTTTAATGGTTTAAAAACTTTGACTTTACGTTTTTCATTCCAAACTTCAATACCAATATGATATGGTAATGGGGCAGAAGGAATATGAATGTCTGTGATTGTGAAATTGTTAGGTTCACAAGGTATTCTATCTCCCTTTTCATCAGTAAGTATTATTGAGAAATAATTTGCCTCGCTTTTATTTAATAAGACTTCAATTAAAACTGCCTTTTTATCACCTATAAGTACTTTTGTACTTGAAAACGATTTATCACCACGCTCAATTGTTGCATATACCTTTTCTGGATAATCAAAAGAAGTATCCTTTGGATTTATTTTTAAATTAATCAAAGAGTCTGATTCAACGCTAGTTGAATCATATTTTAGTTCTAATGCAATTGTACCTTTGGGCGGTGGAGGTGCGGTTACACCAATTTCCTTTGTAGAAGCATAAAGAGCCGCACCAATTGCAACAGAGGTCATTTGATTTTTTGCAATAATTTTTTGTGTGATTTGCTCTCTAAGCATTCTTTGTAGAATTGGTGAATAGGTAGGACCACCAACTAAAATTAAGCAATCAATATCAGAACCTTTCAAGTTATTCTTATCTAATAGGTGTTTTGTAATGTCAATTGATTTTTGAAATATCGGCTCAAATATTGGAATTAAATCATCTTGAGAAATATCTAAACTTAGTTCAAATTCATTTCCGTTTTCATCTTTTGCGTTAATTTCGCCAGGCAATGTAGTAATGTCAGTTGTTGAATTAAATGATAACTCAATTTTAGCTCTTTCGGCAAACCCTTTCATTGCATTTCTAAGAATTTGCTTTTTATTATTATTACTGGTTATTCCATCAATAGAATAATTTGCTTTTAGGTATGGAATAATAATACAATCAACAATAGCTAAATCCAAATCTTTTCCTCCGAGTTCATTATCACCCTCTGTGTCAGAAACTTTCATGATACCTTCATCTGCCCGAATTAAGGCGGAATCAAATGTTCCACCACCAAAATCAAATACTAACCACTGTCCATCTTTTTCTTTGGTTTCTAAACCATGAGCTATTGATGCCGCAATAGGCTCTTGCAGTAGTTCTACTACTGCAAAACCAGCCATTTTTGCAGCATTAATAGTTGCTTCATTTTGCGATAATGTAAACTTTGCAGGTACAGTAATTACAATAGATTGAATTTGTTCGTCAGTAACTAATGATTTGAGTTTCTTAAGTACTTCTGCCGATAATTCCTCAGACACAAACTCTTTATTTAACAAAGAGCTAGGGTACTTAACATCTTTCCCCATTGTTCTTTTGAATTCCTGATAACTATTTGAATCATCTTTCCCGAATGTGTTTAATAATCGAAGCTTGTCTTTTAGGTTTGCTGTATATGCAGCATCTCCATATAATAAATTTTTTCTTGGATTTACCGCTATACATGACGGAAGAGTATCCTTTTGAGTGTCAGTCTGAATTATTTTCGGTTTACCATTCTCCATTCTAGCAATAGCCGAGTTGGTTGTACCTAAATCTATTCCGTAGTCAATTTTGTTTCTCATATTTTTTGTTTTTTATTCTCCAACGGATATTTCTACCTGAGCAGCTTGAATTTGTTCTCCTTTGTACTTTACAAGTGGTTTGATTATTCTTGAAATTATTTCTTCTCCAATTTTTAAATTATTATCAGGTATTGCATTTACTACAATTACTTTTAATCCATCATTATATTTCTGCCCTAATAAATCAATTATTTCATAATTAGCCGCTTTAAATGTATTGGTTAATCGTTTTACGGAGCTTTTTAACGCTTTAGAATCCTGGCTAGTTGGGTCAAGAGTATTTGCATAAGCATTGATTCTTGTTATTTCATCAGCAACCTTTAGTAGTAAAGAATGATCAATTTCCGATTCTTCCGCTTTCAAATTACTTACAACTCTTTCTTCTTGAATTAGTTTGATTTGAGACTCTAAAATTTCAACGAGTTTGGTGTCAAGTCGAACTCCCTCTTCTGATAATGTTCTCTTTGTGTTTTGGATAAGTTGCTCAACATCATTTTTATCTGTTTTCTGCCTTTTAATCAAAAACCCAAATAATATACCTGAAATGAGCAAAACGATAAATACTCCAATAATTCCAATAAGTGAATTTTTACTCAATGACTGCCCAATAGCAGAAATTTTGTCTTCACTTGTTTTTCCAGTTTCTTTGATTTTAATGTCAAGATTATTTTTTGTACTAATAATTGCAGCATTGTTGGTTTCAGTCAGGTTTTTTAAACTATCAAGTTCAGAACTCAAATCGTCAATTATGATTTTTTGCTTTTCCTTATTAGTTTCAAGTTTCACAACCCTTTCTGTTAGGGTTTCAATTTTCTGTTTTAAATATTCGTTTGATACATTTTGTGCAAATGCGCTGAATGAAGTTAAAAGTAAAATTGTGATAGTTAGTTTTTTCATGTTTGACGAAATTTATATAGGTGATTATTTGTCGAGTACAGCAGAAAGAAAAATAGCTAATAAATATATAAATAATGCAAATCCACCAAATATCATCAAACCATAGAGAGTTGAATTTTCTTCTTCCCATGATTTTGGTTTTGTTGATACTGATTGTGTATTTGTAGAGCTAGTTTTAGTTACATTATTTATATTTGAAGTAACTATCCCAACCTGAGAACATAATCCCATCAAAGACGCTCTATTTTTATTGTATTGATTTGTTTTAAAATCGGATTCCATATCAAAAGTTCCTAGCAACGTTGTAACTTCAAAAGCTTTTCTAAGTGTAATTTTCAATCTATTGATAGTGCCAGTTCTGTCAATAGCCAATTTCATATCTAAGTTATCCTGGGCGTTATTAACTTCCTCAATAATATTGTGTTGTACAATTATAGCCGCTCGTGTAGATAATTTTAGATATACCTCATCAGTGTTACCTAAAACAGATTTGATATTGTTTAATAGTGGTTTGCTTTGATTAATTAAATCTTTAGTATTCTCTATTGTAGCACTTCTGTTCTCAAACGTTTGAAGTAAATCAATCAAGGAATTCAAATCTACTTCAATGCTTTCTAATTTATCTCTATTTGGCTTTTCATCGACCCACTCTTGCAATTGTTCAATATTCTCCTCACAACGTTGTTTAACTATATTTCCAGTTGCTAAATCATAGGCTTTCATCAAAAGCTCCATTGTCTCACCACTTGGGTCAAAATCGGTATTTTTAAAATGTTTGAAGTAATCAATTCCACACTGCAAAATTTCTTCAGCAACTTTATCACTGATAGAAGCAAATTTCACATTACTTTGTCCTAAAATTGATTTGACATGTATTAATTCTACGGCAGTATTTCTTGTAACTTCTTTGCCAATTTTTATACCATCAGCTTTATTCTGTTTTCGATTACTCTTCGCGAATTCAACCTCCTTTTCGATTTTTGAAATTAGATTTAGTGCAAAATTGTTTTTGAATTGTGATTTAGCATCAAATTCAAAAGAGTTAATTGCTCTAAGAAAATGATTAAGACCTGCATCGCCTTTTCTTACAATGTCGGCATATACCAAGTTGAGAAACACTAATTGAAGATCTTTTTTGGAAGGATTATATGTTTTGCCTGTTGCTATTGTTTTGAAATCATTTACATAATCACTTTGCAGAAATTTTAATTTTATTTTTATGCTATTTTCAAAAAAATCAGTATCCCAAGTTTTTTCACCATATCCCTTGCAAAGCAAAAGTGTTGATAGGTTTTGAAAAGCAGAATAATTTCTTGCTGTAACCTCACCACTTGCAGTTAGTTTTGTCCAAATTTCAATAGCAGAATTTACATCGTTGTCTTTTAAAGCATCAAATGCAGGTTCATCAGTAATTTCGTTTCCTTTAAAGAACCAAAATAAGGCAGCTGAAATTTTATCAGCATCAAGTGTGATATTTGCGGCTGATTTTGTAATGGAAGTTGTTGTACGTTTAATTTTACCTAAACAATCAAATCCATTTTCAATGTATTGAATAGGTATTTCATGTACAGCATCTAAATATTGATTTATTTTGGAACTATGATTACTTTCTTGACGTGCTGTTGCACCAACAAGTAAACCAAGTTGCCTGTATGGGTTGTTTGTGATTAATTCCATAATATCAAATAATCGGCTAAGTGTATGAAAATATGTATTCTGAATGATTAAATGAACTTGATAAAATTATCCAATATCCTCCTTGACGTTTGAACAATAAAACTATTGTTTTTGCAACGTGCAACAATTTTTGGCGATAGCCAATAATAGAAACTAATAAACTCTCTACCCCAATATGATTTTGCTAAGCTATTGTCCCTGAAATTCCGAAGTAAAATAACTTGTGGGTGATTATAATCTCCATAAGCCATAGTTGCAATGTAACATCCTGATTTTGGAGTTATTTTTTGTTGATAAAGTTCAAAGTATTGTTTTTGTGTATCGAACCACTTTCTTGTATCTGCGTCCATTTCAATAGAATTAAGCTGTTTGAATGCCATTTCGCATTCTTCAACTAATGATTTTCCGGAAACTGAGCCTTGAAAATGTGCAGTGAGCAAATTCACGTCTTGGTCTATTACCCATTTATTTATCCAGCCAGTTACAAATTTTATAATTTCTGAGGAAGCTAGAATATATAAATTGTTATCACCTCCAACTTCTGCTTTTAATAAAACTAATTCATTGGAAAAACTATCAACAAAAGTGCAAATAAGTTTTGGCATATTTCCATTATTAGTTTTAGGCATATTTATTTTAAAATCTTCAAATAATTTATCCAGACGCTTGTAGATTTGATTTACTTGAGTAGAGTATTTAGATAAATGGGATTACAGGATTTAGTATGATAACATGTCTAATCTGCCAAGGAAGTATTATTTTTGTAATCAGAAATCATAAAAATAATTCAGAATGGAAACAAGTGCAGATTTTTTAGAACGTGTATTAAATTTTGGTGATGGTTGGAAGATTAAAGATGTAGAAGTCCGAGAATCACATAAAGAACTCTATTTACATATTTATTATACCAAACCAACTGCTATATGCCCTCATACAATGGAAGCTAGCGCCATATACGATTTAGGACAAGAGCGAACTATTCGTCATTTAGATCTTTTTGAGTATAAGACATTTTTACGTTTTCGACTACCTCGAGTTATTAACTCAGGTAAAGAAATAAGTAGCATAAAAACAAGTTTTGCAGATGAACGTGTAAGTTACACCTTTTTGTTAGAGAATAAAGTAATTGAACTTCTACAAGCTACTAATAATCAGAGCAAAACATCCGCCCTTACAGGTTTAAGTTTTGATATTGTTCATGGCATCATGCAAAGAGCAGTATCACGAGGATTACAGCGCAGATCATTAGACGGCATACAAGAAGTTTGCATAGACGAAAAAAGTTATAGTAAAGGTCATCAGTATTTTAGCATCTTAAGTGATTTAAATTCAGATAGATTGTTAGATATAATCAATGAAAGAACCACAGATAGTGCTAATGAATTAATTCAAAAAACGCTTACAGAAGAACAACGCCAAAAAATTGGATTTATCGCAATGGATATGTGGAAGCCATTTATGCAAGCTGCAAAAGAAAGCCTTCCGCAAGCAAAAATTATTCACGATAAATTCCATGTGTTCAAATACTTGAACAAAGGTGTAGACACAGTTCGCAAACAAGAATCGAAAACAGATAATCCGATACTCAAAAAGACCAAATTTATTTTTCTCAAAGATAAATCTAAATGGACAGAGACACAATCTTGTACATTTGAGCAAATTAATGAAATCAATCTAAATACTTCAAAAGCATGGCATATCAAAGAGAACTTCAAGGAGTTATTTAATCAAAATAATATAAATCAATGCATTAAGTTCTTTAAAGATTGGTATACTAACACAGTGTATTCAGAAATTAAACCCATGATTAGCGTAGCAGATACTATGCTAAAACATATTGATGGGGTAATAAATGCAGCATTATATCAATTAACAAATGCCAGGGCAGAGAGTATAAATGCCAAAATTCAAGTAATAAAATCTACAGCAAGAGGATTTAAAAACTTTACTGGATATAGAACTTCATTGATGTTTTTCCTTGGCAGATTAGACATGTTATCATACTAAATCCTGTAATCCCAGATAAATCAATTACGTTTTTTTCATCAAAAACATGTGGGTCTTTTTCAAATAGGAATTCTCTATATTTAGAAGCATAGTAACAATAAAGAAGAATATCTAACTTTTCATCATCATGACTATTATATGATAATGACATTTCATCTAAATGTAGCATTTCATATTTTAGTGCATTTTTCGCTAATTCATTATTTTCATTATTTGATAAAACAAGTTTACCCCAATCAGCTTTTCCATCTTTAAACTGTTCAGAAATATTAAAATTATCTTTGAATTTCTCATATAATGCGAGCATGCATGTTTTTTTTGCCAACTCGTATTTTTCGCTACCTGCCAAATTAAATGTAGAGTATTCTTCAATTAATCCTTTTCTGGACTTTAACAAAAACTCTTTTTGTTCCGGTTTAAGCTTTCTTTTCCATAATTCTGTTTGATCAATATTCTTGTTATTCTCAGTATTTTTAAGATAATAATCTTTGTGATAATATAATGCAACATAATAATAACCATCCCTTAGACTTATATTTTCTCCGGAAAATAAAAATTTAATTTCTAAATCACCTAAAGCATAACACTTTGCTGTTAAAGGAACTTCGGAGAAATCCTTAATTGAGAGGTGATCAAGAACTTTTTGCTTTGAGATTTCAATATC
>JFJP01040245.1_pt1 | contig 11587 bp, 9 predicted proteins | sample 431651 | NCBI WGS metagenome assembly JFJP01 (sample SAMN02602958, study PRJNA72255) | Microbial mat metagenome, whole genome shotgun sequencing project. | biome: fresh water; feature: sink hole; material: water; isolation source: purple microbial (photo- and chemosynthetic) mats found in... | reverse complement strand
GGTATGATAGCCGACAGCATAAAAATCATATATCCCCTTGTAGGTGCGGGGATCTTTGAGGCAGGTTCCGATGGATTGCCACCTGCCGATCAATTCACTCATCGCCGGATGATTGATATTGCCGTTCTTGGAACCGTCGATGCAGACAATTGCCATGGCAAGTGCGCTGACGGCCCCCAGATAAACGATCCCCATTTTCTTGCAATGAAGATTCCCCATTTTCCTTTTTCAGTTTTATCGGTGCACGCGAGTGCAGCCTGCGAAAAAACAATGCCGGCTTGGATGCAACTGCAAATAAGCCGCAGCAGCGCAATTTACCTCTCACGACACCTTTACCCTACGCAGTCCTCGTTTAGAGCGAATAGAGCAATAATACAGGCTAAAGGAGGATTTTGCATAACACAAAGGACACTCACGAAACAAGACCCGTGATAAGCTTTGTTTACTACACCACCCCTCGGACCATTGCAACCAGTATTTTCCCCCGGCGCCGTAGATCCGGCTCTCTCCCGGAGAAGCCATAAAAAGCATTGGCAGACGCGCTATAGCGCTTTATACTGCATGGAAATATCACGCCGTCGACCTGACGAACAGGAACAGGCATTTAATCTTTGCAGACCGGGGATACTTATATGAAAGACACAATTTCAGCAGTTCGAGGCATGGAGATACTCGATTCCAGAGGCAACCCGACAGTCCGAGTCTTTGTTGAGCTGGAGGACGGCAGCAGCGCCTCCGCATCGGTGCCGTCCGGCGCCAGCACCGGCGAAAACGAGGCCATTGAGCTTCGCGACGGCGACAAGGATCGCTATCTCGGCAAGGGCGTTCTCAAGGCGGTGGAAAACGTCAACAGCACCATCGGCCCGGCACTCCTCGGTATGGCAGCCACAAGTCAGGCTGCCGTTGACGCCAGGATGCTGGAACTCGACGGAACCGACAACAAATCCAACCTTGGCGCCAATGCCATTCTCGGGGTATCGATGGCGGTGGCCCGTGCTGCGGCAAGCTCCTGCCGTCTGCCGCTTTACCGTTACCTGGGCGGCACCGGTGCAAGACGAATTCCCGTACCGGCGATGAATATCATCAACGGTGGCGCCCACGCCGACAACAGCGTCGACATTCAGGAATTCATGGCGGTGCCCATCGGTGCCCCGAACTTCCGTGAGGGCCTGCGCTATATTGCCGAGACCTTCCACATCCTGAAAAAAATCCTCAAGGGCCAGGGCATGGCGACCAGCGTCGGCGACGAAGGCGGCTTTGCCCCCAATCTGCCAAGCAACGAAGCGGTCATGGATATCATCATGGAAGCGATCGACAAGGCCGGTTATGTTCCCGGACAGGATATCGCCATCTCCCTCGACAGCGCCGCCTCCTCCTTCTCCACCGATCTGACCAGCAGCTATGACCTGAAATGGTCCGGTGGCGGCAAAATGCAATCCGCCGATCTCATCGACATGGCGGCAAAGTGGGTGGAGAAATACCCGATCGTTTCCTGGGAAGACCCCTTGGCGGAAAACGACTGGCAAGGTTTTAAAAAACTGACCGCCCTGGTTGGAGACAAAATCGATATCGTCGGCGATGATATCTTCGTCACCAATACCCAGTATATCGCCAGGGGCATTGAGGAAAAAACCGCCAATTCAGTGCTCATTAAGCTCAATCAGATCGGCACGGTGACCGAAAGTATCGATGCGGTGCGTATGTGCCGTGACGCCGGCTGGCGCTATTTTATCTCACACCGCTCCGGGGAAACCGAAGACACCTTCCTTGCCGACTTTGCCGTCGCCATGGACGGCGGTCAATTGAAAACCGGCTCCGCTTCCCGCAGCGAGCGCATCGCCAAGTATAACCGGTTGCTGGAAATTGAGGCGGAATTGAACGGTTCTTCGACATATTACTGGTAGCATAAAGACTCCTTTGCCGTTGCTAAAAGAGCAGTCGGCCATTGACAGAAGGCAAAAGCACCGTAACTTTATGGGGTAATCGCTCAACCACCATTGGTGGGTCTCTCCCCTATGGCAAAAAAGCCGGAACAACCGCACAGGAGTCATACCCATGACAACATTACCGAAGGAAAAACCGGATCCGCAAAGGGTGGCCGTACTCCGTTCGCTGCCCCTTGAGCTCAAGGAACAGATCAGCGGCGAAGAGGCCGAGGCCTTTATGTACAAGCGCGATCTCCCCGATTCCCTGATGAAAAAACTTGAGAAATATCTTATTGAAGAGTAAGCGTAAACATCCGTTCACATCCGTTCACATCCGTACTCACCATACAACGCTAAGGAGAAATACATGACCGAAGAAAAACGTACCCCCTGTCCGACCTGTCAAGGCAAGAAAATTATTGAAGGTGTCTGTGAGGTAAGTTCCGAATGGCGCGGCAGCAACGACCAGCTGAGCGATGACACCCAATGTACCCCCGACCAGACATGTCCCACCTGCAAGGGTAAAGGTTACGAAGAAAAATAATCGATGCACCCTGAGATGCGAATATGGGTTGATGCTGATGCCTGCCCGGCGGCAATCAAGGAAATTTTGTTCCGTGCCGCACAACGGACCGGCATCATGCTGACCCTGGTCGCCAATCAGCCCCTTCGCATCCCGGCTTCTCCCTGCATAAAATTTCTCCGCGTGGCCAAGGGTTTTGACGGTGCCGACAACGAGATAGTGAAACAGCTCCAGTGCGGTGATCTGGTTATTACCGCCGATATACCCCTGGCGTCCATGGTTTTGGCAAAAGGCGGCCACGCCCTGCATCCCAGGGGCGAACTCTTTTCCCCGGACACCATAAAGGCCAGATTGCAGATGCGCGACTTTATGGATACGCTGCGTGAAAGCGGTGTTGATACCGGCGGCCCGCCACCGCAAAGCCAAGGCGACAGGAAGAATTTCGCCGGCCAACTGGATATTTTTTTGCTGCGACGAGCACGAAACGCCTGAGATCCCCTTTTTTTTCATCTCCCTGCAGGGGAATAACGGGCGTGGCCTTTAAAACCCGGCCGGCCTTTGCCGTTGCTCCACCATTGTTTGCATGGGGTGCCCCCACCGCCCGTTACGTTTTAAAAGAATCCCTCATGGCAAGACTCAGCAGGTCGAACTCGGCACATACCTGAGTCAGCATCTGACCGGCAATGGCCAGATCTCCGCGATCGGCAGCCCTCTCAAGAGCATGAGCAACCTCGCTTAGGGCATTGCCGCCCATATTGGAAGCCGCTCCCTTGATACCATGCGCCACCCGCCGACAATCCTCAATATTGCCCATTGCCACATACTCTTTCAGCATTTCGATCTGTTCCGGCAGTTCCTCTAAAAAACTCTCACCGACGACACGGACAAGCTCCCTGTCGTTCATAAGTCTGATCAGGAGCCCCTGCTGATCAAAGACCGCCTGTGCCGGAGTCGGGTTGATCACCTGTTCTTCGCTGAATTCAGGCGGCACCGGCAGGTTACCAGCCCCACCTGGAAGCCATTTTTCCAAGAGTATTCGCAGGGCGGAGGGGGACAAGGGTTTGGTCAAATAATCATTCATGCCGACCGCAACACATTTTTCCCGATCACCGGCCATCGCCAAAGCAGTCATGGCAATGATCGGCACAGGAAAAACCCCGCTTGCCGCTTCCGCCTCGCGGATCCGCCGTGTCGCCTGTAAACCGTCCATAAGCGGCATCTGAATATCCATGAAAACCAGGTCGTAGCGACGCGTCTCTATGATATCAACCGCCTCCTGCCCATTTGCGGCAACGTCGGCCATAAACCCCTGATGAAAGAGCATGGCAAGGAGAACCTGTTGATTGGTTGTGTTATCCTCGACCATGAGAATGCGCGGTGTAACGCGTCCATTCCCGGACGAATTGCTCCTCGCCGGGTATTCAGCAGAACTTGCACTGCCGGACACTCCCCAGGCGTTACCTTTTGCCGGAAGCGGCGATTCAATCCCCGCGCTCTCCACTTTTTTAAACGGCAGGGTAAAGAGAAAGGCCGACCCCTTGCCCTCAACACTCTCCACCTGAATTTCTCCGCCCATCATTTCCGTCAGCTCCTTGCAGATGGCAAGGCCGAGTCCTGTTCCGCCATAATTCCTTGTATTTGATGAGTCAACCTGGCTAAACTTACGAAAAAGTGTCCCAACCTTGTCTGCGGGTATTCCTATGCCGGAATCCCGTACCGAAAACTGCAGCACCCAGGCTGGTTCACTCTCTGTTATGAGATCGATCCGTACCTCGACCATACCGCCCTCGGCGGTGAATTTGATGGCGTTGTTGACAAGATTCGTAAGAACCTGGCGCAATCGCCCGGAGTCTCCCCGCAATGTTGCTGGAATCGATGGATCGATGCTGCGATGCAGATCAATCGCCTTCTTCTCCGCCATCAAGTGCAGACGGGCAAAGGTGTCCGCCAGTAACTCGGTGACATTGAAATCATTTTCCTGCAGAGCCAGCTTGCCGGCCTCTATTTTCGATATATCAAGAATATTGTTGATGATCTGCAGCAGCAAATCCCCGGAACTTTTAATGAGTCCAGCATAATAGCGCTGTTCGTCATTGAGCGGTGTGTCAAGGAGCAGTTCCGTCATACCGATAACGGCGTTCATCGGCGTACGGATCTCATGGCTCATAGTGGCAAGGAACTCGCTTTTGGCAACGCTTGCCTTTTCCGCCTCTTCCGCCTTTTCCAGGGCCAGCATGGTGTGCCGTTCAAGTTCTTCATTCATTTCCTGCAGGGCAAGCTCGGCCTCTTTCAGGTTTGTCTGGTCGAGCATATAGCCTCGGATGGCGGTGACCGATCCCTTTGCATCGCGAATGAAATGGGTGAAATCATAAAACCAGCGATACCTTCCCCCTCGGTGACGCAGACGATAACTCTGTTCAAAATACTCAACCCGGCTGCTCATATAGCCGCTGACTTCGTCGGCAACCCGTTGCAGATCGTCGGGATGGATGAGGCCGGCATAGCGAAAGTCTGCACTCGTCATCTCTTCCGGGGTGTAACCGAGAAGATCGTAAACATTGCCGGACACGAAGGTCACCGGCCAGTTCTCGGCAGGCTTCCAGGCAATGGTGAAAACCGGGCCGGCCCTGAACAGATCCCTCTCAAGAACCAAGGCTTCCTCGGCCTGCTTCAATTTGGTAATATCCATGGCTATCTGCAGACGTGCCAGGCGATTGCCGGCCCAGTAGATCGCCCGGTCATAATTCATGTACCAGCGATGGGTAACCGGATTTTCACCCTGCCAGGATAGAACGCCCGACGGCTTGCCATCGGCATCGACCAATTCCGCCTGATTACAGTGGGAACAAGGTCCCCCACCATTCCTGAAAACCCGCCAGCAAATCTCTCCGGTCATATCCCGGCCGAAGCTGTCCTTCATGTTCCGGTTCATAAAAAGAATCTCATGGGTCTTCATATCCGCCACATAAATGGTGGCCTCGACACCATCGAGAATCATTTTCAGGGAACGATGGGATTCCTCCAGGGCCTGTTCCGACCTCTGGAGAACCATTTCGCTGTGCTTACGCAGGGAGATATCACGGATAACCCCTATTGCGTGCCGGCCATCCGCCTCTTCAACGACCGACAAAGACAGTTCTATCGGTATTTCGACGCCGTTTTTATGCAGCGCCCGCAGTTCCAGAGTCGTGCCGATGGCCGCCCCCTGTCCGGACTCAAGAAAGACGGCAAATGCTTCTTCATGAGCCGCATGATACCGCTCCGGTGCAAGCAGCCGATGAAGGTTGCGGCCGAGCACCTCCCCACGGCTGTAGCCGAACAGTCGCTCAGCCGCAACATTCCAAAAAGAAATGGCACCCTGCGGATTCATCATGACGATCGCATCCTGGGTTGCCTCGGCAATAGCTCGAATTCTGCCCTCATTGGCGGGAAAATCCGTTGCTTGCCCTGTCTCTGAAAAATTTTCTATCTCCCGCATATACCCGCTCACCTCCCCCACCCTCTGATCTCTCCCGAGCACCCTGCCTTACAGCAACAGAGCCCATTCTTCTTCTACACTCACAGGAAACTCCCTCGCTGAGAACATCGACAACAGACGATCCCAACACAACTTTTCATTTTTTCCTCACATCGACTTGACCTTCATGGCAGCGGTAACCTATACTAAAAAAGTGGCAGGCATTCATGGACAAAATCGGGTCCTTTTTCAACCCTCATGCTTATCTGAGGGTAAAAACAATTCTCTTACAAGGAGGTACTATGATTGGAAATCAACTCAAGCAAATTATCGTAGCCGGATGTACACTCTTCCTGCTGGCGGGATTCGCCTTGGCCGCCGAATTCAAGGATCTGAGTACCCAGGAGGTCAAGGCCTATCTCGAAGGAGGACAAAAGGTTCTTCTGATAAATTCGCTCAGCGATATCGAATTCGCCGAGAACTACATTCCCGGATCAGTTAATATTCCCTGCCACCTCCTTGCCACCTCAAAAGAATTGCCGCAGGACAAGGCAGCGCCGATCATCACCTATTGCCTCGGCCCGAAATGCATCTTTTTCAAACTGGCCGCCGTCGAGTTGGCGAAGATGGGATACACCAACGTCATGACCTATAAGGGCGGCATCCCCGACTGGGTTAAAGCCGGATATCCCCTGGAGCAAAAAAGTACCATTCCCCCCGTGGACATACCAGTGATCAATGTCGATGAACTGAAAGGCTCGCTTGCGGCAGTGCAGGTGCTTGATGTCCGTGACCCCTCCCTTTACGATATGGGGTCGCTTGGCGGTGGTATCAAAATTCCCATGGCCATGCTTTCGGCCGATTACGCAGCCCTTGCCAAGGATAAACCGATCGTCGTCGTCGATCATGCCGGCAAGCAGGTCATTTCCGCCGGACGCTTCCTGAAAAGTAAAGGCTATACCGACGTCAAACGGCTCCAAGGCGGCCTCCTGGCGTGGACGGAGAAAGGATTTCCTCTGGAAAAATAACCCCGAACGACAGGCGACATCCTTCTTGGATGCCGCCTGTCGCAAAAAGCCTGTCGTCAAGGACGTTGCCGACGGAAAAGGCCGCATGCCGCCCCTATCGCAAAATGCTAACCATCCACCCCCAGCCGCGGGGCTAGTGCTGAAGAGATGCAGGCAAGAAGGCTGTGCATATCGGCCGGCTTGGAAAACACCTTGAGCACCTCCGGAATTGCCAGCAGTTCATCGGCTATCCTCTTGTCCGCATAACCGGTAACAACAATAAACAGACAATTCGGTTTTACCAAAAGGATGCTTTTTATCGCCTCGACACCATTCCACTCCGGCATGTGCAGATCGCAGACGATGATGTCGTAATCGAAGGTGACTCCCTTACGAAAACCGACGCGGCCGTTTCCGGCAACATCGACCCTGTGCCCCTTCCGCGAAAACACCTCGCTGTAAAGTTCCAGCAGGGGTTCCTCATCCTCGATAACCAGTATACGTTTGCCAAGATTCTCCATGTACGGCGCTCCCTTCAAGAATACTGCATGCAACTCCTGCTTCGGAACTATCAATTCAAGGCCAAAACCCTGCTTTTCTCATGCCACAGGGCCGGATCGTCAACAGCTGCCTTGTCGACATGCATGGGACCGAATTTATCTTCGCTTTCCCGCATTTTCAACCTGAGCTGGGTCACCAGTTGCGAGGCGTTATCGGCCAAGGCCTCGCTATCATCCTTATTCTGCGTAGAAATTTCATCCATGTGGCCGGTATCCCTATGGATATCCATCAAACGGGAACTGACGTTTTCTATACCCTGGGCCTGCTCCTTGGAACGATCGGCGATCTGCCCGGCTATGCTATTGACGCGATCGACGGTCTGCATGATTTTTTCAAGTTCCCCCGCTGTCTGTTCAGCAATCCGGCCGCCATTCTCAACGGTTTGCGCCGATTTCTGCAGCAGTGCCGCGGTTTCCTTCACCGCCTGCGAAGAGCGAAGCGCCAGGCTTTTCACTTCCTGGGCGACAACGGCAAAACCCTTGCCGGTTTCTCCGGCGCGGGCCGCCTCGATGGTGGCATTGAGTGCGAGCAAATTCGTTTGTTCGGCAATATCCTGAAGAACATCGAGTATTTGCAGAATTTCCTGGCTGGAGCGATGAATATTCCCCATGGCCTCGACCATGGCGGCCATCTTGTCATTGCCGTTTTCAGCGGCCTGCCTGGCCTCCAGGGAGATGCCGGCCGCCTCCATGGCGGTTTCGGCATTGGCGGTCGATTGATTGCTGACGTCACCTATCATGGTATTGACACCATCAAGGGAATGGATCTGGCCGCCAAGTTTTTTCAGGAGATGTTCGCTTGAGTGGGAGCAGCGGGTCGACAGCGAGGCGACCTGCTCCGCCGATTCGCCTATCATGTCGAGCACCTCACTCTGAACTCGAACCCGCAGTTCCACGGTCTTCCTGTTTTCGATCAACTGCTCCTGATTGTGGTGGAGCTGTTGTGCCATGCCGCCCAACGCCTCGCCGAGACGACCGAATTCAAGCGATCCCTTGATGCTGCTGTCTTGATTAAAATCGCCATTGGCAAAGCTTCGGGTGATATCGATGGCCTTGTTGATCGGCCGGACGGTTGCCCTATAAACCCATACCGATAAGACAAGGGTCAAGGGTACCAGAACCAGGGCGGCGATTGTTGCGGCTAAGGCGCTTCGCCGCGATTCGGCAATAAGCTCTTCAAGGGAAGTTTCCAGATCCCGCCGACTCAGTTCTTGAACGTGGCCAAGACTCTTGCTGAAGGCCTCGGTTGTTCCGGCGAAGGCCTTGGTGGCCGAGGAGATGCCGGAAAAATCCTGATCTATGACCATCCTGACCTTGGCCGACCCCGTCTCCATAACCTTCGTCGCCTGTACCTGCAGTTCCTTCAGTCCGGCGACCAGCGGTTCGTTATTGGCCAGGGCCAGGGCATCGGTCATATGCTTATCGAGGTTTTCCTTCAGTTTTGCCGCCTTGCCTATACCCTCGTCGGTGCTCTGGGCCGCGCTGATCTCAAGGTTATTGACGATGGCGGCGCTGGCGGTTGCGGTCTTTTCGACGAGAATGGCCAGGTTGAATTTCTGTTCCTTAACAGCCTGGCTGACGGAAACAGTCCGATTAAGGGCAATGGTCCCGCTTGCGGCAATGAGAATAATGCCGGCGACAGCGACGCTGAATGACAAAAATAGTTTGGTGCTTAGACGAGATAAAGCGGACATGGAACCTCCTTTTCGCTCACTATCCTGAACCTGATTTTTCTTTTTGAAAAGGGTGCGAATTTCTCTGGAAAACTGAACACATTCTAGGAGTAAGGATATCATTTAAAAATGACACGAATCAAGAATTTTTTCTGCTCCCTTGATGTTTCAGTCGCATTCCTTTTTTTTGCCTCCACATTGTATCACCCTGCAGCGGTGAAAGACCTTTTAGACTTGACGAGATCTTCCCTTCAGTCGTATCGTATGCTGAGCTAAGGTGGGCTATAATCCCCTGCCAACCGATACCCCGTTTCAGGACTCATTCACCGGGATAAAAAACCATGACTCGATTTTCCGACAAAACCATCCTCATCGCCGACGACCTGACAAGCAACCGTAAAATGCTCGAATTCCTCCTGGAGAAAATCGGCTATCGAACGATCGGCGTCAACAGCGGCCATGATTGCCTTCGGGAAGCGCGAAACAGAAAACCGAACCTCCTGCTGCTCGACATCATGATGCCTGACATCAGCGGCATAGAGGTGTGCAAACGATTACGCGCCGATGCTGCAACAACGATGCTGCCTATTATTTTTGTCACCGCCGCCACCGACGACCAGACACTGTCAAAGGCCTTCGATGCCGGCGGCAACGATTATATCCGAAAACCGATCAACACCATTGAACTGACAAAGCGGGTCCAGGCCGTTTTCGAACACGAAAAACTCATCGAGACAAATAGAGCGGAAGAAACCTTACGCGGGGCTCTTTCCATGAGCGGCACCATCTGCCATGAACTGAATCAACCCCTGCAGTATATTTCCGGCGCCTGCCAAATTCTGCTTATGGATCTCGACAAAGGATCACCTGCGTATAATCGAGTGGTAAAGATGAAAGAGCAGATAGATCGCCTCGGCGAGATGACAAAAAAACTCATGCAGATCAACAAAGTGGAAACACGCAGCTATGTCGGCGATACAAAGATCCTTTCTCTCTAACTTAAAAACATGGTGCATAAAATGCACCCTCCATGAATCAACAATTTTTCTTCTGGATCCCATGCGCCGCATGGGATCCTCAACCCGACTGCGCCGCAGTCCAAAACTTACAAAGAGTAATCAAGATGCAACGCATCTCACAAGAGTTGCCATGCGGCGCATGGTAACCAGAAAAACACGCAGCTATGTCGGCGAGACAAAGATCCTCTCTCTTTAAGCACAAGCGCCTCCGTTTTCATCGAAAAGTTTCCTGACCAGGTCGGCTAGCTCTTTTTTGGCCAGAGGCTTCATGATAAAACCTTTTATGCCGAGATTTGCCGTACTTTCAGCGGAAATGAGGCTGCTGTAGCCGGTGCAGAGAATGATCGGTAATCCTGGTCGCTTTTTCAGGATCTGCCGGGCAAGATCGACGCCGGTGAGATCCGGCATGGTTTGATCGCTGATAACCATGTCAAAGCTGTCCGGTTGTTCGAGGAACGCAGCCAGCGCCTCCGTGCTTTTTGTCCTTGCGGTTACCTGATAGCCGAGTTTCTCCAGCATTTTCTTGCCCATCTCAACGAGGATCTCCTCATCATCCACCAGGAGAATATGCTCGTTGCCATGCGGAGATGCCTCCACAGGGCCGGCTTCTTGACAAACAGTTTCCACCACCGTCGGCAAAAATATATCAAAGGTTGTCCCTTCACCCTGACTACTTTGACAGTGTATCGATCCGCCGTAGCTTTGGATAATTCCGTAAACCATTGAAAGACCGAGGCCCGTACCCTTACCGACCTCTTTGGTCGTGAAAAAAGGATCAAAGATCTTTTTTTGTACCTCGGGAGCCATGCCGACGCCGCTATCCTTAATTGACAGGTGCAGGTAATTCCCCGGCAGCATATTCGAGAGAAGACCGGAATCGCCATAGGCCAGCACTTTGTTACGCAAGGAAATCGTCAATGTGCCGCCATTTCTTTCCATGGCATGAAAGGCGTTGGTACAAAGATTCATCATAATCTGATGAATCTGCGTCGGATCTCCGGAAATGATAGCGGTGTTTCGGTCTAAATACTGCTTAATAACGATGGTCGCCGGCAGGGAAGCGCGCAGCATTTTTATTGATTCCCTGATAATTGTTGCCGGTTGCAGCGGCATGAGGTGCACTTCCGTTTGCCGACTGAAGGCGAGTATCTGTTTCACCAGATCCTTGGCTCGATTGCCCGCTTTCAGGACCTGACTGATATCGTGACTGGTCGTCGACCCCGGCGGAAGGTCATCATGGATCATTTCCGCATAGCCGATGATGGCGCCGAGAATATTATTGAAGTCATGGGCAATCCCCCCTGCCAGGGTGCCGATTGCCTCCATTTTCTGCGCTTGATACAGTTGCGCCCCCAAACGCTTTTTCTCCTCTTCGTCTTGCTTATGTTCACTGATATCAAGACAATGGCCGATATAACCGATA
>JFJP01024695.1_pt1 | contig 11587 bp, 11 predicted proteins | sample 431651 | NCBI WGS metagenome assembly JFJP01 (sample SAMN02602958, study PRJNA72255) | Microbial mat metagenome, whole genome shotgun sequencing project. | biome: fresh water; feature: sink hole; material: water; isolation source: purple microbial (photo- and chemosynthetic) mats found in... | reverse complement strand
AGGTGTTTGGAATTAGTGGATTACTTGAGACGCAAGATGTATTAGTTAGTGGCTTAGGGATTCCACCGGTTGATGGCTGGAAGGTGCTTGTTGAAGAGCGAAGAGTCGAAGCCACCGTTCGACCCTTTGACACCTGCAGGGTTGCTCAGTGGATTGGCAGACAGCCGCAGCTGTTGCCGGCCCAAGTCCGCCGACTGGGGCTGGTCGACCCGCGGCAGGCTCGAGTCGAAGACCTTCGGCTGCTGGGCGATCGACAGCGGTTTGGACTGCAGCGAGTTGTTCAGTGCAAGTGTGGGCACAGCAGACTGCTTGAAGTTAATGCTGCTCTGCGGTGGCGTCTGTGGCTGGCCCAGTCCATCGATCTACATAAGCGTCACCTACTCTCCTCTTCTTCTTCGTTTTGCGCTTCTTTCTAGCCGAGTTGTCTTCGTAGGAAGAGACGTCGATTTCTTGGATGCTGCCGCTCGTGTGGAAAGAAGAGTTGAGCTTCTGTTTCTTCTTCTTCAGGAAAGAGTGCTGAGTCAGCAGCTGTTTCTTCTTGTCTCTTGATTTGAGGATCGGGTCTGAGCCTGTCGGATTGTAGCCTGGGGTCACTGCGGAGACCGGCAGCATGCTTCCCAGCTGGCCAGGAAGCCGCTCTTCGAGCATCGCGTCGGATGCGTAGTTCGCGGTCAGCTCAGCTGTGCCGTCAGTGAAGCCTGGACTCACTCTGCCTGTCGGCCCGATCTTGCTGTAGTGCAGCTGCTTGGCGAAAGGCCTGGTGCGAGGCTCTTCTCTGTCGTCTGTCTGCTTGCTCTGGTAGCTGGCGAGGCCTGCACCGTTGACTCTGGTTCTGCTGAATGGCTCTTGGTAGTCAGCCTGTGGTTTGGTCTGCTGCTCAGCCTGTCTTTGACCCGCATGAGTGCCAGCCAGCGGTCTCTGCTGCAGCTGCGCGGTCGACTCAAGCTGGAATCCTTCGAGTCCGATAGTCGTCGAGTAGTTTCGGTGTGCTGGCTTGAGACTGTCGTCTCGGGACTTCAGCGCGTCGAGCAGCGAGTTGCCCGAGTGCGTCTGCCTCGCAGCGTCGATCGGGTTGGCTCGGGCGAGGGCCTGCGGTTTGGCGAGGCCTGGCTGCTTCTGGGGGTGGCGGTAGGCCAGCGCGTGCAGGTTGGAGAGGTGGTCGCTCGAGGGTTCGCGCTTGCCGCCGTTGAGCTCGGTGAGCGCGAGTCTGGGCCTGTCTTCGCGGTGGGTTTCTGCTGCCGAGCCGAGCGTGCCGTAGACGATGTAGGGGTCGATCTTCGCGAGACTCGCTCCGGCCTTCGAGCAGCTGAGCACGTTGTAGACCAGCAGCCAGTAGTAGTCTGCTTTCCTGTGGAAGACCTTCTCGGTGCTCGGCGAGTTCCAGTCTTTGTCGAAGCTGGCTTTGTGGAAGAGGAAGAGCTTGGAGTACGGCGTGCACTTGCTCACGAAAGCGGTCTTCGTCTTCGAGACCAGCCGGTGCAGGCTCTCCTGGTTGTCGTTCGACTTCAGGAAACCCAGCAGGTACGAGAAGCTGTTGCTCGAGTTCTTTATCATCTTGTCCAGGTGCGCGCTGAGCTCCTGGTTCTCGACCGGCCCGCGCAGCTCGAGCTTGTCCGGCAGCGACGGGAAAGAACAGACCTTCGCCTTGTCTTCCAGCGTGATCAGGTCGGAGTAGTCCAGCCGCGTCTCCGTGTTGAAGGTCGAGCGGTACTCGAAGTTGAGCGTGCCTTTGTAGATGCTCCAGGCCGGCTGGTCTACTGCGGGGACGAGCCTGTCGTAGCTCCTGGGGTTGCCTGCAGCCAGCTGGCCTCGCAGGTCTGGTGACCGCTTCCTCGCGTCTCTTAGGTGCCTGCCTCGGTGCGGCTCTTCGGTGTCAGAGTCTTCGCTGATCACGTTGATGTCTTTCTGCTGGTTGATGCTGTCCAGTGAGACCTGCAACTTCTCTACCAGTTTGTCCGCTACTTTTATCGTGTCTTCCATCTTGTTCGTCCTGTCAGACTCGTCGAAGTGATGTTTGCCTGAGAGTCTTCTTGTCTCATACATATCTCTGTGCGAGTGGAGAGTTGGTCTTCGCTTTCTTATTGAAGTCTGGTGTGCATTCTTGAGGACCTGGATGAGCGCGTTTTTATCGTTTTCTATATGGATAAGCACGTCGACTCGTTTGTCGGCGAGATACAGGATCATATCAGCCGAGTACTCTTTGCGAGTGATCAGTTTCGTGATGCGTTTCATCTTTACAATCGCTTCAAACAGTCTTATCACTTTGCTCATTTTCGTCACGTAGCTTCCATCCAGTGACTTACTAAAGACTTCTCTCTCGACCTTGCTGGCGATCTTGGTCGTCTCGGAGTCCAGCTCGTTGATGAAGTTGTTCCGCTGGATGAGGAACTTAAGGTTGTTAAGCATGTGATTGCGGATTGATGGCATGTCTAGCTGTCCGTTCGAAGCGCTCTGTCTGTTCTGTCCCATCAGCTCTTTGGGTCGCTCTTTTTGCTCGTCTCGCGGCGCGTCTCTTTCTCTTTTCTGCGGAGTGATGGTGATCTTGAGATCGAATCTTTTGTTTTTCGATGAGCCTAACCGAACCATGGGAATCTCTCTGGTGTTTGGTCTAGTTTCTTGCATCTTGCTCAACCGCAGTCGAAGCTTTGCTTGCAGGTCCTCAACTTCATTCCGAAGGTCGATTGCACCGATTCGCTTGGACGCATTTTCAAGGTTAGCAGAAGTTTTTGAGCAGGCTAGCTTTTCGAGGTAGTTCTCTGCTTCTGCGCATTGCTGCTCGATAAAACCCAAGCAGACCATCAACTCCTGGTCATCCTCACTGGTTTTAAGGATATGGCTGCACTCATTCTTGAGTACTTTGAACAAATGATACGGGTATGTAATAACTTCGCCATTGACTGGCTGCAACATGAGTATGCTCACTTTCTGTTTGATGAGAAATGCTTTTATTCTAGATACGTCGTAGTACTTGATGACCGACATCGCTGCATCGAGTCGTATGAGTGCATCCCAGTCCAGAGAATCGGTCTCAAGCGACTCGTTGATGATGTCTAGCACTCGTTCTTCGTCTTCTAGCTGTTTGAGGATACTGCTAAAAGATGAGCTGGTGAGCGGCAGGGACTGATAGATGTGTTTCGCACGTTTGATTTCTCTTGGGTTCTTGTTCATTTCCTTTGAAGCTGAGATGAAAGACTTGCAGAGCTGCAAAGTGAATTCTAGTTTTTTTCCAAGCTCTTCGAAGTCGATGCCTGATTGCTTGACTTCTTCAGCCAGCTTCTCTATGTCGCAGATTCTGTATTTGCATTCGTTGTTGAGCACAGTCTTCACTTTGGCAGAAATCTCCTCTTCGAGTTCAATTCTCTCACGCACAAACATAACTTCTTCGTGCATGTCGATGCGACTCTCTTCGATCTTGCTTTTAAGTTTCTCGATCGTTCTGAAAGAAACCTTTTCTTTGTAGATGTCATGACCAGCAATCTTAAGTCGGTCTGCTGCTTCGAGCTCGTGTTTGATCCGCTTATACATATGACCGACAACTTCTGTAACTTCTCTACCTCGTTTGATCAGAACCTCCCATTCGTATCTCTTCCTTCGTTTGCCGTACAGAAAGTCCAACGCATCTAGACTCCAGTCGACTCCGTCTAGCTTTATGACAATGTCTGAGTTGAAGAGGATCTTGCTGTACTCCTTGATAACCAGTCTAACCTCCTCACGGAACTGTGCAACACTTGAATGATTTCCGGTCTGAAGGTCTCTCTCCATCAAGTTAATATCATATCTGTAGAGCAGGTGGCTCACTTTGGTTTCCCATCGAGTGTAAGCTTCAAGGAACGGCTGTATCTGGACGAGTTCATCGCTATAGTCGACGTAGCTGTCTTCGTTTTGCATCATCCCTGCGTACTTCCTGGCTAGTCTAATATCGATCTTGTCGTCGATGTTTTCTTCTCGCGACCGCACTCTGACCATCGAGACGAACTCTTCGATAATCTTCCTATCATTCAGCATGTCGATCAACATGCCCACTGCACTCAGCTGTCGCAGTCTCGACTCTTCTCTTGTCTTGAGCACGTATCCGACCTCGTCGAGAGCTTCCTTCTTCACCCATCCTTTGAGGTTCATCATGGAGACGCAGTTGATAACTGCAAGCAATCCTTTGCAGCATCTGTATCTAGCCAGCTTATCGACTTCGCTGAAGCAAAAGAGCTTTTTCTTTAGAAAGTCCTCCTCAGACTTCCAGTATCCATTCATGCCTTCGAGGCGCTGCTGGCTGTCACTGCAGCTGATCGAGTTGCTATCCATTGTGTGGATGAACTGCCGTAGCTGTTCCTCAAAGGCTGTGAGTCTTTCTTCAAGGGTCTCGAGGTCATGTCGAAGAGTAGACATCTTCATCTTCATCTCCTGGAAGACCTTCACTTCCAATGCAGGTGAAGTCTGCTGCAGTTCTTCAAGCAACTCGACAGTCATCGACCTTTCATTGATGATTTGTTTGGCAGCCACATACCATTTGCTCGCCGCGATAATGTCGAGGAGTTCCTGCACGTTGTTGTCAACCAGCTGCAGGTCTTTAAGAGGTTCGACTGCGATCCGACTGAAGGCTTGGTCGCCTTTCTCTCCTAACTCTCCGATGTAGCTGACCAGGCCTCGTTTGATCTGCTCGAAAGAGATCGAATTCGTTACTGGAGTCTCGTTGATTCTCCCCATGAGGTCCTGAAGCTTGTCGAGGCTTTTGACCTCCTGTTTGAGGAAGCCATAGAGCACATGCAGCCAGCGGAAGTTGTCTCTGATGTCGCAGACATACCTGAAGTGGTTCAGTTTGCACCTGGCTGCGTTGGCTTGTTCTAAAATAGAACTAACAGTGGCCATGTCTTCGATCGAAAGCGTCGTCTTGGAGAGAAGACTCAGCAGGCCCGCGTTGAGTCGCTCGAGAATCCCGCGCTTTAGGTCCAGGAGCTCTTTGATCGCGCTGTTCGGCAGGATTCCTTCTTTTTTCAGTTTCTCTTCGAGCTCCGTTAGTTCTTCCCCGGACTGGAAAACTCCGAGCACCATGAACTCGTACTTCCTGGTCTCTTCGTAGCACTGTCTCAGTTTGTCGAGCTCTGGGAATCCCAGCCCCAGGCCGAGCGCTTCGAGCAGCAGGTCTCTCTGTTTTATTGCATCCTTGTCTCGCAGGCCGAGCAGGTCTCTCGCTTGGGTCTGGACGGCGAGGCTTTTTTCAGCAATACAGCGGAGTTGGTCGAAAAGAGAGTCGTTTTCCTGGACAAGCTCTTGCGGGGTAAGTTTAAGAAAAGAAACTAAGTATTCAAGCTTGACGAGCCCTTCCGAAGGCCTGCCGAGGATTCGGTGAGCAGCTTCCCGCGTATTCAAATGGCCGATGTCCGGCTCGACCAACCTGTCGCGGTTGACCGGCTGGGCTTGGCAGTCGACCGACTTCGACGTAATCTCGTTCATCAAGATGACTGCCTGATCCTTCCATTGTCTCCTTGACAAACCAGCACTCATTTGGCAATCAAAAAACACTTCCAATACTATAAGCTATCTCAGGTAAAAATTAGTCGTCAGAATTACCAATGGCAAGTTATAATCTCAGCTTATCGAGGCTATCCATGGCAGTAGAATCGACCAGTGTAGCCAAGAAAGGAATCGGCTTCAAGTACGGGCTCGTTTTGGCCAGGAACCCCGTGCTCGGACTACTCGTGGTCCTCGCACTTGCAGCAGCCTTCACCCCTGGCCTTCTCATGCTCGAAATAACGAACGACCAGAACGACTTGTGGGTCAACAAAGATGGACAGCTCTATGTAGAACAGAAGATCTCTGACGAGAGTTTCGGCCGCTTCTTCAGGGCAGAACAAGTCATCTTCAGACCCAGAGACAATTCAGATGTCGACATGATTCAGAAGGAGTACCTTCAAGAGCTCTTCTGGTTCCAGGAGATTGCGAAAAGGACTGCAATCAACTGGAGCGGGAAGAACTGGACCATCCACGACCTATGCTGGTCTGCTCTCCCGAACTCCAAGTGCACGATCCAATCACCACTCGGCTTCTGGCAGAACAACTACACCAGACTCATGAACGACAAAGACCCGCACTACACCACGCAATGCCTCAACTCGATCGACCCGAACAACACTCTGGCTTGCATGGATGAGACCGGCATTCCGGTTCAAACCAAAGTCGTCTTCGGAGGACTGACGAAAATCTACGAGACCTCCGCCAGCAGATCTCTTTCTTCTTCTTGCCAGTCGAAGTCTATGGCCTCTGATCTCGAAGACGGAGCAGCCATCGACGACTGCACAGCGTATGTCTACAACGCTAAAGCCCTCGGTACTATCTTGCTGACCCAGTCCTCACTTTCCTCCTGAACGACACCGACCAGACGAACAAGATCTCGATGGAGTGGGAACAAAGAGCCATCATCGACACAGCGAACCTCTGGAAGCGCAGCAGCGACACCTCCGAAATAAAGAAGCTGCTGCCCGACCTGGACATCCCCTTGAGAGAGCTGAACCTCGACATGAACTACATGGTCGGCAGGAGCATCCCAGACGAGCTAAAGGCAGAAAGCGAGTAGGTCTTCTTCACAGCAGACAGAACAGCTACATCGTGATCGTCTCATACAGTCTCATGCTCCTGTACGTCACTTTCTCGCTCGGCAGCTTCCCTGCGCAGCACGGAAAACCGACCTGGCTCATCGGCATCTCCGGGATCCTCATCGTCGCACTATCCGTCGTCATCGGATACGCAGCGACTGCATATCTCGGAGTTAAGTCGAGCATGATCAGTCTCGAAGTCATCCCTTTTTTGATCCTCGCCATCGGAGTCGACAACATGTTCATCATCACCCAAGCTGTCGATCGCGAACCGCACAGTTCGCTCGAGATTAAAGTGGCTCTCGCGGTAGAGGAGTGCTCTCCATCGATACTGGTGGCCTGCATCACTGAAGTCGTCACCTTCGCAGTCGGCGTCACCACGAACATCCCAGCTCTCAAAGTCTTCTGCATGACCGCAGTGTTTGCCATCCTGGCGAACTTCGTGCTTCAAATGACTGCCTTCATCGCCATCTTGATGTATGACATGAAGAGGACTCCCAAAAAGCCGCTCGATGCGGAAGAATACGACAACCAGTCGAAGACTAACAGAGTACAAAAAGCCTTCACTGTCTGGTTCACTCCCTTTGTCAAGCAGAGAGTGGTGAGTCTTGTCGTGCTCGTCGCCGCAGTCGTCATGGTCGCCTTCGCGTGGCCATCTTTCGACAAGCTCAAGCTCGGACTCGAACAGCAGATATCTGTGAGGACAGACGGAGTTCTCTTCAGGGTAAAACCTTCTTAGCAGTACTTCAACGACTTGGCGACCTACTTCGAGTCCGGTCCTCAAGGCTACATCGTGATCAAAGACGCCATCCCGAACAGCGACACCGGTGACTTCCTCCAGACCTGCACGGACCTGCTCACCCAGCGAGGCACGCTCATCACTCCACCCATTCAAAACTGGATGGCCGACTTCCTGCGCTTCTACTCCAACCCCGACAACCTCTGCGTTCCCACCATCGATCCTTTCAACCTGACTACCTGCATGCAGGAGTTCCAGCAAATCACCATGGACAGCTACTGCTGCCAGAAGAACGGCATCTGCGGACAGCAGTACTACCAGCACATAAAGAACATCACTGATGACGGCATCGTCAGGCTCTCGAGGGTCATGTTCCTGCACTCTCCAGTCCGCACGCAAGAAGACTTCATCCGAAACTACGACGAAACACACCAGTTGATCTCAGCTCTGCAAGCCAACTTGACAGCGATGGCTGCGGCGAACGAGGACTACAAAGAGAAAGGCGTGATGCCGACGATATACGCGCAGTCGATGTTCTACATCTACTTCGAGCAGTACACCTACATCAAGGGACTCGCCATGCAGAACCTGCTCGTGTCGATGCTTCTCTTGTTCGGCATCGTCGCTGTAGTCGCTGCTCACCCAGTCGATCTTCACCCTCATCATCGCCTTCGACTTGGTGGTCATCATCTTCTTCCAGATCTTCAGCATGATCACCGTCATCTTCGCGACCAACTGGCTGCTAGGAGGATGGGAAGTAGGACTTCGGTGAGCAGATAATGATCAACGCAGTCTCGGTGGTCAATCTGGTCACCGCGATAGGTTTCGCTGTGGAGTTTAGTGTGCACACGTTGCTCAAGTACAACAGAACAGAAGGCAGCAAGGCCTTCAGGATCACCACGGCGATGAACACAATGGGCTCGAGTGTGTTCTCCGGCATCTTCTGCACGAAGCTGCTGGGTAGGCAAGACTGACCAGGTATCAGCATCCTGGCGATCGCTCCGAGCGCACTCTTCAGAGTGTACTACTTCAGGATGTACATCATCATGATCATCCTGTGCGGCTTCTATGGACTGCTCTTCCTCCCAGCGTATCTCTCTTTGACGGGTTCGGACAAGAAACCCTCCATGCGCTCAGGTAGCTGCGGCTGACGGCAGACGCGAACGACTTCTACGAGACCGGAAGTGCGAGTTCCAACAGTGTATTGAATCCGCTGACGATAAATTCTAGTGCTTCCTAAACCCGAGGCGCTCTAATTGCATTGTATCTTTGCTTCGAGACGGAGGTTCATTATTTGGTCGCAGTCGGAGCGTGCAATTAAGGATTAAAGGCTTATTATATTCTCAATAAATAGCCATGGCAGCCAGCATGTTCCGCTACACGATCATCGGAGAGGCTCTGGACGCCGCGATCAAGGAAGTGCAGGAGAAGTACGGCAGCAGCTGCGTGAGCAACGACGCTGTCGAGCGGATCATGACCAAGTTCGACGACGTGGCAGCGAAGGTCTTTTGCTCCGAGGAAGGCGGCAACGAGCGCGGCAAGTCGAGCCAGATTTGCAACATCACTGCGACCGAACATGAGTTCAAGTTCAACGAGGGGGTCTGGAAGTTCGTACTGAAAGGCGCGAAGATCCACATCGACAGCTCGACCATCAACGTCGACGGCTTGAAAGTCATCGCGTGCAACTCGGACAACCAGGGCAGAGAAGGCAGGAGGAGGAACAACCAGAAGAGCAGCCGGAGAAACAACGAGTAATCCTGGTGCTTTGTCTGGCCACCTCTCCACCGCGATCTAATCTGCTAATTCGAGTCTCACTCCTTAAACTTTGATCCGATTTGAGAACCACAGGCTCGAATTATAAAAGATTCTAAACGAGTGATTTTTGTCAAAAAGAAGATTTACAACTCCAGAAAGAACTCGAATATGTGAATTGTAGCTATCTCCTCACCATCGAATCCTTAAACTAGAACCTAAACAGCGCCATCGAGCGAACACAAAGCGGTAGTCTCTAATAAGAAGTGGATGGTCTGCGAGTCGAATCCGACCGAGACTCTGATGAGTTGCTGCAGGAGAGACGCGATCGAGTGGTGCGGTGTTCAGGTTTAGTTTTAGAGGCGTCGGTGCTCGCGGCACTCGACTTAGGCTGGGTAGTTCTGCTTCTTGGCAGGCCTGACCGTCTTGGTGTTGTCGGCCACGGGCTTGCTGCGCGGCTGCTCGTAGAAGGATGGGTTGACCAGTTTCCTCGAGGCGTTGGCATTCTTGAAGCTGTCCGAACTGCGCAGCACTTCGTTCTTGACGTTCTCGGGGACTGGTGGCAGGTCTGTGTGAGTCTCTCGGCTACCGAACCGCTTGTCTTTCTTATCTCCGTACCAGAACTCGTCGTCGTTGCCGGCCACGAGGTCGTTCGCTCGCTTGGGAGCGATTTGAATAGGTCCTGAGGGAGAGTTCGCGATGCCGCTCTGATTGTTGGGTCGCTTGAAGTTCGCTTGGCTGCCGCTCTTCATCTGGTTGATCATTTCCTCAGGACTGATGAGACTGCAGCTACTCTCTGGAGTACGGGTCCATGAGTCTGTTGAGGACGATGCGGACGTCGTTGAGTTTGTAGATGACTCCTTTGAGTTCTTCGACTTCGTGTTTGAGGTTCGAGATGGCGCTGTCCTTCTCCAGAATCTCTCCTTGCTTCAACTCGTTGTCGTGCTGCAGCTCTTCGGAGAGTCGCTTGTACTCGTCGTTGATCTTTCGCTGCAGGTCGATTTCTTTTTTGACCTCTTCTTCTTCTCGGTTGTAGGCTCTGACCAAGCCGTCCAGCTCAGCGATCAGGTAGGCTTGTTCAGAGGACTTCCTCGAGTAGCTGTCTCGCTCTTCTTCGGCTTTGATCAGCTGGTGAGCTGCGTCTTCGAGCTGCGCCTTGATCAGCTCTTTGATCTTCGAAGATATGACCTGCTTCTCTTTCTCTTGGAAGCGAGCGACTTCTGCCTTGAGGTCTTCGGTTTGCTTCTGCAGACTCAAGCGGTTCTTCTGTTCTTCGAGCATGTAGTTCTTCATGTTCTCGAACACGTCCTCCGTCACGCAGCGGCGATACCTCGAACAGTTTCAGTCTCTGCAGCAGGAAGTCGATGAGCTTGTCTTCTTCTTCGGGCGGGTCTTCGCGGGGCAAGTCGAACCGCTTGTTCAGCTCTTCTTCGTACTGCTTCAAAGGGTCTTCGGCAGGCTTGCTGCCTGTTTGATCGGAGTGGGTGTTCGCCTGCTCTTCCTCGTTGTCTTCTTCGTCAGCGATCTCGGCCTTGCTCTTGGATTTCTTGGATCCGATGGACTCTGCGGTAAGTCTGAGGAGTACTCTCGGATTTGCCTTCACGGCCGTCATCTGGGTGACTCACGTCTACTGTTGTGGTCGACTTTGCCTTGCTTTCCCATGCACTGGCTAATTACTGGACGGGTTATTATCAGCGATCTGCGGCTTGTTTAGTGCATTATTTGAGGCAGTCGAGTCGATGATGAGCAACAATGAGACGGAGCTCACCTCTCGGATGGAAGCAGAAGACCAGCAAGAACCCGAAGAAGCCGAGGCCGAGCAGGGCTTCGCCTTCACCACCAGCGGCGACATCGAGCAAGACGACGAGAGGAAGTTCTCGTACACCAGGAGCGTCGTCCGCGTGACGAAGAGCACACTGGCTCAGTACCTGATCTGGAACAAGTGCATCTGTCTCTTCATGATCTGGCTGCACCTCACCATGGGCTTGCTCTCGCTCATCCTCTCTCGCAAGATGTCCGAAGTCTCTTCCGAATCGACTATGTGCAGGTACATCTTCTACTCGAGTCACTACTTATACGGCTACATCAACCTGGCCATCGCTGCGCTGTACACGTACCTATTCTCTACGTTCTCTCTCCGAGCGATCCGAGAACTGCAGAGCTCCGACTGGATCAGTCTGTTTTTTGTGAGCCTGTTCGGCTACGTCTTGATGCTCAAGCTGTTCGCAGACTTGAACTGCACCTTTTGGTCGATATCTCTGAGACAGATCATCTTGCAGTCGGTGCAGTTCGCGATGGAAGGAGTGCTCGTGCGCATCTTCTACGGCTGGCTGCACCTGAAGACAGCGGTCTTGAGAGAGACGCTGGAGTCGAACATCGACTTCATCTCGGCACACATGATCGACAAGAGCGAGCTGGGCCAGGACTCGAAGGCGAACTAACTAATTGCAAGCTCGCAGCTCAGACGCTGATAGGCGGCAGGCCATTTTATTTATAAGCTCGTTGTGGG
>JFJP01020575.1_pt1 | contig 11588 bp, 11 predicted proteins | sample 431651 | NCBI WGS metagenome assembly JFJP01 (sample SAMN02602958, study PRJNA72255) | Microbial mat metagenome, whole genome shotgun sequencing project. | biome: fresh water; feature: sink hole; material: water; isolation source: purple microbial (photo- and chemosynthetic) mats found in... | reverse complement strand
GCATCTCCGAGGCGCTGATCTGCACCCAGGCCGGCATGCTGGCGGCGATCCCGCTGCTCATCGCCCACGCCTGGCTGTCGCGCCGGGCCGAGCGCCGCACCCACCTGCTCGAGGAGGCCGCCTGCGGCGTCCTCGGCCTGACCGAGCGCCAGCCGTGAACCTGCTCGACGCGGCCCTGGCGTGGTGGCGCGGCGGCGACCTGCTCATGCCGGTGATGCTGGCGGTGGCGGTGGTGCTCTACGCCATCCTGGTCGAGCGCACCCTGGTGCTGTGGGGGACGCGGCGGGCGAGCCGCACCGACGAGCTGATCGCCACCGTGCGGCGCGATGACGACCCGCGCTGGCGGGCGTGGGCGGCGCGCTACCTGGCGATGAGCGAGGCCGAGCAGCTGTCGCGCGGCTTCGGCCTGATCCACGCCCTCACCGCCAGCCTGCCGCTGCTCGGCCTGCTCGGCACCGTCACCGGCATGGTCGGGACGTTCGGCGCCCTGGCCGGCGGCGGCGGCCTGCCGGCGCAGCGGGCCAGCGCCGGCATCTCGCTGGCGCTCACCGCCACGCAGTACGGCATGGCCCTGGCTATTCCCGCCGTGCTGTGGGCGTGGGTGCTGTCGCGCCGGGTCGATCAGCTGGTCGAGCATCGCGAACTGGTCGTACGCCAGGCGCAGGAGGCCTGATGCGCTTCCTCAACCGCCGCCGCAACGACCACCGGCCGATCGACCTCAATGTCATCCCGCTGATCGACGTGGTCTTCTTCCTGCTCATCTTCTACGTCATCAGCACGGCCTTCGTGCAGGAGACGGCGGTGACATTGCAGCGGCCAGTGAGCAGCGCGGCCAGCCCGGTCGGCGACGGCTTCGTGCCGGTGGCGATCGTCAAGAGCGGAGCCATCCAGGTCGGGCCGCAGGTCGTCGATCTCGCCGGGGTGCGCGACGCGGTGCACGCCGCGCTCGACGCTGGCAACACGCGCAAGGCCGTGGTCATCCCCGACCGCGAGGTGCCGACCGGCCTGCTGCTGGCGGTGATGGACGCATGCAGCGCGGCCGGGGCGGAGTCGGTCGACGTCGCGGCGACGGCGGGGCCGCGATGACCGCCACCCTGCCGCGCACGCGCAGCTTCAACCGCGCCCGGCCGATGCGGCTGTGGTGGCTGGCCACCGGACTCGCCGGGCTGGCCAACCTCGCCGTGGTCGTCGGCCTCAGCCAGGTCAGCCGGCTGCATCCCGCCTCCGCCGAACCGCCGCTGGCGGTGCGCAGCCTGCGCCGGAGTGAGCCTGACACGCCACCCCCGCCGCCGGTGATCGACCCCGCGCCGACCGCCCCTGCCGCCGTGGCCGGCGCGCCGCCAGCCATGCCCAGCCTCGAACTGCCGGCCCTCGGCCCGCCCGATGCCCTGGCGCTGCCGGCGCTCGGCAGCTTCGACGCGGACCTCGTCCTGCCGCTGGTCATGCCGGCCATCACCGCCAGCGATGCACCAGCCGGTCCGCTGGCCGCGGCTGGCAGCGCGCTGCCCGAGGTCGACACGCCGGCGCAGCTGATCGGCGGCTTCGATCTCGACCATTTCTACCCGCGCAACGCCAGATTGCGCGGTCTCACCGGCAGCACGAGGCTGCGCCTGGCCATAGACGCCGATGGACATGTCACCGCGGTCGAGGTGCTGGCCTCCGATCCGCCCGGCGTGTTCGAACACGCGGCCGAGCGCCTCGGACGCAGTCTGCGCCACCACCCTGCCACCCGGGCCGGCCAGCCGGTCGCCTCGGTGGTGGAGCGGACCATCGTCTGGAAGGTGCGATGAGCCGCCTGTTGGCCATCCTGGTTGTGGCCGCTGCACTGGCCGCGGGCGAGGCGCAGACGGTGCCGCGTCCGCTGGCCGAACTGCTGGCCCGCGTCGCGGCAGCCGAACCGGCCGAGGCCGTCCGCCTGGTCGACGGCTGGGATGGCGAGCCGCACGCGTTGCTGCTGCTGGCGCGCGGCCAGGCGCGCTGGCGGTTGGAGCAACGCGTGCCGGCCGAGGCCGACTTCCGCGCCGCACTGGAACGCGACCCGGGTCTGCGCCAGGCCCATCTCGGCCTGGCGCAGTGCGCCGCCGCGCGCGAGGACTGGGCTGCAGCCAGCCGCTCCGCCGCGTCCGGCATAGATGCCGCCAATGCCGACGCGGCGCAGCTCGCCTTCCTCGCCGGCCTCGCCCTGCGCGCCGAGGACTGGCGCCTGGCCACGCTGGCGGCGCAGCAGGGCATCCTGCGCTTCCCTGATGACGAGCGCCTGCGCCGCGCCGAGCTCACCGTGCTGGTCCATGCCGGGCGGGCCGAGGACGCGCGGCAGGCGGTGCTCGCCCTGCTGGGCCGCGCACCCGCTGATGCCGCGTTGTGGCGTCATCTCGCCTGGTCGGAGCAGCAGCTCGGCCACGACGAGGCCTCGCTGGCGGCGCTGGAGGCGGCGCTGCTGCTGCAGCCGGCTGATCGCGCGCTGCGCCTGCAGCTGGTCCAGGCGCAATTGGCGCGTGGCCTGGCCCAGGCCGCCCTGCTCAGCGTCCGGCCGCTGATGGCGCAGACCGCTGACGATCCCGCCGTGGCGGTGCTCGCCAGCCGCGCCGCCGCCGATGGCGGCGAGTTGCAGCTGGCACGCGCCTGGCTCGATGCGGTGCCCGAGGCCCGTCGTACGCGCGACCTGCGCTTGCAGCAGGCCCGGCTGGCGTTGCAGGCCGGCGACCAGGCGGCGGCCGGCGCAGCCCTCGACCTGCTCATCCAGGCCGGCGAGTCCGCTCCGGCGGTGCTGACCTGGGCGGCCAGCCTGTGCGAGGCGCGCGAACCGGCCCGGGCCGAGGCCCTCTATCTGCGCGCCGCAACCCCGTCCGCCCATCTGCGACTGGTCGCCATGTATGTGCGACAGCAGCGGCGAAACGAGGCTGGCATCATGCTGGCTTCCTACCTCGCCGAGCATCCGCTCGACGTGCAGGCGCGCGCCTTGCAGGCCCAGTTGCTCCCATCGCGCTGAGCGATCCGGCGGGGATCGCTACCGCTTGTTCGCGTCGTCGTTGCACCAGGCGTAGACATCACGCCGGTAGGCGCCGGTCAGGATCGGCGGATTGCGGTACACCGAGCGTCCTGGTTCAAGGCTTGACGGCTCGCTCGGGGTGGCGATCGGCTCCTTGGCGCCGACCTCCTGGTGCAGGTTCCAGCTGGCGATGCGGTAGGCCGGGCCGGGTGGAGGCGAAGGCATCGGCGGCTCGTACGAGGCGGCCAGCAGGGTCGGCTCGAGGGTACGCATCCGAGCACTGTCATCGCGCAGCCCGACCATGTCGGTGGGCTTCTGTACGACGCCGGGTGGCCTGCAGGCGCGCTTGGGCAGTTCCGCGACATCGATCGCGGGCGGCGGTGCAGGCAGTTCGTGCATCTCGTCCTCGACCCCCGAGACGTGCGAGAAGGCGCCGAACACCTCGTCGACCGAGGTCGGCTGGTAGCGGGCCTGCACGGCCGGATCGCAGCCGACCAGGGCCAGGACGACGACGGCGAGAGGGACCTGGCGGAGCATGGTGCGATCCCACCCGGGCGAAGCCTGCGGCCAAGAGGCAAGGCTCCTGACCGGACCGAGCGAGTCAGACGCCTCAGCCCAAGCCCTTTCGCTGCCTGGACGAAGCCGTAAGACGTCGCCCATGTCCGACGAGGTCGTCCGCACCACCGGCTTGGCCAAGGTCTACGCCGATTTCTGGGGCCGTCCGCGCGTCAATGCGCTGGAAGGCCTCGATCTGAACATCAGCACGGGCGAGGTGTTCGGCCTCCTCGGCCCCAACGGCTCGGGCAAGACCACGACCATCAAGCTGCTGCTCGGGCTGATCCGCGCCACCCGCGGCGATGCCTTCGTCCTCGGCCGCGACCCTGGGGATCTGGCGGTGCGTGCGCGGGTCGGCTATCTGCCCGAGGAGACCTACCTGTGGAAGTTCCTCTCAGCTGACGAGACCATGGCTTTCATCGGCCGGCTGTTCGGTCTGCCCGCCGCCGAGATCGCCAAGCGCAGCGACCGACTGCTGAGCCAGGTCGGCCTCGGCCACGCCCGCGGTCGTCGCCTCGGCGAATATTCCAAGGGCATGGCCCGCCGCCTCGGTCTGGCCCAGGCGCTGATCAACGATCCGGAGCTGGTCATCCTCGACGAGCCGACCAGCGGTCTGGATCCGGTCGGCTCGGCCGAGGTCAAGGATCTCATCCTCTCGCTCAAGGCGGCAGGCAAGACCGTGCTGCTGTCCAGCCATCTGCTCGCCGACGTCGAGGACGTCTGTGACCGCATCGCCATCCTGCACCGCGGCCGTCTGGCCGAGCAGGGCCGGGTCTCCGAGCTGCTGTCGGACGACAAGCGCCTGATGGTCGAGCTGCAATCGCCCGACGCTGCCACCATCGAGGCGGTGAAGGCCGCCGCCGGCGCCGCGCTGGTCGGCGTCGCTCCGCCGCGCGAACGGCTCGAGCAGCGCTTCCGCCGCATCGTGGCCAAAAGCAGCGGAGACGCGCCGCGATGATCGGCGGCACGCTCGCCGTCTCCGCGCTGAGCTGGCGCGAGGCCTGGCGCGGTCGGTTGTGGCTGGTGCCGCTGGCGGCGGTGGCGCTGATCGCCGTCCTCGCCCCTGGCGTCGATGCCGCCGATCCCGGCGGCGCGGTGCGCCTGCTCGCTGCCGCCGCCAGCGCGGCAGCCGGTTTCTGCGGCATCCTCATCGCCGCACTGGTGCCGGCCGCGCAACTGACCCGCGACCTCGAGAGCCGCATCGCCCTGACCGCCTTCCCCAAGCCGCTGCCGCGCCTCGGCTGGCTGCTCGGCCGCTGGGGCGGAGCCGTGCTGCTGGCGGGTGCGGCTGGCGTGGTCATCGCCCTGGCCGGATCCGCGGCGGTGGCCTGGCGCGCCGGCGGCGTGCCGGAGATGCGCCAGGCGCGGTCGGCTGCGACGGTCGAACGGCTCACCGGCCTGGGCGAGGCGGTGGCCATCCCGCAGGGCGCCACCCGCCTGGCCGGTCCGGCCGGAGACGGTGTGCGCTGGACGTTCGCCGGCCTTGATCCAAGTGCGCGCGGCTACGAACTGCTGGTCCAGGCCAGGGTCGGTGCCGCCGGCGGCGGCCTGGTCGAAAGCGCTCCGGTGCGCGTCGCGGTGGTCGCCGCCGACGGCGCGGTCCAGGCCCTGGTCCTCGACCCGACGAGTCCCTATGGCCGTCAGCCGCCCGACGCGGCGATGCCGGGGGCCAACTGCTGGCTGGCCGATCGCAGCGCCGAGCGCCGCAGTCTCGCTGGCGACTGGGCGCGACTGCAACTGCCGGCCGGAATCGTCGCTGCCGACGGCCGGCTGGCCGTCCAGCTCAACCGGCTCGACGCAGCCACGACCGTGCAACTCGGCCTGGCCAGCTGCGTCATCGCCATGCCTGCTGGAGCCCAGCCGATGCACGCGGCTCGCGCCGTGCTCGCTGAACTGGCGGCGCCGGCGGTGGTCGCCGCCGCCGCGCTCGCCGTCGCTGCGATCGCCTCGCTGCCGGTGGCGCTCCTCGCTGCGCTCACCCTGGCCTTCGCCGGCCATGCCTTGTGGGCGGTGCAGGAGACTCTGACCTGGGGCGAAACCGGCCGGGCCCTCGCCCGCCTGCTCGAACTCATGCTCAAGGCCCTGCCCGATCTCGCCGCCACCGGTCAGGGCGTTCGCCTGGCCGCCAGCGAGGCCGTGACCTGGGGTCAGGTCGGGTCGGCCTGGCTCGGTGTCGCGCCGCATCTGGCGGTGCTCCTGGCCCTCGGCTGGTGGGCTCTGGCGCGGAGGCAGCTATGAGCCGGGGGATGGGCTCGGCCCGCCCGCTGGGCCTGCTCGCTCTGGCCGCCGGCCTGCTCATCGCGGCGCAGGTGCTGGCCACGATGGCGGCGCCGAAACGCGACGTGGCCGGCCTCGGCGGCCTGCCGCCCGGCGAATTCGCCGGCACGCTGATGCTCGGCGGTTTCCGCGGCCTGGCCTGCGACCTGCTGTGGCTGCGCGCGGTGTCAGCCAAGGAGGGCGGCCGCTTCTACGAGTCGGTCGCCCTGGCCGAGGCGATCACTCAGGTCCAGCCGCGCTTCGCCGACGTCTGGCAGCACCTGGCGCACGATCTCGCCTACAACATCTCATTCGAGGCCGACGGACCCGATCAGCGCTACGCCTGGTTCGTCGCCGGCACCAGGGCCAACGCCCGCGGGGTCGAGCGGAACCCAGGCGTCGAGCGCCTGCTGCGCCACCTGGCGTGGATGTTCCACCACAAAGGCGACCTGTTCCACAGCCGCATCGAGGCGCAGGACTGGGCTGTGGTGATCAATCCACTGCTGGCGGTGGTGCGCGAACGCACCGGCGATGCGGCACGCGCCGCCGCCCTGCCGGACGGGCCGGGCAATTCCAACTTCAACATAGCCCACCGTCTGTATGCCGCCTCGGTGGCGCTGGGTGATTTCCACCAACGCAATGGTCGCGGCCGGCAGCCGGCCTTCGTCCGGCGCATGGCGGCGCATACCCTCGATGCCGATGGCAACCGTCTGCGCAACCGCGGCGAGCACCTCCAGGCGATCGGCGTCTGGATCGCCGCTGGCGAAGAGTGGCAGCGCGTCCAGGAGTGGATGGATATTCCGGTCAGCGACGAGGGCGACAGACGGGCCCGCAATTCGACTGGTGAAGTGCTGGGCCGGTCGGAGGGGCGCGTCAGGCGCAAGGCCGCCGCCCTGGCGCTGCAGCTGGCACCCGACGAGGCAGCAGGAACCGCTGTCGCCGAGGCCATCCAGGCGCGCAAGTGGGACGAGGCGCGGCGCCTCCTCGCCCAGCCGGGCTGGAAGAAGACGGCCGGGGCCGAGGGGCGGATCCGCTGGCTCGATGAGTAAGGCTGTTGCGGTCGGAAAGTTCGACGCGTTGCACCTGGGCCACCGGGCCCTGGCCGAACGGGCTGCCGGATTGGGTCCGCCGCGTCTGCTGCGCTTGATCGGCCTGGCCGAGGCCTTCGGTTGGCCGCAGCGCGCGCCGCTGGTGGCCGAGGACGATCGCAGGCGCGTCCTGGCGGGCTGGGCGGGGCAGCCGGACGAGGCGGATGCCGTCTTCGCCGAGTTGCGTGCTCTCGATGCAGCAGGCTTTCTCGACTGGCTGGTGCGCCGCCAGGACGCCAGCGCGCTGATCGTCGGTGCTGATTTCCGCTGTGGCCGTGGCCGCTCGGCCGGGGTCGCCGAATTGGCGCCGCTGTGCGTGGCGCGTGGCATCCGGTTGGCCGTGGTCGAGCCGGTGCGGATCGCCGGGGCGGTGGCGAGCAGCAGCCGGGTGCGTGACGCGCTGGCCGCCGGCGATGTGGCGACAGCCGCGCTCTGCCTCGGTCGGCCGCACCGCCTGGTCGGCACGGTGGTGCGCGGCGACGGTCGTGGCCGCGGACTCGGCTTCCCCACCGCCAACCTCGGACGCCCGCGCAACCAGGCGCCGGCACCCGGCGTCTATGCCGCCCGCGCCAACATCGGCAGCGGTTCGTGGCCTGCCGCGGTCAATGTCGGTGTCCTGCCCACGGTCGGCGCCGACCGGCCGCTGACCGTCGAGGCGCATCTCATCGGCTATGCCGGCGACTGCTACGGCGCCGACCTCACCCTCGACCTGATGGCCCGCATCCGCGACGAGCGCCGCTTCGCCTCGCTCGACGAACTCAAGGCGCAGATCGCGATCGATGTCAGGGCCGCGGGCTCCAGCCCGCGAAACGGCCCCGACGCGGGCTGAAGCCCGCGGTCCTCAGGCCCGTGCGAGGACGGCTGCTATCGCACCACGCACCAGGTCGTCGCGCCGGGCGTAGGCGGCAGCGAGGTTCCTGGCCATGCGCAGCAGGAGTTCGCTGTCGCTGGCCCCGGCGAGGAACGGCTGTGCCGATGGTGCGCCGTGCGTGCGCGCCCAATGCTCCAGCTGCGCCGCACTCACCGCCTGGCCGGTGAATAGGTCCCAGGCCCCGCCATCCCAGGCGGCGAAGACGTGCGCCGGCATGGCCAGTGCGCGGCAGGGCAGGGTGAGACGGCGGCAGACCAGCAGCCAGACTCCGGTGATGGCGATGGGCAGTCCGGCGCGTCGCGCCAGCACCTCGGGCAGGTGCGAGTTGCGCGGATCGTCGTACGCCTCGCGGTCGCCGGCGAAGGCGACGTCCTGGCACAGCCAGCGCGCCACCGCGCCGGCATCGCCGCGAGGGGCGCGGGCGGCGAGGGCGTCGAGCTGCACCGCGCAGGAGGCGGCGTGGTCCTGGCGCGGGGCGTGCAGCTGCGCGAGCAGGCACCAGCTCTCTTCAAGACCCTGGCTGGCGCCCCAAGCCTCGATCAACGGCAATGCCTCGGCGCGCAGGATCGCATCCAGCAGCGGGGCCGGGGCGTCGCCGGTGCAGGCTGCCCAGCAGCGCTCACGCAGATCCTCATCCGCGAGGAGCCGCTGGACCAGAGGACCGCGTACCGCCGGATCGGGGTCGCTGAGCAGGGTGAGGACGGCCGCGGCTTCCGACACGGCGGTCAGCATGGACGCCTGCCGCCCGCGGCCAGCGCTCTTCGCCGGGTAAGGCTCTGCGACGGGGGCGTACGAGGGCCGCTTTCCGTCGCTGCAACTCGCCATCCCTGCACCCCCACCTGGCAGCCAACAGCGACGAGGTGAGTGGGCAGTTGCCCCAGCCGTCCGACTCCCGACCATGCCGCCCCGCGAGGCAGCATGGGATTCTTCGGACTCGGTCGTCGTTCATCCTCCACCGCCCCGGCCACCAAGCCGGCTCCGGTCCAGGCCAAGGGCCCGGACAAGGCCAGTCTGGCCGGTGCCGCCGCCCGCGGCGATGCCAGCGCCCTCGACAAGCTGCTGGCCGATCCGGTGACCAACGCCGCCCAGCTCGGCATCGCCGCGGTGCAGGATGCCAGCGGTGCCAACGGCCTGCGCGCCGTCGCCGCGCTCAGCGAGCGCAAGGCCCTCAAGCAGGTGGCGAAGAAGGCCAAGGTCGCAGCGGTGCGCGAGGCCGCCACCGCCCGCCTCGCCGCGCTCGAGGCCGCCGCCGCCCAGCCCAGCATCGAGCGGGCCCGCGCCGCCCGGCTCGCCGCCCTCGAGGAGCTGGTGCCGCGCACCACCCGCCTGGCGGTGGGCAACGGCGTCGGCGCCCAGGCCGCCTGGGACGCCATCGCCGTCGAGCGCACGGCCATCCTCGCCCGCGCCGGCGTGCTGCCCCTCGACGAGCGGGCCGCCGCTGTCGTCGCCCGCCTCGACCAGCTGGGAGGCGAAGTGCGTCAGCGCATCCAGGATGCCGCTGCCCGCGAGGAGGCCGAGCGGGTGCAGGCCGAGGGTGCCGCCGCTGCCGCCGAGGCCGCCCGCCTCGCCGCGGAGAGCCGTCGCGCCGCCCCCGCCCCGGAGGGCTTCGAGGCCGTCGTCGTGCGCGCCGAGGAACTGGCCAAGGCGGCCGATCCCGAGTCAGCGGTCGACGAGTTCCTGCGCCTGCACAAGGATTCGTTGCGCCTGGGCGACGGCCTCGACGCGGGCCACGACCTGCGCGTGCGCTTCAGTGCCGCCTGGGACGAGCACCGCGCGGCGCGCAAGCGCGCCCGCACCGAGCGCGGCGAGCGCCGAGAGAGGGCCCAGTCCGACCTCGCCGCCCTGGTCGCCCGGGCCGAGGCGCTGGCGACCGCCGCCGACGGCATCGCGCCCGATGACCAGGCCGCGCTGGACGCCCAGCACCAGGCCCTGACCGCGTTGCGCGACGAGTTCCGCGGCGCGTCGCGCGCGGTGCCGCCGAACGAGGCGCGCAGCAGCCGTGAGCGCTTCCTCGCCGCGATGGACGATGCCTACGCCCCGCTGCGCGCCGCGCGCGAGGCGGCTGACGCCGATGCTTTCGCCAACCTGGTGCGGGCCGAGCAGCTCAAGGACGAGGTCGACGCTCTGCCGGTCGACAGCGATCCGGCCGCCGCCTTCCGCGGCCTCAAGGACTGCCAGGCGCGCTGGCGCAAGCTCGGGCCCCTGCCGCGGGCCAAGGCGCGGGTGGCGTGGGACGCCTTCCGCGCCGCCGGCGACGCCTGCTTCGCTCGGCTGAAGCCGTGGCTGGCGGCGCAGGACCAGGAGCGCCAGGCCGCTCTCGCCCGCCGCGAGGAGCTGTGCGTCGAAGCCGAGGCGATCCTCGCCCGTCCGGCCGTCGGCCTGCCCGGCAGCCCGGCCGAGCGCGATGGGCGCCGTGCCGCTTCGGCGCAGATGCGCGCCTTGCAGGGCCGCTGGCGCGAATCCGGCGAGGTCCCGCGCGGCATGGACCGCGCCCTGTGGGAACGCTTCAAGCAGGCGCAGGACGCCTTCTGGGAGCGGCACAAGGCCGACCTCGATGCCGAGCACGACCGTCTCGCAGCCATGGCCGCCGAGTGCGAGCAGCTGGTGCTGAAGGCCGAGGCCTTCGCCGCCGACGCCGAGAAGGCGATGGCGGCCAAGAGCGGTCTGCTGACCGCCGCCGATGTGCAGCGCAAGGTGCGCGAACTCCGCGACCACGCGCGCGAGCTGCCGACACCGCCACGCGAGTCGCGTGACGCGCTGGAGAAGCGCTTCGACGACGCCATCGATCGCATCCTGGCGACCATCCGCGGCAAGCTCGACGCCGAGCGCGCCGCGCTGGAGGCCGCCGCGGCGAAGCGTCTCGCCCTGCTGACCGAGCTCGACGAGATCCTCGCCGGCGAGAATCCGCACTGGCAGAAGGACGCCGTCGACCGCATCAAGACCGCCTGGCGCGACGCCGGCCGCGTCCCGGCCGAGGTCCGCGAGTCGCTGGACAAGCGCTTCAGCGAGACGCTGGGCAAGTGGCGCGCGCTGGGGAACGCGGCCCCCAGCTCATCCTAGGCTGATTCCTCAGCATCGACGATAGAGCGGTAGCTCCAGTAGCGGCTTGCTGCGATCTCGCCGTCTTCGACCGCCGCCAGCACGGCGCAGTCCGGTTCGTGGCGGTGGGTGCAGTCCTGGAAATGGCAGGCCGGCACGAAGCGCGCGAGGTCGGGATAGAGCAGCGCGACATCCTGCGGCTTCAGCCCGTTGACCACGCATTCGCGGATGCCCGGGGTGTCGATCAGGCGGCCGCCGCCGGGCAGCACGAAGGAGCGCGCCGCAGTGGTGGTGTGGCGGCCGAAACCTTGCTCGGCGACGCTGCCGACGCGGGCGCCGATGCCGGGGAAGCAGGCGTTGACCAGCGAACTCTTGCCCACGCCGCTCTGGCCGGCGAACATGCACACCTTGCCGGTGAGGATGGCGCGCAACTGCGCCACGCCGGCGTCGGTGGGGTCGCGGGCATCGGCAGCAATGCACGGCAGCCCAAGTGTCCCGTACAGCTCGACCATCGGTTGGGCGTCGCCGAGGTCGCGCTTGGTCACCACCACCATGCCGGCGATGTTGTGCGCCGCCGCCAGCAGCAGGGCGCGGTCGACGAAGCCGTGCTTGAAGTCGGGTTCCTTCACCGCCGCCACCGCGACCAGCAGGTCGACGTTGGCGGCGAGGACGTGCTCCAGGCTGCGGTTGTGCGCGTCGCTGCGCGCCAGCTGGTTGTCGCGCGCCTCGATGCCGGCGATGGCCAGGCCGCCGGCGGTGGTCTCGATGCGCACGCGGTCGCCTACCGCGA
>JFJP01042103.1_pt1 | contig 11589 bp, 12 predicted proteins | sample 431651 | NCBI WGS metagenome assembly JFJP01 (sample SAMN02602958, study PRJNA72255) | Microbial mat metagenome, whole genome shotgun sequencing project. | biome: fresh water; feature: sink hole; material: water; isolation source: purple microbial (photo- and chemosynthetic) mats found in... | reverse complement strand
GCCAAGAATCTGGTGGTTATCGCGATCTCTGTAGTTTTGTGGGTTAGGTAAGTCACGACCCGGCCATCTCTAAATGTATAGCGCACAGAGACGCACCGATCTGGGCATAGTCTTCAATCTTTACGATTGTGCCGCTATTTGTAGGGGGCAGAACGACCCACTCTCCCGGAACGTGATCCCCTCCAGCAGATCCCCTGGGGGCGTGCAGTAAATGTCCCAAGGATACTGGAAGATCTATACCGAGCAGACCGCTTCGCTGACACAGGAACGCATCTGTGTTCCGAGCGCGGGGAAGATCCCCAGGCACCGGAAGTACCGCAGCACTGAACCGACTCAAGTACGGGTATTCCCATACATGAAGCACGTCCCCATGCTGCGGCATAACGTAACCGTAATAGCAGAGAAGTCTCCGCACGTTACGCCCAATATAAGCGTCCTTGCCGGACTCCTCTTTACGCCGTGCCGACACAGGTTTCGTTAAGATACCCGTAAAGAAACCGACCAGACTGTCGGTGTTGGACACCGCCATTGTGACCGGATCGAACGTAGGGGCCGTGAGGGATCTTCTAACGATCCCTACCGGCACGAACGAAGGCTCCAGAGCCCGTATAACGGACTTGCTAGAATCTCCTATGGCACGGGCAATGGATCTCACGGCTTGTTCCCCGCAGGACGCAGCATGTCCTCTACGTCTAAGTCGGGTGTTTGAGGTTTCTTAGACACCTTAACGGCTGCCGGAACCACTGGGGTTACGGCGGGCGGCTCGGCTTTAGGTAGAGTCGCAGGATCTATAAGGGTACATCCAGCTTCGCGCTGAAAGTACCCTACCCGATCCGCTTCTACCAATAAGCGTCTGCCGTTTGGGTTATATACGGGGACCATCTCCATTGGAGACCTCCACTACGCTAGGGGTGGGAGCGGCAGTCTCGACCTTGGCGCGACGAGAGGGTGGAGTGTACATAGCGGTCGGCTCGACTTTCACAGGCGCAGCGACAGATACGAACTGCAAGGGTTCGGTAATTCCGTAACGAGCGTGTATTCGGGCGGCAGCTTCACGGTTTTTCACCTGCGTACAGGTGCCTACCGTATACATGCTATAGTCCCGATCAAGGACGTTCTGCACTTCCTTCATGTCAGGCGCTTCCAGGTAAATACCCAGATTCACCGTTTGCGCTATACGAGAAGTTAAAGGGATATAAAAAGCCAGCATGTAAAAATCTCCTGTAGATAGAGAGGCCCCAAGCCCCTAGCGAAAACCTCTGTAGAGAATTCCGGTCGGGGCGGGGCTTGTTAAACTACGACCTACCTACTAGGCAGTTTCACGGCAGATCAGAACAGCGCGTTGCGGGTCGATCAACGCAGCGCCCAACAACATGTCGAACTTGACGGTTACGCTGCCGAGTCCGCTATTGTCGTACGAGATGGTAGCGCGCAAGTTCAGACCAGTTTCCGGATCTGCAACTGAGTGCTGCGCGTGACCCAGCTTGTTGCCCATAGTGGTGAGACTTGCAGGCACGACCGCGAAGGCTTTCGGGTGGAACATTGCCAGACCAGAGAACGATCCGGAAGCGAAGGGGGTCTTATCAAAGGTCACGGCGGTATCTGCCGCATGGCCGCGCAAGGTGTTAGGCCAGATCGAGAAGGTAGCTACGCCGCCAGCAGACACAGTAGTTTGCGTGGTGGCCACATATTTCTGAGGATTGCCTGCTATGGTGAACACGTCGTTCACGTTAATAGTCAAGCCAGCCGTCAGGCCGTCAATAGTGATAGAGCTAGAAGACACAGGAGTGGCCGCAACCAAAGCCCCGGTCTGAGCCGTAGCTTGACGGGCAATAGTGCCTGTGGTGTGAGTAACGGTAGGATTCTGCATGGGGAAAGGAGCCACACCCATACGAGGAGTCAACGAACCTTGCAGGATCGTAGATTCAGTAGTGGGGCCACCAACAGAAGCGTCTGCATAGCTTGGAGTGCCCATTAAAGCGGCGTACTCGGTAGGATCGATCAGGTAATGTACCAACTGCTGATCAATAGGAACGCCCTGACTGAACAGTTGGGTTTTACCGTTGATCAGATTTTGTATCACGTCGGTGCTGATCGAAGAAGAGATACGATTCGGGATACGGCCACACAAACCCAGAACGCTTGCGTCAAGAGAGGCGCAGACGCGGCCAATGGCTTCACCCATATGGTCACTGATAATGCTGTCACCGCCGAAGGTGAGTTCACGGTCATTGATAGTGAAGTCAGCTTTCGCGTAGGTGTTGAGTAAGATAGTCCGAGAGCCGGTTTCCAAATCTTCAGGAGCGCGGTTAGGATCATTGGTAGCGGTCAGTAAGCCCGGCACGGTCACGGTAACAGAGTCGCCGCGAGCGGCACCTGTGGTATTCCATTCGCCAGCATACGCATAGTATGCTTTGCGGATCATACCGAGGCGAGCCTGCATGTGGATCAAACCTTCTTGAGCATAGAAGGCCGGGTTGAATTTATTTTCTTTGAATACGTTAGCCATGAGAGATTCCTTGTAATACGAGAGAGGTTTTTAAGTTGTAGGGAACATTCCCTAAGTACCAAAGAACGCATCTCACGTTCCTTTTGCGATAGAAAACATAAACCTGTATGGTTTGAAACATCTGGAAAACCACACCCCGCCCGGAGGGGTGTGTACACTAACTCACAGAGACTCCTAGTCGTCTAGCCGGAAGTCCACCCCGCTTGCCTTGAGTTTCCTGTACTCTGCTGGGGACAGCTTAGATGCACTGACGGAAACAACCCCGTCAGCCCCTTTAACATAAGAGCCGGTCCGACCGCCAGTACCCGGCACAGGAGCAGGCACAGAGAACAGATCCGGGTGATCCAGTTTTATACTGGATTCTAACAGTTCGGCCACCGTCATAGGGTTGCCTGACTTGTTCACTCGGTACGGCAAGGACTCGAAAGAGTCGCCACTGTTACTGCGGTTAGGCTTCACCACCACTTCAAAGGACTGTTTACCGGGCTGTAACACCACGTCTAGCTCTTTATCTAACATAAGAGGAAGCACTTTACTGCCGGTCTTGGTCGCATTAGCCGCCAAGAGAGCCTGATCTATTGCGGACCGCTTAACAGACTGCCGAAACTGTTCGGTAGTTTGGGCCAAGTTACTTTCCAGAGCGGACAACTGGGCTTGTAACTGGCGGACAGATTTCTGATAGTCGGCTTCACGTTCGGCCAGAGCTTGTTGGAGCACAGCCTGTGGGACCATATCAGTATCGTCGAACGAACTCTTCGCGTGAGGCTTAACATTCGCTGCCGTCTTTGTGGTCGCAATGGTCTTCAACTTAAGGTCCAGATCTTCGTCGGACATGTCCGCCAGATCCGTATCCGCCAGACCTGTCAGGGCCGAAAGGGCTCGCAGGGCAATGTCGGAGCGCTGACGAACTCCCTTTACCGCCTGCTGCGCAGCGGCATTAGCTTTACGTTCTGCCTCTAGCGCTTTTCGGAGACCTTTTACAGGCATGAATTCATACACGCCTTCTGCAATCTGTCGGTACTGTTCTTGAAGTTCTTCAGGAACTTCGTTCAGATCGGATATGCGTTGAGGAACGTTTACAGCAACGATCTCGCCTGTGTCGGCCTGACCAGCCTGTCCGGCTAGTCCCGACACGCCCGGAGGCGTGGTGGCGGTCAAACTCATAAGAAAACCCCATATAAAGTAGTAGATTGAAAAATACGAAGCGGGTAGCGACACCTGAACTACCCATTAGACATAGAGTATAGCACGTCACTATAGCAGCGGCAACTGAAAAATGGAGCAGGCCGCTAATAAGGGGCACCTCCACTATCCCCACCTACCGAACCGGCACTCATTTTACGGACCGTAAGACCTTGTTCCTCGGCATGAACATCCCGTGTATTAGCGGCTTCGTAGGAAAAGCCGTCTGGGAATCTCCTTCTTAGCTTCTCTATATTCATCTCCCACACAGTTTCGTGAGAAACTTCAAGTGCTTTTACGGCCTGTGCTGTATACCACGCCATATCTCCCAGTTCCAAAGGGAGTTGTCTAGGGTCGTCAAGACCCCCACACGCCTGCTGCATAACCAGATCTAGAAACTCGGCACCTTCCGTTATGAATCCTAACGCCGCGTGGAATAGGTGAGAGTTTACTGACTCTATGTCGGCGTCCTCGTAGGGACTGCCCTCAATGGACGTTCTCTCGGGGTACTGAGGAAGCTGGGTGTCCCGCCTATAGAAGATACTTTTCTTTATAGCGTCTATAGCTTTTGCCGCAGCCAAAACGTCCTCCACAGCGAACAGTACCGTGGAAAAAGGAACCCGATCAATACTGAACGAGTCGGTATCGGTACGGCTCGCTAGGTCTGTATACATTGCCGGAGTCATATTCATATCCATAGCTACACAACCTCTCCTTACGTTAGAAACGAATATATGTTGGTAGAAAACAAGCTACCGCTCAAGGGCTGCTCTTGCCGCAGTGACCAGGGCCCCCAAGCCAGCGCCCCCGGTGCAGCCCAGTAACCTCTGTATAACGACAGGGTTCGGGATCATTGTATTGTACTCCTCGATCCCGTATAGGAACAAAACACGCGCTAACGTATCCACTCCCAGACGGGTAGGGTGGCTGCTCGCAAGATCCGAGGCGTGTGCAAACCCGGCTAACACAGCCGTCAGGGGATCGTTCTCTATCGTATGCTCACAGCATAGACAGGTGACGGAAAACGAAACAGACTTGTCCGCATTTACAGATACGCTAGGAACCAAATCTCTCCCACAACACATAGGACATATAGCTCTGTTAGCAAAGTCCACAACACTATAAGCCTTCAAATGTAGCTTTCGTGTGTGTGAGAAGGCACGGCCTCGTACAGCTAGTTTGGTCTTTTCGACGGCAGCGTCAGTACATAAGGCACATACCCAAGCGTCCCCATCTGCCAACTCTGGTAAGCCTGGCGAGACCGTCCTGTGCCAAGAAGATCCCCCGCAATCCGGGCATACGGACGAATCTGTTCCAGATCTTCTAGGGATTCGTGTACCTTCAGCGATCTTCGTATACGAGGTCATGCCCGCTCCAGACTGTATATGCCGGTTCCGCCTGCTGTCACATAAGGTTCCATACAGAGGTCCATCTGTTTAACCGCCATCTCTCTATAGTTAATAAACGTCGGGAGAGCGGGAATTGCTTTAGGATCGTACCACACCTCATACAATCCATCCACACCGACCTTAGCCACATCATTCGTTGCGGCATCTCCCAATATGTCGGGCTGCTCCCCCAGTACAACCAGCAGTCCCCACAGTACACACTGCTTGTATCCTACAGGTACAGGTTCAGTAAGGGGAGTTACGCCGTCGTTCCAATACATGTTCAAAAACTGTCCGGGCGGAAAGGTTCTTGGAAAGTCCAACAGCATACTTCCAGGGCATTTAGGGACCCCTAACAACCTGGAAGAATACCGCTGCTTAGCGAACAACAGGCTCTTAACCAGCGCAGTTTCTAAATCTGCGTCCAGAAAGGCTGCGGAATCTATCGCTATCGACGCTAGAAACGCACGAACCTCTTCAAGAGACACCACACCGTTCGCACCAGGAACGCACGTCCCGTCCTCTATTACTATAGTCATTACACCGTACCTTATAGCTTCTCAGTGTTGTCGATAAAAGCGGTCACGGAAGTTTGACCTTCCTCGTCCCCTTCCTCTGCTTGCAAGGTCTTCGTATCTTTCTTTTCACCAGCTTCGGCGCTATCCGAATCCTCTTCGTCCTCTGCCCCCTCTTCCGCATCCATAAGGGACGGGTCTAGCACCTCTCCCTTCTTGTTTATACGCACACAGGCTTCCTCGGGAACCTCAATCCCTGCGCGAGCGCCCATATAAGCTATGATCTGGGTCAGGTTAGTCTCCATCTTTGAGACAAAAAGCTCAAAGTACCGGCCATAGCCCTGTGTCGCCATAACTATAGAGGTCGCACTCGACGAACTGTCAGGTTCGGAGTACATCTGCCCGCCCACAGCTTTTGCATAGGAGGAGAGTCGCTCTATACGATCCACCCCGGCCTGTATAGACTGCCCACTTATCTCTACGTACTTCAGATCGGCCCCGTCGCCTGCCTTAACGAAAGGGACAGACCCTATTGCTACGGTATCGTCTCTACCGCCCACAAGGGTATCCATCTTTGTTCCGAACAGTACAGGGCTTTGAGAGATCCCTACAATATGTCCAGATGTAGCCTCCGCATCCATTAGCTGGCATTGATACAGCGCCACTTCCAGGAAAGGGGGATACCCCATCATATAGTACCTATCGTCCAGCGTCACCGCACCTGCAAGAACCCCTTCCCCTTCGGGATGGGGGGATTTCCCGTTACCTATAGATTCAAACTTGCCGTCTTTCTTTAAGAATCTTTCGTAATTACCTACTGTAAGTAGGATAACGGTCGTAAATTCCTTTTCCTCATTGAACAATTCCCCAGTCTCTATGTCCAGAAAAGTATACCCGCTCTCTTGTACCCGTAACCGAACGGGTCGCTCTACCCCATCTATCTTTTTTCCGGTAGCTTCTATAAGATCGAGAGGAGGGATAAGAACCACATAGGGACGTAGATTCAAAGAGTTTCTTTTGGCGAGGGTCATATTCCCGTCGTCCTGCGTATGCTCTTCTGGCTTGTAGTTCGAGTAGTCTATGCGCCAAGGGGCTGTCCCGAATAACCAGAAACTAGAAGCCATGTTTGCAGCAAGGGCAAATATGCTTTCCTTTTTCCCAGTCATGTCTACGAGCCACTCCAAGATGTCTGGGTCTTTATAGTCGGACACGTCTATATCGTACTTGTCCGACAACATACCGGCAGTGTTTACCACCGCGTCACCCATAAAATTCATAGGCATTGCATAATCTAGCCGTAAATGATACACATTGTCAGGCTCTTTTGGGTGCTTTACGACGTAATCGCTCTTACCGTTCGCCTTTTGCCGTAGAAATGTCTCTGACAGATTGTACATATCTAAGCAGATTGTCCACAAAGGCCGTAAAGCTGTGTGAGATCTGCTAGAAGTTCCTAACCACGCATTTTCGTCTGGAGTCGATTGTACCATAACAGGATCCGTAAAGTAAAATAAAGGAAAGCCTTTTGGCTATATGGGGAGATCGTCTATATTGACCGACTTGCCCACAACGGAATTTTCCCCTGTGAATAGAGCGTCCATATAGTGTCCATGTACGTCAACCCTTGGGGTATTTTTATAGGTCTGAGTGTCCTTATCGAACTCTCGACCGTACGAAGAGATAGCTTTGAGAAGCATACCAACTCCGGTACTACCTTCGTCTGTCGCTATGTCGTCCGAAGCGAACTGCCACTTAGGAAGAGCGGCCCGCAGCGTATCTATGTCTATGATCTTAGACTGGGTTCTCGGAACCCTCTTTATGAAAAGGTCCCGAACCTGACAGGTAATACCCGCCTGTGTAGTGATCTTTAATCTCCCAACAGCCACTAAACGGGTCTCTCCACTCGTTAAGGTCTGTTCTCTTACCGTTATATCGTGAGGAAATATAAGGATAGTAGAGTTTCGGAACCCGTATTTAGACTTTTCAATGTACCGAATGTAGTGTTCTAAGTTCTTGCCGTTATTCGCGTATACGTGCAGAGCATTCCGGGTCTCTCCGTCTACCTGAAAGAACAGTAAGACCATAAGGTCCCCCATACCAAGGTCCCAAGATATTCGGACTGGTAGGTCTGGGTTGTACAGATTCGGTTTCACTCTACGCTCAGTGTAGACCTGAGTCATCTCCTCAGTAAAGAACGCACCTTCGACCGAAGTTCTAAACGCCTCTTCCACAGTGGAGGGGTGCTCGCGCCGCATCAACACCTTGCCGAGACTGCGAACCTTCCGAACGTACCAGGCTTTCTGCTGCTCGGTAAGCGATATAGCGTCTTCGGTCTGTAGCTGATCGAAATACTCCACCTCATCTACGCGAAGGTCTATAGCCTCTGCGGAGTTGGCCTCGTCCAGATACCACGGCAAAAAGAAGAAGCGGTACTGTAAGGGCGAGTGGAGTTTCTTCTCAGAAACGGCCAGGTCCGAGTCTTTCTTTATACGCATAGTACGGTCGTAATACCCGGTAAGGCCGTATGGGGTGGACTCTACTATACCTATCTGGTCAGTATGTAGCGTTTCTAATGTCCCGGATACTACTTCCTCGGCCTTTGAGGGCGAGTACCAGTACAGAATTGCCAGTTCTGTAACGAGCACGTACTGCAACGTCCCGGATCTTGTAGATACAGATACGTGGATACTGCTCCCGTTAGAGAAAGCGAGTTCGTTTACGTTCTTCGTTAGGGTCTCGCGACGAGCCCTGATCTGCTCGGGCATATGTCGAAACGGAAACTCTACACGAGTCTTAAAGATCTGACGAACCTCTCGCAGACCGTGGGCTATAACAGCCGAGTGTACATTATCCAGCATTACGGTCTGGTCCAGCAAGACCAAGGAGCCCAGGGTCGTTATGCCGTGACGACGAGACTTAAGTATCCAATTCAGGTTATGGAAGTTATCTAAAATAAACCTCTGCGCCTTATTGGGCTTGAAGAGTACAACCTTTCCTGCCTTGTTTACGATCTTATAGAGATTCTCTAAGCGCCATCTCCAGTTCTTAATGTTCTCTCTCAAGTCCCTGACGGCCACAGTCCGGGCCAGAACGTCCTCTTCCCCTTCGACCACACAGCCCGTAGTGTATTCTACGAAACGGGCAGATAGCAATTCGTCGTAGATAGCGTCCACTACAGCTTCGCTAATGTCCGTGGAAGGACCTAACCTGTCCTCAATATACCCTTCCAGGTCTGCAAGCTGTGTGGGGTCCATTAGAGTTGCGAGCACCCTGTCGTACGGGTCCTCTGCGTCCCCAACCCCGTCAACTACCAACGTCCGCACAAGATCCTCGAAGTAGGTAACTACCAGTTCCTCGCTGTAAGGAAACCCTGTAGGACCTAAGATTCTGGAACACGTATCTACGAGGCTACTGGTGTCGAAGCTCATTCGTCATTCTCCTCGTCATTCTCCTCAGAATCTATCTCGTTTTCGATCTCTTCCTCACGAGTAGTTCGTAGAGTTTCTGGAATGCTCGCCGAAGGACTCAACCCTACCTCTGCCAGCAGATCTGATATGTCGTCGCTACGTAGGTCTACACGCTGTCCCATACGTTTATCCAACCCCTGCACCTTAATGCGTAGAGCAGACGCCTCAAGCATTAACTTCAGGCTTACAGGGTTCGGATTGTCTAGGTAATCGTCGAAGGCTTGCTCGGACACCATGTTCGCAAGGGCGACTTCCCTCCCTACCAGCGTCTCTAAGCGGGCGGATACGGCAGCGTCCCATTGCTTACCCAACTGCATTACCCGCCTATTAACCTGTCCGGTCGTCATACCCAACCGCCTAGCGATATTGTCAGGAGCCACACCAGCGGCGAATAGTTCCGCAATGGTGGCCGAGCTAGGTTGGTATATCCCATCCAAAGGTTTCTCCTTCGGGACAGGAAGAATTGTACGTGCTAATGGGACTTTCATGTAAAACGACCTCCTATCCTGAAGTAAAAGCGCCTATACCCTTTTAGGGTCGCAGGTGTTTAGGTGCCGCCATGTACATCTCCAATAAGTCGGAAAGAGGAGCTCTACGCGGTGGCAATCTGTGACTCCGAGTAAAGTCTCTGACGTATAACTCAGAAGTTGTTCCGACAGTATACTCTACTCCCAGCGCTGGCGCTCGGCTTTCCATGAGGGTTCGTAACGAACACCACCCGTAGTATTTACCGTACTTAACGGAAGGGTCCCCCAAATATATAGCGATATGCTCAAAGGGACTCTCGTGTATCGGATCACTAGTCAGCATCTTAACGGCCCGTTCTGCATCCTTGATCGGATCCGGCTCTTTAGAACCTGGCGGAACGTAACTAACAGATGCGCATCTGCCCGCTGAGATCATAGCGAGTTGGCCTACACTATACGAAGACTTTTCCCGTCGAGTTATAAACGGCAAGTGCCACCGCCCGACCGGAGGCAGGTACGTAGACTGTACTTCTGGGAGAACAACACCCCTAACGGCGTTGGCTATAACCTGAAGTTCCGGGGAAGCTCCGGTGTTATCTCGCTGGTTTACGAAGTTCAACCACCCGGTTCGGTCGCCCGTACATACCTGATCTGTCCAAAGCCAGAGATCTAGTAGATTATTCACGTCCTGTTTGTGTACATTCTTGGCAAGCATCTCACGAGCTAACGCAAGTGCAGGCCACCTAAGCTCCAGACGGGCGTGTATAAGCGCGTCACTGTCCTTGTGTTTCGTGTGGGACGACATGCCTGGACAGTTCTCCCCCATGTATAGAGGGCTTGCCGGATCGTTCTCTACCTCTCGCAGGAATATGTCGGTAGGAACAGCCCTAGTGCTTCGGGCATTCTTAGCCATAGCGGCGTGGGTGTTCACCTCCAACAGACGGTAACGAGGATACCGGAAATGGACAGATAGGAGAGAGTCGGGACCTTGCTCAGTCGTCTCCGCCACGTCCTTACAACTATAACCCTTAGAGAGTGCTAAGGGATCTTTCATATACTCAACATGACTATTCAACGGATAACTCCTTCTTAGTGGAATGGAAAAGGCCCGGAGGCCGTAACGAATTCTAAACGTAGTGCCCACAGACAGAGTACATAAAATCCCTATATCTCGCAAACGTTTCAAGATCTAGAAACGCGGGCAGTGGTTCATGCCTGTTTTCGTGCGCATACTGCTGAATGTAGTATTGACAGCCCCGAAGAGCGTATCCCAGCGAAGTCTCTGGGCGTACTGGGCAAAACCTCTCGGGAATAACCCCAATCCCCCGCAAGTTCTCGTACAATTCCGTCTCGTAGTTTCTATCGCAAGGACCGCTGTACGGACTATAGCCGCCCACGTACTTCATAAGAACCTCGGTTAGATTGTAGATGCCCATAATCTCGGGCCAGTTAGGTAAACGTCTTTTCGCAGGCCATTCCGGCAGGCTTTTATTTACACGCCACATGCGGGGATCTTCCCACTTAAATACACAGACCCTTTCCGAATCCGGCAGCAGGCAATACAGGCCGGTGGAGGTGATCTCGAATACTCTTCCTATAGGACTCCCTTGGGTGGACTGTCCTTCTGGAAGCCACTTGGGGTTTTTCGCGTATAGAATGGTAGATACTTCGCTCCACTTTACGCGAGGGGTTCTGTACATGAGTTCCGCGAACTCGTAGGTAAACGGCTTCTGGATATAGGGTGTCCTGTGTATCTCGGGAGGTACGACATGGGACAGGACGTATGTTTCCGACTCCGGTCCGGTACAGTACGTCCGCAGTTCCATCACATTATTCTGTAGGTTATCTTCCGGCAACCTGCCTACTATCCACTCAAATAGGGCGGTAAGATCGCTATCTTTTATATACTTAGAGACTGTTACGTATAGATCAACGGACGAGCCTAAGTCTATGTCCTCTGGGAACGCAACCTGTCCTTCACGCACTGCGAGGGGTATCTTAGTGCAGCTATCGTCTTTTTTGTATACCTTCAGGGATATTTCATATACCTTAAGGCTGTCT
>JFJP01040244.1_pt1 | contig 11593 bp, 5 predicted proteins | sample 431651 | NCBI WGS metagenome assembly JFJP01 (sample SAMN02602958, study PRJNA72255) | Microbial mat metagenome, whole genome shotgun sequencing project. | biome: fresh water; feature: sink hole; material: water; isolation source: purple microbial (photo- and chemosynthetic) mats found in... | reverse complement strand
CGTAGGGACAAGATATTGGTAGTTAGGCAGTTAAAAAAGTTGATAAAGTCCCGTATGGGACGTTATATTTTTTTAGCGGACAACAGTGATTTTGAATTTTGTCATTTCACTCAGTCCTTTTTCTCCACAGCAATATTCCTGCTTGCCCGGTTCTGTTTGCGGTTTATCTGTCCGCGCTCCGCGGGAGTAACAACACCGTCGGCCTTGGCTTGTTTCTTACTGCGGTTGATATGCCGCTGCTGTGCCCGAAGTTTAGCTTCCTCAGGTCTTGAGATCTCTCCGCTCTGAACGCCTTCCGCGATCCGGCCCTGTTGAGTGGCCTGACGCGCATTGGTTCCCGGTGTGCGCTGCGCGTTAACGGCAAACAATGCGGCAAAAAACAGAAAGCCTGTTAAAAACAATATTCTTTTCATGATGTGTTTATTTATGTTTAACATTTGATTTGTAGCTTTGACCAAAATTGTCGGAAAAGGTTTAATCGTCCGATAAAATAATTGTTTCTTTGTTGCTGAACACTTCTCATTTATTTTCTGAAACTCTCTAAACATTCTAGTTGCTTCTAATGTTTAGCTTTGCAAAGTTTTCGTAATTATTATTAAAGGAGGAAAGTTATCAACAAATAAGCCTGGTGTTTAACAAAAGGTTTTTTACCAGGGAAAAAAAGTTTAATTTGCCGAGTTCTGACAATTTTTTTTTGGAGTTGATTATAAGTTTATAATTAAGTTGAATCATTTAGAAATATAAAAATTACATTATGAGAAAAATTTTACATTCAATTGCAATTCTCCTATTGACTAGCATAAGCTTGTTCGGTCAAGGGAAATTAATCATTTCTGAGGTTGCCGATCCTAAGGATGATTCCAATGCCAGATTTGTTGAACTATACAATATTGGTGATGCGGCTATAGATTTCAGTACTGATATTTATTTCTTATCAAAGCAATCTAATGGAGGAAGTTGGACTAATATTCCATTAACTGGAACTATAGCAGCTGGCGCAACTTATATTGTCGCATATCAGCTTGCTGCCTTTGAAGCACAATATGGTTTTGCTGCTAACATTTATTCAGGTAATATTAGTGGGAACGGTGATGACGGTTACTTCCTTTACAAAGATGCTGATCAGGCTACTGGTACACTTATAGATGCTTACGGAGTTATTAATGAAGATGGTACAGGAAAACCATGGGAGTATGAAGACGACAGAGCTGTCAGGGTTGGAGGAATGGTTAATCCAAATGCAACCTGGACTGCTTCAGAATGGATGATTACCTTAACTGTAAACAAAGCTGATTTTGATCCGGGTGTTCATTCAAATGCTTATGTAGCAGATGTTACAGCTCCTATATGGACTTTAAATTATCCTCAGGTAAAAAACATCATCGCAAACAGTTTCGATCTTCTGACAAAGCTGGATGAAGGTTCAACATGTTATTATGTTGTGCTCGAAGGTGGAGCAACTGCTCCTTCAGTGGCTGAAGTATTGGCCGGAACCGGAGCTGCTGCTGCTGTTCCTGTAAAAGCCGGTTCTTTTGCTTCTGGCACTGCAGAGAGTATGCTTACTATTGATGGTCTTACTGTAGATGTTACTTATGATATTTATGTTGTTGCTCAGGATGATGAAACTGTTCCAAATGTACAGGCTGAGGTTTCAAAACTTACAGTTACAACGGCCACACCACCAGATGTTCTTCTAAACGCAGACTTTGAAGTTGATTTGACTCCATTCACAGCTGTAAGCATCGTAGGAGCTCAGGTATGGGCACAGTCGAGTTATAGCGGTAACGGTTACGCAAAAGTAAGCGGTTATTCAAGTGGCAATAAAGATAACGAAGACTGGCTCATTTCAGCAGCAATCGATTTGGATGCATCCACTGAAAATGTACTATCATTTTTAACTGCAGCCAACTTTACTGGTCCTGATCTTGGTGTTTTCATTTCCACTGATTTTTCAGGCACTTACGACTCTGCAAGTGTTGTAACTGCAAGCTGGACTAATATCACTTCGCAGGTGACATTATCTGCCGGAGCTTACGCATGGACCGAATCAGGCGATGTAGATCTTACAACATATTCCGGAATGATTTATGTTGGTTTCAAATATCTTTCCAATACCGTTGACGGTGCAAAGACCTATGAAGTAGATGATTTCAAGATCAAAGGATACTTAAAACCGGGTTCCGATGCAAGCTTATCCGATTTAAGTATAGATGCTGCTACCATAACCGGCTTTGACGCGGCCAAACTCAGCTATACCCTTGAACTGCCTATGGGAACCACAGCTATTCCTGTAGTTACCTATACAACTACTGATGCAGCTGCAACTTCAGTGATTTCCAGCTCAACAGATCTCGCAGGAGACAATGCTGCCAGAACAACCACAATTATTGTTACTGCACAGGATGGTACGACTATTCAGACTTATACGGTTCTATTCAACCCGATTCTGGAAGCTGCTACAATATCAGTCTTCCGTAACGGCGACGCTACCCGCAAATACATTATTACAGGTGAGGTTCTTCTTAGCTATAAAAATGCATCAAGAGGTCAGAAATACCTGCAGGATGCAACCGGCGGTATTATGATTGATGATTATTCATCAGTAATTACTACCAACTATGAGATAGGCGATAAAATCAAGAACCTTACCGGAACGAAGCTTGTTTATAATGGATTGGTTGAATTCATTCCTTTGCAGGATCCGGGTCCTGCAGTATCAAGCGGAAACGCAGTTGAACCTGTTGAAATTACAATGGATCAGTTCAATAATGAATTGAACAGTTACGAAAGTAAACTTGTAACTATTAAAAATGCTGTTTTTGCTGACGCAGGTGCCACTTTCGCTTCAAAAACCAACTACAATTTCACGGTTGGTGAGGCAACAGGGGTTCTGAGAACTAACTATGCAGATCTTGAATATATTGGTGCAGCAATTCCCGGCAAGGCCGACATTACAGGTGTTGTAATCCAGTATAAAGGCCTGGCGCAAATCATACCAAGGGCAAACGCGGATTTCCGTATTATCAGCGCAAATGCCAACCTTATTGAGTTAAAGGTTAATGCGGTTGCTGTTGCCGGATTCGACCTTGCTGTTCTGAATTATGCAGTTACCCTGCCAGTTGGTACATCAGCTATTCCTGCAATTACATACACTACAGCTAATGTGAACGCCAGTGTTGTGGTTACTAACCCAACCAATTTATTTGGCACAGAGGCTGAGAGAACTGCAAGCATAGAGGTTACCGCTGAAAATGGAACTACAGTTAAAACCTACACTGTTGTATTTACAGTCGACAACACAGGTGTTAACTACAATGCCGGAGCAAAACTTAATCTTTATCCTGTTCCTGCATACAATGAAATTACCATTAGTGGATTAGCTAAGGTAAATAAATTGGAGTTGATGGACATTACCGGTAAAGTTCTTCGGAAAATAGATGTTACCGCAGATGAAGTCACCGTAAATATAAGTGAACTCCAAAAAGGATTGTACTTCCTGAGAACAGAAAGCCAAACCCTGAAATTCGTTAAGAAATAAGGATTCATAATAAGAAGGGCCTTCGGGCCCTTCTTTTTCTCTGTTATTTTATCACCTTCCAATGAAGCGCATCATCCCTTTCTTCATCCTGGTATTATTATCTGTTGCCAGCATGGCGCAGAACGGGACAGATGTGTTTTTTTCTGAATATATTGAAGGGAACGGCAACAACAAAGCCCTTGAGATTTTTAATCCGGGCGACAACGATCTTGATCTTTCTCCCTATCGTCTGGTCTACTCAGTTAACGGAGGTCAATGGGATATGAATTGGAGAAACTTCCCCACAAACTCAAATATTCCCCCAAAAAAAACATGGACCCTTGCAAACAGTCAATTCACAGCCCTCGGTTTTAGTCTTGAAAACGCCGATGAGCTGGATATTCCTCTTTTCAGTGGAAACGACGCAATTGGCCTGATGAGGATTTCCGCTGTCGACACCGTTCTTGTGGATGTTATCGGAATACCCGGAGTGGATCCGGGAAGCGGATGGGATGTGGCCGGAGTGATTTCGGCAACTGCAAACCATACACTTATCAGAAAATCAAACATCGAAAGGGGAAATAGCAATTGGGAAGCATCCAGGGGAACCAATGAAACCGATTCCGAATGGATTGTTAAACCAACCGACTTCGCCGATAGTCTTGGACAACATTTTTTTCGTCCAACCATTCTTATCACTGGGATTAAACTCTCAAATACTGCGCAGGACTCGATCAAAACCGATCGGGGAACCCTTCAGATTCTGGCAGAGATTCTTCCCCTTACAGCCACTGATAAAAAACTGCTTTGGTCATCCAGCCAAAACCTTGTGGCATCGGTTGATCAGAACGGTCTTGTGCTTGCCTTCAACGACGGCAGCTGTTGGATTCGTGCGTTTGCCGTTGATGGTTCTGGAATGGCCGATTCAGTTATGATTACAACGCTGAACCAAAGCGGTACCTTACCGGTAAATTCAATCCTGGTGGACGGATTGGCCGGACAGGATACCATTTTTCTAAATTTGGGAAGCTTGCAGATGACCGTCGCAATCAAACCCGAAAACGCCAACAATAAAATCATAGAATGGGGTGTTGACAATACGGATATTGCCGGAATTACTCAGGATGGGATTCTTTCTGCCAAAAGAAACGGTAAAGTTTTAGTTACCGCCAAATCAACCGATGGCTCAGAAATCAGCGGTTCCGCTCTTGTTGTAATCATAGGGCAATTCTCCGAGGTTGGGAATATTTCCGCCTTGCGTCAGGCTTATCGTGCAGATGGAACTGTTTTTAAGATAACTTCCGAATCCGTTCTGACTCATCAAGTGTTCAATCGGAATACGAAATATGTTCAGGATGAGGGTGCAGGAATAGAAATCGATGATCCCTTTGGTAAAATCGCAACAGTATTTAAAGAGGGCGACGGCATTACGGGTCTTACAGGTTATCTGGAAGAGAACTACGGAATGCTGCAATTTCATCCTACAGAGGATCCCGGCCCCGCTACATCATCAAACCTGGTTCATAATCCATTAGAGCTTTCTGTAACAGAGTTTAATAGTAATTTCGAAAAATACGAATCCCGTTTAATCAGAATTAATCATCTTCAATTTGATCAGGCAGGTGAGGTATTTCTTGAACTCATGAATTATACCACCCGAATTGGAAATGACATTGCAGTTCTTCGAACAGAGTTTGCCAACGCGGATTTTCTGGGGACTATGATTCCTGATTCCGCTAATGTAACCGGAATTGCAGTTCAACTTAACGCCACTTCAAAAATCGCCCCCAGATCCTTAGCCGATATTAGCAGGCTTCCTCACCCTCTTTCAACAGTTTCAGCAGGAGTTCTCCATATACAAATATATCCCAATCCCGCGGATGAGGTTCTGTTTATTGATTGTGCATCAGAAGTAATATCCCTAAGTATATTTTCTTCAGATGGGAAATTACTTATCAGGAAAGGTAAATGTGGCAGCTCATCCTCAATTGATATTAAAGCCTTAAGCAAAGGCATCTATTTTGTTAATATTGAGATTCAAGGTAGCCAAAAACAGATGCGATTTATAAAAAAATAAGAAGTCAGAACAGTACAATTGTAAAACAACTATAATTTTAAACTAATGAAAAAATTCTATTTAATAATAGTATCCGCTTTAATAGGATCAAGCTTTCTAAACGCTCAGGACTGCACTGAACTGTTTTTTTCAGAATATGTTGAGGGAACCGACAACAGTAAAGCAATCGAAATTTATAATCCCACTGATAAGATTGTGGATTTAAGCAACTACTATGTAGCCCGTTATTCGAATGGAGCATCCAACTACGATGGTGGTGGCATTACCCAATTGCAGGGATTTTTAACTGCAAAAGACGTTTTTATATTGGTAAACGGACAAACTGAAGACCTTGCTGGTTCAACAAAATGCTCTCCGGAATTGCAAGCTAAAGCCGACATGCTCGATCATGCTTATCCTGCACCTATGTATATGAATGGAAATGATGCTATTGCGCTTCTTAAAGACCCAACCGGCGATGGGGTTCAATCCGAGTTTATTGCTATAGATCTTTTTGGAACGATAGGAGGAGGAATGAATCCTGACGATGAAGGCTGGACAAATTTCACTGATGGCTATGCCTTTAAGAATGTTAAAGATTTAAACGGCGATATCATTGGCAAAGACAGTATTTACATCACCAATTATATTGCTCCTGCGGGTTGGTTTTGGTTGCCCTGGACTGCAAACCACACTTTGATTCGAAAAGTTGGCATTCAAAAAGGTGCTCTCATTGCACCGGGTACAGCTTTCAATTTAACTGCAGAATGGGATACGCTCTCAGGAGTTGTGAATGACTGGTCAAATCTTGGGGTTCATGATTGCAAATGCTCATGGGCGGTTGGAGTGTCTTCAACTCAGGAAATATCCAAGCTTACGATTTTCCCTAACCCAGCGGCCGAAGGTGTTTTTACGCTAAGTACCTACAAACCTTTCCTTAGCTACGAAATCAGAAATAGCCTTGGACAAATTGTTAGCAGCCATTCATCGGGTCAAAATAACTTAAACTCCAGAATTACCATTGAGGAGAACGTTAAAGGTTTGTTTTTCATTAAGGTTAAATTCAGCGATAGTGAATCGATAACCGAAAAGTTAATTATTCAATAAGCCATCTGTTGCAAAGACTGAAAAGGATCAAATCCAATTCGGTCTTTGCTTATCTTTTTTTCACTTAAAAATTATCACACCACATTCTTATTCTTTTCATGATGTTAAGAAGTCTGCTATTTGTTATCCTATTGGCTATCGTGCCCGGAGTTGCATTCTCACAGGTTAAGCTGGAAGGAATTGTTAAAGATGGACAAACCAGTGAGCCACTTGTTGGGGCAACCATCATATATGCTGAAGCCAAAGGAACTATTACCGATATCTACGGAAAATTCAGCTTGAATCTGCCTGCCGGCGACTATTCATTTACCGTTTCGTATGTAGGCTACGAGTCGCAGACCAAGAAATTTGCAGCTAGTGGCAGGAATCAGTTTATAGAGTTTGATCTGGGTCCTTTAGCACTTGATGAGGTAACCATAGTTGCTGATGTCGCACGATCAAGAGAGACACCTGTTGCTTTCTCCAACATACCCCCGGCAAAGTTGCAGGAGGAACTTGCCGGAAGGGATATCCCTATGATTCTGAACACCACCCCAGGAGTTTATGCAACCCAACAGGGAGGCGGAGATGGCGATGCAAGGATAACAATCAGGGGATTCAATCAAAGGAATCTTGCAGTTATGATCGACGGTATTCCTGTGAACGACATGGAAAATGGTTGGGTTTACTGGTCTAATTGGTTTGGACTTGATGCGGTAACCCGTTCGGTTCAGGTGCAAAGAGGACTTGGAGCTTCCAAATTAGCCTTGCCCTCTGTGGGAGGCACGATGAACATCCTTACCAAAGGGATGGAAAATACAAAGGAAATATCATTTAAAAATGAAGTTGACGAATCCGGGAAATTCAGAACCAGTCTTGGATACACAAGCGGATTGCTCCCCAAAGGTTGGTCTGTAAGTCTTGCCGGATCTTATAAACGGGGCAATGGATGGGTTGACAACACCTTTTCTGAAGGTTGGTTTTATTATGCCAGGATTGACAAAAGGGTAAACAAACATTTAATCACTCTTTCCGGCATGGGAGCACCCCAGAACCATGATCAGCGATCGTACAAAAGAGGAATAGCTTCCTATAGTCTTGATTATGCCAGAAAGTTAGGAGTTGATGTCGATACCATGGGAACAAACGGAAAATATCTCTATAGGCCATTAATTAACGATAAAAGCGTACGGTATAACCAGCATTGGGGGTATCTTAAACGCGATAAAAATGACCCTTCAGCCAGTGAGGAAATACTATCGGAACGTGTAAATATCTATCATAAGCCACAGTTCAGCCTGAGAGACTTTTGGACCGTTAACAATAAGCTGACTATCTCCAACATTGCTTACCTGTCGCTAGGTTACGGGGGAGGCGACCAGCCAACCTCAAGTATAAAAGAAACTCAACTTATCTCGGATCCTAATAATCCGGGATATGGACAGATAAACTGGCAAAAAATCTACGACGCTAATGCAAAAGGTTCATCCACTCCTTTTGGGCCCAGTTATCCTATCAATACCCTCTACAGTCCTGATTTATATTACTCTACAAACTTTATTACCAGGCTCCACAATGAACATGTTTGGACCGGATTACTCTCCACCTTTAACTACCTTGCATCCGAAAAAATCACCCTCTCAGGAGGAATTGACCTAAGATCATACAATGGATTGCATTACCGCACGATAACAGATCTTCTCGGCGGAGATTATGCGGTAGACAGAACCGATAAACGGATCGATTACGTACAGGATCCCCTGAGAGCAATGAAATACGAAGGGGATACGGTCGACTATTATTATGAGGGTCTCGTTAAATGGGGTGGCGTTTTTACCCAAGCAGAGTTTAAGGGAGAGAGAATTTCCGGCTTCCTCAACCTTACAGCTGCATACAGTGGCTACAAGAAGGTTGATTACTTTGAAAAATCAGAATCCGACTGGATGTACAAGCCTGGATTTACGATAAAAACGGGAGCAAATTACAATATGGACGACTATTCCAATTTTTATGTCAATCTGGGTTATCTGTCAAGGGTTCGATCCTTCCAGAATTACTACCAGGGTTATACCACAACGTTTTCCCAGAACACAGATAATGAAATTGTGAAAGCTCTTGAACTTGGATACCACTTTGGGAATTCCAGATTCGCAGCTAATCTTAATGCTTACATTACACAATGGAGAAATAAACCCACAGGAAGTGTTTATTCCACATATATGCTTCAGGCAGGCGACCCCGGGTATGTCGAAGGCGATCCTGATAAAAATAATATCCGCGTTTATGCAAACATAACTGGCATGGATGCAATTCATAAAGGCCTCGAACTCGATTTTGTTTACAAGATTAACACAAAACTCGAATTTCAGGGTTTGTTTTCTCTGGGCGACTGGATCTGGAACAGTAAAATTGAAAACCTTCAGTATTACAACAGCGACACCAACGATCCGGTAAATAAGGTCCTTACATTCGATGCAAGAGGCATTCATGTTGGCGATGCTGCTCAAACACAATATGGAGCCAGCCTTCGCTATGAGCCATTCAAAGGGCTATATATGAATGGTCGGTACACATACTTTGGCAGACATTATGCTGACTTCACACCTGAATCAACAACTGATGAAAACGGTAAAGTAACTGACTCCTGGATTGTTCCGGATTTTGGTTTGGTAGATTTTAATACAGGCTACAAATTCCGCATTAAAAACTTCAACAAAATCCGATTCGATCTGAACCTCAGCGTGCTCAATGTACTGGATGTGGAATATATCACCGATGCAACCAATAATGACACTTACAATACAATTCCATCAGCAGATTTCGATGCTAAGTCAGCAACGGTTTTCTTCGGGATGGGGAGAAGGTATGTAGCCTCCCTGCGCATGTTGTTTTAAAAAACAGAATTGAAATGAGAAAAATATTCTTTGTTACTGCTTTCCTTGCAGGCTTTTTAGGTTACTCCTTCGGTCAAACAATAACCATTACTGACGCCAGGGCTGGCGGGGCCAATAAAACAGTAAGTATTTCCGGAACCATTTTGAACGGAACTGAACTCGACCCTGTTATCCGTTACATTCAGGATGAAACCGGTGGAATCGCCATTTACAGTTCTGCCTATGCATCGCAGATGAGCCGTGGTGATAATGTCTCCGTTACGGGCGTTGTTAAAGACTATAACAATCTGCTGGAAATTGATCCGGTGTCGGTTTTTACAAAAGTCTCATCAGGCAATAAACTTCCAAATCCGGTTATTGTAACACCGGGCCAATGGAGCGACACGTATGAAGGTATGCTGGTAAAAGTGGAAGGGGTATTATTTTCAGCCGGAGGAACAACATTTGCAGGAAAAACCAATTACACAATAACCGCTGGGGGGCAAACCGGACAAGTGAGGGTGTCAAGTGCCACATCCCCGATTGTGGGACAGATAATTCCATCCGACACAGTTACCCTTATTGGAATTCTCTCTCAATTTTCGACCACCTACCAGCTTTTGCTTCGCGATCTTGATGACATCGTGAGTTCGAAAGCCATAAATCTTCGGTCGGCGGTCTCTGTAAGCAACATCACAAGCACAGGTTTTACGCTTAACTGGTTAACTGATATCGATGGCACTACGGAAGCAAAGTATGGGAAGACCCCGGAGCTTGAGTTGGGTTACATACCCGACCAGGGTATTACCAGTAACCACTCCCTCGAAATAACTGGTGCCTCAGCCTCTGAATTTCTTTATGTTCAGCCTTTTTCGGTAGTCGGTGAAGATACAGTTAAAGCTCCTTCTCAAATTCATATCACAGGATCACTTTCCACTGGCTCGATGAAAACCTATTTCAACCGATCCGTGGATAACAGCGTTTCGATTTTAAGCAACGCGGTTCAGCTGGATCATGCCATTGATGACACCCTGATCAGTTATATCAACCGGGCAACAGAATCAATCGATTTTACCATATACAATTTTAACAATGCCGGAATCTCGAATATTTCGAATGCCCTAAATGCAGCTCATTCCAGGGGAGTAAAGGTCAGAGTCGTTTACGACTCGAATACCGACAACCTGGGAATTACCCAGCTTGACGCGGCAATAGGAAAAATTGCCAGTCCCACAAGTAATTATCCATTTTATGGGATCATGCATAATAAGTTTGTGGTTTTTGATGCTCATTCATCCAACCCCGACCTGCCCGTTGTTTGGACGGGTGCTACCAATTTCACGGATGGACAGATCAATACTGACCCCAATAACGTCATTATCATTCAGGATCAAAGCCTTGCTAAAACCTACACTCTTGAATTCAATGAAATGTTCGGTAACGAAGGGGAATTGCCTGATCCCGACAACTCAAAATTTGGACCGGACAAGCTTGATAACACCCCTCATTATTTTTTAATTGGAGGTAAAAAACTTGAGTGCTACTTTAGTCCCTCGGATGGTACCAACTCCAAAATCCTGGAAAGCATCAAATCAGCCGATCATCAGTTGTATATAGCAACCATGCTAATAACCCGTACAGAATTGGGATACGAAATCCGAAACGAGAAAAATGCCAGTGCAGATGTAAAAGTCTTGCTGCATGATGTTGATGAAAGCACAGCCTCAGCCCTTACCGTTTCTACCACACTACAAGGCAGTCTTGGTGGGAATTTCAGAACAACTGGGGAATCAGGAATCATGCATCATAAGTATCTGATCGCCGACCCTTCATTTCCTGACAGCGATCCTTTGGTTCTAACCGGATGCCACAACTGGAGCGGCGCTGCCGAAGACCGAAATGATGAAAACACGCTTATTATTCATTCCCAGGAAATAGCAGACCAGTATTTACAGGAATTCACTTCGCGTTTCTCCAATGGCGTTTTTGTAGCCGATGCCCCGGAATGCAAAAATGACTTTTACACCTTATCCGCCACAAACTCGGTAAGCTATGATGTAA